>Ga0181467_101416_pt1 | contig 9950 bp, 9 predicted proteins | sample InSIn5gowninarea_2_FD_119079 | JGI IMG/M metagenome (GOLD analysis project Ga0181467, IMG submission 119079) | Clean room microbial communities from NASA Spacecraft Assembly Facility at Jet Propulsion Laboratory, Pasadena, California, USA -... ... | reverse complement strand
TTTTTCAAGCTTTTCAAGCTTTAACTAAGCTTTCAGAATCGCGGCATGGCACACCCAACAAGCTTCGTAGCATCTGTAAGATATTCCCACTTGCAGCGGTCGAGAACCATTTTCGTACCACTTGCATCCTGCAGTTCATGAGAATTACTTTAGGCGCCACGAATTGGGGTGAATGAGGTTCACGAGAGGACACACGTGGGTTTTAAGAACTGTAGAAGCTCCATTTTCAGGGACAGTAAGGTAACCTCAACAGGCAGCTTTTGGTGGAGGACCGCTGGTTAAGTTTTTGTTCGTTACCCAATCAGAACACAACGACGAGCTCGTGTCTGATGATATCAGCTACGAGTTTTCGGTTTTCGGATTGTTTAAAACTGGCCTGTGATGCTTCGTTACTACAGTACACTACACAAGCTCGATTTGAACGTACAGTAGTTACAAGCGTTCAAACATTTCTGGACTAGGTCCTACTTTTATGGACAACCGTAAGCAGATATTCTACGGTGATCGTAACGAGAACAATGCCTTCCTCTACCTATAGAGTAAGACAGGCTTCTCAGCATTTGATTAGAGTACAAGTAGGAAGATTTAACGTCCCGTACAGTCTATCCAATTGGACTCGAAAACGTGACGGCAAGGCACAGAGCGTTGCGTTCCTTTGCGTTGTTCGAAAAGCGACATCGAGCATCTGGTGGCAGTAGAGGCAGACTGTTGTGCATGTCTTGCTCTTTATCACGAATTGATTGGCGCTGCACTTGCTCCACTCGTCGAGCTGCCGAATCGTTGTTGCTCATGGTTGTGGTTGGTGAAAAGGCAGAAACCGCCGCACAAGGAGGGCATTCAGCGACCTTGTGACGAGTTACATAGCAAACATTATCGACACACATACGGAAGCGCTGGTGCAATGCTACAGAGGAGGAAGTGTTACAAAGGCTACGATTTTGAAAAAAGTGGAGGGTGGAAGGCCGAATTTGGCGTGTGGAGCCCCACATCATATCCGCCTTTCGAGGCATTCATCTTTACTGTTTTTCGAGTGCTCATAGTGCAACTTTTGTCAAATGATGTACTTGGAGAGGTATGAAAACATATTCTCGAAGAAATGTTTACCATTTCCTGGCATCATGTTGTCATACAACAGATACAACAGTCATATTACATAACGACATACTCAAGTATACCTCGGCTCCAGAGATAGCTTGGCGGTACTTGTCTCGACTTCACTGAAACTGTTATAGGCACTCGAACACTGTATGATCCTCCTCATATAACACACATTAGTTGGTCAACATACAGGGCAATGAGTCCGGAAAGTTAGAGAGTCACATCTACATCTTACGACAAGAGAATGCCAGATTTTACATTCGCGGAAAGCCTGGAGCTGAAACAAACAGCCCCGGTTCGTGCCAAGCCTGATCTTGCGAAGCTACAATCGGACCACAACTGACCTTCGTCCTAAGGATACTTTCCAGAATATTCGTGAACCCTGGACATGGCCGAACAGCACGACCATTCCGGGCGGCGTCCTCATGTCATTATGCGCGGCTGCAGCTTATCATACCATTCCGACAGACTTCACCCTTGACAACCTGCAGGCACATTTCCTTGGTGGTCCAAAAACAACAATACCCATGATCCTCAAAGTAACACGGCTCAGTAATGGGAGACGGTTTGTCGTAAGATTCGTGAGCCTCGAACAGGATGGTATTATGCTACTCACGGCGACCGTGACATTTGTGAATGCCTCGCCATGGACCGGGCCAGCAATGACGCATGCTGTAAATCGGCAGACAAACTACAAGGTGGACAGTATTACTATGGATGATCTGGGAGAGGCTCGAGGCAGACTAGGGTCGTTCATGAAGTTTGAGAGGATGCCACTAGTTTTCCAAGGTAGGTGCCCCTGGAATGCTCGTTGGAAGCTGCTAACGGCGTGTTTCCTACCAGACCCATCCAAAGCAGTCACATCGGGTATCGCGACCGCAGTAGCTCAGATCTCCCCAGCGATCGATGGTGTTGCAGACAATGCAAAAACTCACATTCTCGGGGTTATCAATCTCTCAGACTACCACGTCATGGATACTCCGCTGCAGCTGAACAACATCTCTATGGGCCTGCCTACAATCGGTGATGTTCATGGGCCTCGAAAAGAGAGTCAAGTCAAAGTCGGCACGACCTTGAATCATTCAATCCATTTTCACGTCCATGATGGCTTTCGGGCCGACGATTTGACATATATTGAAGTTGAGACTTCATGGGGCAAGGACGGAAGAGCAATGCTCAGCTCGAGGATATTTAGCAAGCAAGGTCTGTTGATTGCGACTTGTATACAGGAGGTAGGTGAAACAACGTCTCTCTTTATGGCAGCTAATTGATGCCTACAGGCGTTTTATGTTTTGAAGCAAGGCGCACAAACCGGAATGAGGCATAGATTATGAGGGTGATGATTGTCTCTAGGGTTCTTGATATGCGATTTCGCACTGCATGGATCATGTTTGGACCGCATTGTTGTACCCGACTTGTGATTACATTGACAACCTTGAGGACGATCTCGGTATGAAGTGTTCGAGACCTAAGACTGTAAACGTAAACACGGCTTTATCGCAGTCCTATGTACGATCTTCGTAGTTCATCACGACGTCAAGATAGGTGGATGTCTGCTTTCTCTTGCAAATCATTTGAGGCTGCCGACTCTTTTCGGCACATTCGAGATGTGCTTCGATACGCGTTCTTGCGGCCTCAAATTTCGCGATCTCATCTAATCTTTCTTCCGTTGTCGCAGACCGATCACGAAAATCATCAATGCCATCAGGCACGTCAATTAAGAGCGGGCCATGAGACATAAGCATCTGTTCGACAACCTCTAGAACTTGCCGGTCGTCACGCAGTGGGTCCAGCCACCAATAGTTATCGTTGACGTTTTGCTTATGTGTGGCGTATACAGAAATGAAAGCTTCCTTAATCTGTTCCTTAGCACAAAACATTGCACCTTTTCGAACAAGGGCCACTAATTGGATTGTTCTTGTATTGCGCTTGCTAAAGACAACGGACAACGCCGAACCGCTCGGGCCGCAACGAGAATTGATCTCAGCTCCGCCTTCAAGTATAGCTTGCAGCAGCCACTCCACTTGCTCCAGTCTTGATCTCTTACTCACAAAATCAAGTTGGGTGTTGGATGCCCAGTGGTTCAGGAAGAATGATGATGCAGGATAATTTGAGAGATCTGTACTTCTGAATTCGCATAACCACTGATGCGTTCTTGATCCTGAAATTCGAATGGCAGCAGAAATCAAATTGCGTGTCTTCTCGCTCCAAAACATCAAAAAAGAGCCATGTTTTAACCACGAATGTAGCTGTGTACTGTTGAGACCGAGACCGGCTTGGGTCATGGAATTCACCACCACTTCGAAGTGTCCGCGAGAGATGAATTGGCGAAACACTGTGTCAATGGAGTGCTGTGGAGGGACGGACTGGTGACTTTCCATTGCGTGAGAGGCGAGAAGCTCGGCCACCTGGAAAATTTCGTGATTTAAGGCTACAGCAAGATTGTGGTGTGAAATGACGGAAAACAGTAGAAGCGGTTGTCGCTGCAACCCAAACCCACAATCATTGCAGGGAGAGCAGTCTTCGCTAGATCCACAGTGATTCCACACAGATAAGCAGCTGTCTAGAAGGTAGATGGGAGAACTCATGATGTCTGTCACAATACTCACTATGTCTTGAGGCATCTGTATGTCTTCTGATAGTAGAGATAATTCTTCTAACAGTAGAGGTAATTCTTCGATCGCAAATGGGAGCAAGGGACTCCACACCTGCCATTTTTGTGCCAAGGAAAGGAGCTGCTGATCGACCGTGTTCAAGACGGACTCATCATCACTTGAGCTTGATATGGACTCATCATTACCTAGGCTCGAAATGGACTTAGCATCATCTCGCTCGACCAGCTCCTTCAACATAGACACACCACTCTTTGTGAATTGGACAGGATTGTGGTTCCGAACACGAGCACACAGTTCTTGCGCGTATACTCTGATCCAGAATAGTCAGGATGAATCTTACTGTACTTATATGGCAAGTTTGTGATTAGTCATGAAATGCTGCGCAGGAATGTATGCAATGTCCTGTGGTGCAATTTGACTTTCGGCACACAATTTCTCGACACAGTAACTTTATCTCGCTTATATAGCAACCGTAATCGACCCGATCGATACAAAACGTTCTCCATCTGTGAGTACTAGTATTCATCCGGCTGCACAACGTCGACGAGGCCGCCTAGAGTTGCTAGTAGTCGTGACTGGTTGCATGTATCGACATCTAAGTGTGTAATATAGTCTTGACAAGAGATGCTTGCATAGCGTCATAAAGCTTGCGCACCTCGGCGTTTTCCCCAGCGCCCAAAGTCATAAATATCAAAATAGCGGCTTCGGTCTTCAATTTTGGCGGAAGCCGGTCTAGCATCTCCTCATGCATTTCTTCAACATCTCTCAGCATCTTTTCTATTGCCGCCGACAGCTGCTCAGGTGTAGAACCGGCGAGGTAGAGCTGAAGTGTTGCGTCGACTGCCAATTTTGCCCAGAGAAAGACACCATCAGACACCTCCCTGATTTCGTCACTGAGAAGCTACGGCAGAGTAGAACGTACATCAATACCTTTGCAGATCCATGTTGTGTTAGTATATTGGCGTATACTTTCGTCATGATGATCTTGAACTGCTAGATGTGGGTACTTCAACAATTCCTCTTGAAAAATAGGTTCCGGTCGGCTAGCAAGACAGATTTTCATGTTGCAGCGATCTTCGAGACCGTGAATCATATGTATAAGTTCGCTTTTGGGGCCCTGAAACTCGTCCAACCCATCAATAAAGGCGCAGATTCTGTTATCAGTTGCTAATATTGCCTCGCACAAGATGTCCATACACTGGTAGGGACTAACAATCTGTTTCATGTCCGGAAGTTGGACACCTTCAACCACATTTTCTACCTTCTTAACGAGCTCATGAAGTAATGTTCGTAACAGACCGTCCAAAGTATTTAGTAACTTATCTCCTGCACGAAAGTCGAAGTAGAATTGGATAACCGTCCATACATAGCCAGATCGTTGCAAGTGGTTAAGTGTTGTCTTGCTGCCCGCAATGTGCTTCATCAGAGTCGACTTGCCGGAGCCTGAAAGGCCTGTGATCCAGTAGAAGCTCTCTGAGCTTTCAAGCCACTCAGCAAAATTGGTTGACCATATCCACTCAACAGATCTTGGCGAGCTCGCATTACTGTTAACATAGGACGGTCTGGCGTGCATGCCCTTGTAGAACAGACTCCGCAACCACAAATTCTTTTGATCAGCTGGGTTCACATGGTCGAAGAATGCCTGATCGACACCACGAGCATCACCGAGAATGGCCTTCGCATTCCCAGAGATATGGACGACCGGGTAGTTATGGCCAGACTGTGTCGCCGCTATCTGTTACAAATGCTGTCGCAGAGCAAATGCCGATGTTCTGGCTCCAGCAATGTTAGGACTTGTCGATGTCAGTCGTTCAACCCACGGCCTGGCCTTTGTGATTGTATGATCAATTTGTACATTATGCAGAGCTGTAGAGCCAAGATTCTGTTATCGGACCGTGTTCCACTCTCAGCTGGTGGACAACGTATGTAAAATATGAGAGATGTGCCCGGTGACAGGCGATACACTGAGGCAGCTGGAGAGAGAGCAGGAAGTCAAGTAAGGCTGAGCTGAGGACTATAGGTGGGGTTTCATACGCCTTGCCATTACGGGTGGCTTGCAGAACGCTCCAGTCAGGACAGTGCCATGCCCGGCATCTCATCCATGTTGCCCAAAGGTGGCGAAGCAGTCTGGGGCAATGCGACGTGGGCCCCGGACGATATCACTGCGAACAACTTTACCTTCAGCCCTTTCATTTCCTTCCAGTCTGGACAGTGTTGACCGCCACTCTTCGACGATCTCTTGAATACTTAGCTTATTAAATGTCTCGTACAAATCTCTTTACTGAGCACGCTCCATGCTCCAGGATACACTTGGTCTCAGTGAGGCTCTGTGCTCTCGCGCCACGTTGCTTTGGACGATATGAGTTCATCTTCCATATTGCCTAGCCAGCAGTAGTCTAACCTTGTGCTCGAAAACAAAGAATTGGATGAGAACTTTTGTTCAATCAGAAAGGAGAGCCCAACCTTCTATGTGTGGTGAGAGGTAGTCATGGCGGCCGCGGGAGTCGGTGACATCATGTAGAGGGTCGCGGTAAGTTATCATAGACCGCTGCGACGAAGCTCTCCTGGCGCGGTGAAGCCAGGTGACCTCTTATAGCCTTACAGCTGATCTGAGCCATCGTGGGATTTGGTTGCTGGAAAATTTGATACAAGCTTTGTCTCCGTGCTCGCGAGCCGTTCATTATGCAACAATGAGTTGGATTGAATGCACAAAAACCTGCGAGGGCACAATAACCACAACATTCTCAGCTGGCTCGAATGGCCAGGTCAATACCATATCGGAACTAGCGTGTTTGACGACGGTGACTTTGCTTTTTTATGTGACGGTGACAATTCTGTGCCTCGAATCATAAGCCTCACCCCCTAGCCCATCTCAGAAAGCACAGTTCTGCTTCGAAGCATGCACTCGCACACAATTTCAGTCGAGAGGGGAATATTTTACTAGACGACACAGCAACCCAACAGTTTCGAGAGTTCTCATCTTTCGATGTATCCTCGTGTGTTGCGACTCAGAGCCTTACCAGACTGCAAGTGAAATACTCAGCGGATAGACACATATGGAAAGCGTGTCCGGGGGCTATCCGCTTTTCCTATGTTTCATTCATGACAGACCATTAATCTACATCGTCGGCCCTCACCTCTTGTCTCGGGGGCGCCCCACTCAATCTATTCTCGGCTTTCGACGTCTGACCTGGATAGAAATTTACCGTTCCGTCTGGCTTTATCATGCCAGTGCGATCATAAAGCGTCCTGGCTCTGATGTACGGGTCCAGCTGCCAATAGTTTTGCCGTAGCCGACCGGCCAACTCATCTCTCTGACCTTTCACGTTCTGCCCATGGATCCATTCGAAAGTCTTTTGCTCATAATTTTGTACAACTCCTCGCCTTTGTGCTTCGAGCTGATCTCTCTGCCCTCTATCTTCCATCAGTCTGTTCTCGCCTGATGTCGGTTCGACGTATTTGTACTCCCAGTTCTCTTGCCCTCCAAGCTCTTTTATGATTTGTGACTTGGGTATGAACTCCGACAAGTCCTCCACTCCGTTTGTGAAGTGCACTTTCGCAGCAACGACAGGATCCAACCAACCACGAATGATCTTCCAGATGCCCTGAAAAATCCAAGGTGCTTTATGCACGAGGACGCAACCGAGTGACTCCGGGTAATTTGCTTCGAAGACTTTAATCATGAACTTGACGGGCGTGTAGTCCATGTTCGCCATGGTAAAATTTGTCATGTCGAAAACGATTGTCTAGGCAAAGTCAGTATCGAGCCAGGCAGTAATATTCAGTTGATCACTTACCGCAGTCTCCACAGGAGGAATCAGGGCCAGTCTAGCAGTCTCTATCACGTAGACTGTGTACCGCTCCAGTGCATTCTCTGACTGCTCGCCAGACTTATGTAATCGGACTCGGACAAGACATATTGGCCGCCCGTCTTTATCCATGCCATGCATGAAGGACTTTCCGATTCTTAATTGAGCCAGGAAATCAGCACCTTCTCTTTTTACATTTGCATCACTGCTCTGCGAGTCCCTCAGTGCTCCGCCTTCGCCGTTAATCATAATGTCATCGTCCACATGCACCTCATCCTTCCTCCAATGCATCGTGCTAATCAACATAGCAAGTGCCTTTTGTATGTCCCATTTTCTTGCACGGAGAAATCTGAGCATCAAGGTATCAGGGTGATCCTTCTTGACCATAGACCAAAATGCTTCCCTCAGCACTTCTGGCTTCGTGGTTGCAAGAATTTCTTGTAGCTCTTTTGTTTGTCCATACTTGTCATCCGCATCCCCCTTTCCTGGCGATCCAGGCGAGTCGGAGTTGGAGGATTCCTTGTTCTTTCTATGAAATAGACCGTGCCTTTCTTTCTTCTTCGACGAGGTGTCTTCGACCGACTTGATGGAAGCGCCACTAGGCGTTGCGGGCCGTGCCTCGAGGTTTGGGCCTGCGATGGGGTCTGGAACCTTAAAGGTATTGAGCACAAGAGCCCAGAAGTCGCGGAGCCTTTGTTCTTGTTCAGTTGTGAGATTTCCAAGGAAACCTTGAGAAACAGGCATGGCTGCAAAGAACGAAGCGAGTGGGTTGTCCAGATCTAACAAAGATTCCTCGTCGAGAGTTGGCGCAGGCTTGGCTTCCTCTTCTTTCGACGTGTCTGCGTTCTTTGTAGGTTCAAAAGAAAGATAGCCAAGAGCTAGAGCGGCGCTGACACTTATAGCAACAATGAGAGTATAGGGCGACGTAGACTTTTGATACAAAACTCGATGTGGATTTGAACCAGCCCTTGGTTGCTGAGGTAGACTCCGAAACGATTTGTAATGTACAATTTGTAGGTTTGCTTGAACAGTACTCGAAAAGAGTTGTCGAACACCAGAATGTGGGTGCAAAGGGCGATTGTAGACTTTGCTATTTGAAAAACGAAGCTCGACTCTGCGAGGAATGAGACGGCGCATGTATGAACAACGGCGTAAATGGTCACAGCTTGAATTCGGGAAAAACGAACCGGCTATGGCAGATTGAAATGGACTCGTAATGCGTCAGCTGTACAGTAGCACAACAAGGGAGCTCCTGTATGCAGGTTGGTAGCCCAACGCTGCCGTCAATTCCGATAAACTTGCATGACAAACAGCCCACGTCCATCGCGGGTGGATATCGTAAGGCCGACACCGAGCGCAGTACGATTTCATCATCGTTCCACACACGTAGATATTAGGTACAGTACAAGAGCCCTGAATCCATACCTAGACAATGTGGATATCATCACGCGACGACGCCCTTCAACTTCGGCAATCTTTGTGCGCGGAAAGGCTATTTGCTTATTGAACGACCGACTATCTACTGTAGCGAAATCGAGGAATGTCAACAACATCCAGCCTAACCAGCCGCGGGTCCAGAAGAAATTGATAACTCCTCTGCTGGGTCAATCAAATCCTTCTCAATCGTTCAAATCGTCCTTGATCGCATACTCTTTATCTGTTTCCGCTAACCCAGACTTATCGCTAACTTGCTGTAGAAAATTCTGAGAGAATCTCTTCACCTGTTCGAAGACTGTATCGAACCCATTATCAGCACCATAATACGGATCAATCACCTCTTCCACGATCGTCTTCCCATTGGTGTCCTTGCCCGCAAACTCTCCGAACAACATAACTTTCGCCCTCGTCGACTTGTCACTTCTCTGCAATCGTCGTCGCATCTTCTCAAGATCCCGCAAGTTCGATCTATCCATGGCAAACATGAAATCGAAGTGGCCGAAATCCTCTTTTGTAACTTGGCGAGCGCCATGATCATAGTCACGTATTCCATTCTTCTCTAAGGTTGACATTGTGCGGTAATCCGGTGGATCTAGCGTATGATATGCACCGGTGCCACAAGAGTCAATCTCACCTATGCGCGGATGTGACTTTGCTAGAGAACGAAAGACTCCTTCGGCCATTGTAGAGCGACCTGGGCTGGCGTCAGTACATCAGCTACAGGATAGCTGTATTGTGTGGACAAACAGATATTGCCCAGACACACGAAGAGGACGTTAATCTTGTCTGACGAATCTGCCATTCTATCTGTTGTGGAAACACTCCAGGTTTGAATTTATGAAACGAGTGTTCAGTTCAGGTTAAAGACAGTTGGGGAGCTGTGGAACAAAAAGTTCAAGTGACTTGCTGGTGAAGTTAAGGCAACAAGGCAAGAACTTCGGAACTAGGGTTTGGGAGCAATCCGCCATTTCTCAGGTCAATCGACATATTC
>Ga0181467_101317_pt2 | contig 9961 bp, 10 predicted proteins | sample InSIn5gowninarea_2_FD_119079 | JGI IMG/M metagenome (GOLD analysis project Ga0181467, IMG submission 119079) | Clean room microbial communities from NASA Spacecraft Assembly Facility at Jet Propulsion Laboratory, Pasadena, California, USA -... ... | reverse complement strand
GCGCGAATAAATCCCAAGAGGAAAATCCCTGGACGAGTTTGGCGCGCCAACAATCAAAATCTTTGAGTTATTAGCCTACTTGTGTCTCCATTTTTGTGAGGAGGTGACGTCGATGCGATGGTTGAACGGCACGCTCCCAGGCATTCTTACATTTTGCGCTCGAGAATCAAGGGTTTGCGGTAAGTGAAAGTTTTCTTGCATTCCAGGCAATTAATGTTATCGTTGATGTATGCCTGAAGACTACTGTATAGTATACCTCCTATACCAGTCTTTGATCTATACGACAACATCACCCGAGACGCCGAAAGCTATGCATAAGTTCAAATGATGAACATCCCACCCAGATCCAGCATAAACGCCATCATAGATCTCAATCCACCCTTACCGCGCACTCACATTGACACCTTCGGCAACGGCAATTTACTATTTGGCCTCTTCTTCGCCGTGACATCGGTCTTCCCCTCCATACCCAGCTCCTCCATCTCAATCAACTTCTTCACCATACCCTCCAGCTCCACTTTCCCATTCGGCCTAAATTTCAGTATCTTTTCCTTGTTCAGCTGTGTGATATCTGTATTCCGTCGGTTCAGGCACCGATCCCGTGCGATTGTCTGTGCGGTAATGGCAAAACGCATGTCTTTCGGCCCGTCGACAAGTTCGAGGATCGCCGAGGCGGCTTGGTCGTCTTTGATGGGTTCGATGCGCAGAACGCGGGTGTAGCCGCCGGGGCGGGTGAGGTAACGATCGCGGATTGGGCCGAAGAGTTTGGGGACCATTTCGATTGGTTTCTGGGAGGAGTGAATGTTAGCATCAAGACTTCCGAAAAGCATAGCCATAGGTGATCCGCTGAGTGGAGTAGAGGCATACAAAAAATATCTCGTGTGCTCTTCTTCTTGTGGCTGATGTGTTCTTCTTTGCCATCGTGATGAGCTTTTCGGCGAGTCGCTGTGCTTCTTTCGCTTTGTGCCATGTTGTGGATATTGTTTCGTGCTCGAAGAGAGATGTGACGAGGTTGCGAAGGAGGGCTTTGCGGTGAGGTGAGTCGCGACTCAAATGTCTGTGTGTTGCACGTCCGTAGGTCATTGTATAGGACGTCCCTAGTACTGGATAATGTATGCGCTCAAAGTGGAAGTTGTACAGTGGTATTTTGATATCGGAAGCTGGTTGTTTTTGGAGATCTGAAATGGAGGAGGGTATGACTCGCGCAAACGGGGATCCTTCTAAAGATTTGTTGATTTCTGGATTGTCAATGGCATTATGATAGGCGATACTTCGTGACTTGAAAGCTTCCTAAAGACAAGTCAAACAAGTCAAACAAGTCAAACAAGTCAAACAAGTCAAACAAGTCAAACAAGTCAAACAAGTCAAACAAGTCAAACAAGTCAAACAAGTCAAACAAGTCAAAAAACTCGAACTCTTCTAGCATGTCGAGGAGATGCCGATGATGTCTCGACCTTACAGATGTGCAATTTTGTCGTCGAGTCTTAAGCTGGTGGGAAAGTGATATCAAATCAAAATTTTGATCTCTCCTGGCATGTCGAGGAGATGCCGATGATGTCTCGACCTTAAAGATGTGCAATCTTCTCGTCGAGGGTTGAGCTGGCGGGAAAGCGATATCGACTTACCATACTTGCTTGAGCAGCTCACAAAACAACGCATATTGCAGAATCACTGCGAAACCCGAGTCCCACGATGCCGCCATAGTGTCACCCGCGCAAGTCCTGTAATACACCAGCACAATAATGTTCGGCTTTCAACAGTCAGATGCGGCTGAAGTTACGGGATGCGATGCCATAAAACATTTCCATCGACTTCGAAAACCACACCTTGGCTTTAGCGACATGCCATGCAACGGTTTAGTGCACATGTCAAGACTTCGAAAATCACAAGTGAAAGGGCAGTGGCGTTCTCTCTCCTATGGTGATACAGAGGAATCACATCAGTGCAGGAAGTGGGATGAAAATGCTTTTCTATACGAGCTAAAACAGATTCACCGTTGGGAAGGCAGTACAATGTAATCAGCTCGTCCATAGTCAATCGAGCACACAGATACATTCGCCAGTGTTTTTATTTTAAAAGGAATGACATGTCAGCATCCTACATATACACGATCAGAGAAGACGACTTCTCGCTTTACACATTCCAAATATTTCTTTCAATCGTCATATATATCTCTCTTCATCATCCATCGAATCGTCATGACTTCATCATCATTCAGGCACTAATCCGAGGATCCTCGCGACGTAAACACGCCAGGTTGACAGCCTCACAACGAGCATGTGCAGATGTAGCACATGCAGCAGATGTAGCACATGGCATACCTCAAGGCCCTCTGGACTACATCGAGTACAGAATTCGTATTCCTCCTTACCCCGCAAAAACAAACCCAGCCCTCCACCAGCCACGATCGATGATCTACAACTGCCGGCAAGCCGACGGCTTGTTTCCCTGGTGAGAGCGCGGGAACGAGGTTGGTTGCCGAAACGGTGTGGGTGGTTGGCGGTCGGAGAGATTCGACGAGGCTTTTTCGATCTTCAGGTCCAGAGCACTCGTAGAAATAACAGTAAAACGATTACATCACATGCTTCGAGACCTTACCTACGTAGTGTAGAGTCCAGACGCAGATGGCATTGGCCTTGTGTTCAATTGACGTGTATCGTACGTAGCAAAGGCCTACAGCTACGACAGGGAGGGAAGTGATGAAACTTAGGAAGAGGGAAACTATCGTCGAGGGTTGAATATTTGATATCTTAGATATTTTATTGCAAGTATATGGCGACGAAGCGAACTATACTACACATCCACCCATAGCTTCATGCATTCCATCTCTCGACGACGTAGCGTCACATAGGCAGCAATCTAGAATATGCCCCGTAACTAAATGCTTTCGATATCTGATATATCCATGGGAGCGCAGGAAGCTTTTCCGGCTCGACCATTTGTATGTCTTCCACTCCGCTGAGTCGTTTAAACCTTCGGCGACACCTGCAACCCGAGCAACTTCATCAACGCTGCGCGCTTCGAAGGCTTCTGCTGGATCTGTGGTTTGAGCTGCTCCATTGGCCCCACAATGTTCATGTCATAGCCAGAGAGCAAGCGCGAGTCGTCAATAGTAGGGAGAAGCGGGAGCGGCGCAGGCTCAATAGGGATGATCGGATACGGCGTCGCGCCACTTTCAGCAGCCATGCGTGCCGCCTTCTCGCTATTACGCTTCCACTCGGCATCAATACTGTTCCACTTCTCCTGCGTGAGCTTATAGGTGCGAGACATGACGCCGAAATGCGCTTCCGTGCGTGCGAGATGTTTGGAGAATTCTTGACGCGCGGTTTCCCAGTCTTGGCGCAGGAGATTGCAGGACATGAGGTCGCAGTAGGAGGGAATGTAGGGCTCGGGGGAGATGTAAAAGTTTGCGTGACCGAGACGGTCAGCCCATTCGTCGTTGGCGTCTGCGATGACTAGGGGTGGGATGTCGGAGCTCGAGGAGACGACGGTGGTTGCGCGGGAGCGGTTGAAGGAGGAGTGTGATGGTTGGGTTGAAAGAGATGGTGACTCCGGACGAGATGCTAGTGGTGTTGGATTCGGAGACTTGAGGCTCGTGATTGGTGCGCTGGGTGCTGCGATGCTTGGGGAGGCAAGCGGGGATTGTATTGGCTCTCGCTCATGGATACTATCCATCATCGGTGGCAACAATGGTGTCGCGCTTCGCACAATCGGCTCTGCAGGACTTCGATCCATGTACTCTTCCTTGTACTTTGCGTCCGCAGGGAAATATACATTGAGGTCACGAGCATCGTCTTCGACGATTGTCTCAATGGGTGACGCGGCCAGGTGAGGCTCGAGCGCACTTGCGACCGTCTCTTGTAGACGAGCTGTGAAAGAGTGGCGGAAGGAATTTGAACGACTCAAGAACGGTGTGGACCGTTCGGTTCGTGCTGCGTCAACTGATGTGGTTGCACGTTGGCGTTGCATGCGCGAAAGTGATGGCAACCTCTCGACAATGCGCGCGGCTAGACCATTGACGGCTGACTCTCCTGATCTGCGACGCTTTGGCGATCTCTGCTCAGGGTAATAGTGGTCTTCCTGATCATATTCATAGCGTGGTGAAGTGAAGCTGTTTGGTCTGACCCAAGCATAATCCCTACTGTCCCTGCGCGATGCGACTGGCGAGTTCTGTGTCGAGTAGGGAATTGTTGTGTTGGCAGTGAAAGTGGGCTTCTCCATTGACCCTTCGAGCACGCCGGACGGTGCTGGCAATGCTCTCCTGGTGACCGCATTGAGATTGACTGGATCATGTTGTGGTGGTGTCGAGGCCAGCGATGAGGTCGAACCAGATAGTCTCCCGCGCGAGGAGAAAGTGAGAGACACAGGTGAAGAATTTGCGGTGGTGGATTGCGATGATGAGTCTCGCGAGTGCATGTGGGCATCATTGTAGGATTGTCGTTGCTGCGTTTCTTCTTCGTCAGGATGATACCAATTGATCGCCTCGCGCAGGTTCGGTAGACTCATGTTCTGCATTGCGCGCGCATGCGACAACGGTGTAGATCAATTGGCGTGTGCAAAAGGAAAAAAGATGAGACGAGATGGTGGGTGCGGAGTTAGACCATGATTTGCGGTTCACTTCAGACGATCCGAACTTTATCCACGAGTGGCCGGGATGATCTCAGCGGGCTCAATCCAGTATGTCGTTGATAGTTCCAGATAGCAATTGAGCTCCCTCAGCCAGAAAGACGGTCGTAAAACGAGTGAAAGCAGTTGATGGTGTGCAGATTGTAGGTGAGATGAAGAGAAAGAAAGAAAAAGAAGAGATCGAGGGTAAATGGAAGTTGAGGTGAAGATGGGGATGAGTGGGGAAGAGGGAGGAAGAGGCTACTGTGCGCTTGTCAAAATATTAAAAAGCCACACATTATTCTATGGGTAACTCTAGACGATCTTTTGGGGATGGATAAAAGTCCCGACGTCAGTTTAGACGACAAGTCGAGTGACTGCTACAGTACTGTGTCGACATCCCGCTTATGCTGAAGACCGCTTAAGTCGAACTCTGCTCAGACTGCTCTACAACTTTACGTATGATGCGCTGGAGGTCTTTCATTCGCCCCAAGATCTGTACAGTGATACCATAAGACCGAGGTTCCATATCCACGCCTCTACACCGCTGCGTTTCGTCTCACTTGAACAGCACGGCAACTTGCATGCCTCACGTCTCACGAGGGCCTCATGGTTTGCTCGAGCAATGCCCCAGAGTTTGGCAATACCCCTGGCCCCAATTGACCCCAATCACAAACGTTATGAAGAACAGGATGCCAGTGACTCGGGAGGAAGAGCGGGAGGCAGCCGCAGCAGTTAGGAGTTCTGTCCACTCCCACGCGAGGTGACGTGGTTCGAGGTTGCAATTCTTCTGTAAGGATTTCTCAATGCCGAAAAGGTCTACAAAATTCGAGGGCGAAGACCGCCATTTTCGAGAGGCAGCCTGGTAAAAGTTGCCGCTAGCTCTTTCCACAATTGACGACGAAGTTAAAAGTACCGGCGTACCCAGGTAGAGTCTTACTCGAGTCATGATACAAGGGAATCGCTCGATCCCCCTTCATCGCTTAAAACTTCAGAAATCGTCCCGTAGTGCAGAATAATCCCTGTCATCGCATCATATTGCTCTCGAATCAAACGGTCTTGCAGCAAAGTAGCAGGGGTGAGTATCAGAAATAGTGCTTGCCGGAGAGTTCGTAGCGTGCAGCCTTTTCAACGATGTGATGACCCAGCAGCACAGATTTACATGATTTACATCATCCTTGTCCATTGTCCTGTTCCTGGCGGTTCGCGCTCATCCTGTCTTTTGCTCTCGATGGCCCATGAACAGATTGAAGATGTTCCGAAAAGGCCAGCTCGCCATTTCGAGCCGGCCTGAGTCTGGAACCTGCCTAAACAGCGACGAGACCACTGTTTGCTTCGGTTATTACAACCAACGATATACTATAGCGTCATATCATCAGACGAAGAAAATAAGCGACCGCGAATCAAAAACGTGCGCATATGCAGCCTACCGCAAGTGCCGTCCGCCAAGTAAAGAGGCGCTTGTGGTTTACAGATACAGATACCTTTAATTCGTCCTGTAAAAGGAAGGTACACTACTTCTATGGCGGAGTCGCAACCGCCGTTCCGCCGCCGAGGCTCTCTGTTTCGGAAACCAATATTTGATTTCTTCAAACGTTTTTGTGCGATCGCTGCAGCACGGCGCCTATCGTCATCTTGCAGCATCCCTAACCGAAGTGATAGCGGACTCGGGGCCATTTTGGCTGAAGTGTTCTGTTTGACCACGTTGTTTGCCGCCGTCGAGCCATCAACGCGAAATTTTGATGGGGATCACATCAGATGAGGGCCGTAACACAGAAGCAATAAACCAAACTGGACGCCACGTTTGTGCGAGCTCACTACAAAATGCTGTCGCCAAGTGCTGCAGCTTATGACGGCCACAACCAGCCAGACCAAAATAGTGCTGCTAACATTCCCCCGCATCCTGCACCGCCCACGTAATGTCTCCTATGCCTTGTTACATCAGCTCACAGCACGAGCGCAACAGCGCATGTCTCACGGGCATTTTGAAAAGCACAAAAATCTTACGACATGCTCACACTCCAACAGCATGGACCGATAAGGATATTCCACGCAGTAGTGTAACCCAATACCTTGGGACCGTCGCAAACGGCCCTCACATCATGCGATCACAGCCGCGAAAGCGGGGGGCCAACAGGGGTGTATCACTACCAATACTCTGGATGAAACATCAGCGTCCACATCCACTTGCCGTCGAAAGATTTTCTTTCATCCCTGCTCGTTTTGCGCAGGCAAGACAGGGGCTTTTTGATTCGCGTGAAGCGGGATTGTGGATTGCAGTATGTCGTGCGTAGATTGAAGTTTGAGCCTGCTAGGTAGCTGTCGACCGTGATGCGCGCTCGTGCTCGTGCTCGATATAGCGGCTACCTGCAGGAAGTTTCCCTGCTCACGCTAGAAAAAACCTCGATGTTTCACAAAGTGCTCAAAGTCATCAACATTTCGGCGCCCCAGTTGGAGTTTGCACCAACGTCTCACTCTTCTATAACAGAGCATGCCATAAGCGCTAAAGTAGCGGTGCCCGTGCTTGTATTGATTCGGTATCTCTCTACCCGTCAGTGCTATGAGTTTCAATCGTGCCAAACATTTCAAACAACCGTTGGCGTTTCACAAGTTCATCTTGAAGACTGCCGAGGTGTAGCTTGTAGATTATTCGCCCCACACGTTTTGTTTTTAATGAATTTTACAAGTCACCAAGTAGTGGCGCGCAACTACGCCAATACAGGCGCAGCATCTCAATCGGCATAATCCCATCTACTTCTTGCTGCTGCTCAACCTTTACTTTCTACTCTACCACAACTATTCCCGATGAAGCAATCGTTGGGACAAGGAGCGACGCACTCCGACTCATTGCGGGTATTATTGCTGACGCCCGAATGTCCGCTCAGTACAGTACTTGCTATGTATAAGCACTCCGAGGTTAGACTGTTGCCATTCCGTCATTCTTTCCATTCGAATTGGTAGAATGGAATAATGTGGTTCGCTTATGCCTGTGCTTGTATATTTTGAAGTGTGCTCTTTCCGCCACTACTAGATCGTACTTGTGACTAAGTACCAGACCTCGGTCGATTGCCTCGTCTTAACCTCCCGTGAACGATGGCAGCTGTATGATGGCATGGATGTAGAGCTAGTAATGTAGCTATGCCAACGCTTGGGCTTCATGCGGTTGAGTATCGGATTTTATGACGATACCATCTTGGGGTCTGCGTGACGAACCTAGAGCCTATATGTCCTTCTGCCCTTTGCACACGAGGCATACGTATCATGCCTCGATGTCCCTCGGAAGTGGACGACTCATCAGATGTAGTGCTGTGCCCAGAGTGCTCGTTCCTGCTCTGTGCCTTGAAACTGTGATATTTATTAGAATGATTCACACCCAACACGAAGATTACTACCCACCACAAAATCAACCACGAGAATATCCTCAAACCCTTCTTTTAGCGTTGGTGGCTGGTACTGGCTTGCAAATGACGTGAATGCAATCTTTGGAAGCGAGGTACGATCTTCTGGGTTCATCTGTGTGAATGGTCAGACTACATTCTCCATCGGATATTTGCGTTTTGGAGCTCACGGCTTTGTTTTGAGCTCTGACGGACTCGTTGTGCATGCAAAGTAGCGGATCGGCTGTGAACAGTACACAACGTATTGGGAGTTCAAGGTTTCTGGCCAGGTCGACCCATAGGCTGCGTGTCTCGATTGTCGGATTTGTGTTATCTATCATCATTAGTAACAATGATCTTTCGGCAAAAATCAGCAACGTAGTCGCATACCGATCGCAACAGAGGCGCCTCCCTTCACTAGCTCGACTGCTGTTTTCATACATTTGTCTCTCTTCCAAGCTAGTCAGTAAACACTATCAAACAAAGCAATCAAGAAATTTGGTCTCGCCGTACAGTCTTCAATATGTCCTGATTTATTCTCTGGTAATCGAGTGGCGCAAGTTGGACCTTGAAGAATGTTGACTTTCCAGCGCCGGGACTTCCGCAGAACAGAACAATCTCCTTTTCGTGCATGCGCTTGAAGCTCATTCGTGGCTCCGCAACTGCAAGATACCGCGAATAGTCAAAAATACTCTTGAAATCCCTAGCCTCTTGGCCAAGAAAGTATTCTTCAGGTGTGTAGAAGTGTATGCCGATATTCGCTGCTAGATCTCTGATGTACGTTAGTTTTGTCCCCGTCGACTGAATGTTATAAGCATCGGCTAGTGTACGGACCGGTCTGAGCTAGCGAAGTCATTCACATCACCCTTGTCGTCGCCAATGCGACCAGCGGCGTCACCAACGTAGAAAGATTGCTCAAGATTCACACCTTCTTCATCCCGCAGATTGAAGTCTTCCAACATTCGTGACCACATACCCGTTCTAGGCTTTCTGTTGTGGTCCCGTTCTGTGGCCGCATAGAGGTTGACGGGAAAATTAAAGTGGTTCATGAGTGCACCAATCTTTGCCTTGAACTCTGCTAGACGTTTTGGATCTTGCTTCAAGGCGGTTTTGAGAGTTATGCCGCCCTGATTACTGAGGATGACTACTTGATATCTGCCAGGATTAGTGACGGAACTCCTAAGGTGGATGAGGACGGAAATTTTTGAAGAGGCTGCATACCCTTCTTCGTAGAGCTTCTTCAGTGCGCCTAGCACAAAAGCGTGCCACCACGTCCAGTCTCGGCCATCTCTACTAAACTTGTTACCGGACGTCGTCCGAATGAGGGTGCCATCCTTTCATATCTCAGTAGCCATCCAGCATCAAAAGGTTCATGCAATTTACAAGATCAAACGCAGCTACCTTTCGTCTCTTCAGGGGTTGCACTTCACCATCTTGTACAGGGCGATAAGATGCTACCAATATAGTCTCGTTCACGATTTTCCATGTGGTCTTTTCGGGTTCTTTTTCGGAGGCTGGCTTGAAGAAGTTCGCGACAGCACTTGCTAGGCTGGGTCAGTGATGCTCGATATAGACAAGCATATACTCACTTACGTGTTGTCGTCGATTCCACCTTTCGTTTCATTGGTGGTGGCGAAACATGGCGGACTGGGGACGCTTTACGCTTGACGCCCTGCTGAGCTGATGGCGCCATAAAATTACGGAAAAGAAAGGACCGCACCGAGATCGGCGAGACTCTCGAGTGAAGGGAATGAACAGCCAGTGTTGACCCTAACAACCACAATAGGAAGGAAAGGAAAGAGCCACAATGACAAGTGAGAATGATGCACGACAGACAACGCGAATCAGTCGATAGTTTTCATAGTATCGTCGAATATTCCTCAATGCTCGTCCATCAATCTCGTAAACTCCACCCCTACCATTGGTCAGTGCTCTCGTTAAAGTCGTGAAGCATTCACTCGAGGTAACAGACTCCCACG
>Ga0181467_101413_pt1 | contig 9970 bp, 11 predicted proteins | sample InSIn5gowninarea_2_FD_119079 | JGI IMG/M metagenome (GOLD analysis project Ga0181467, IMG submission 119079) | Clean room microbial communities from NASA Spacecraft Assembly Facility at Jet Propulsion Laboratory, Pasadena, California, USA -... ... | reverse complement strand
AGGTCTCCGCGTTGTTTTATCTTGCTGTTGCTTTTTCGGGTGGTGCTGCTGGTTGATGGTGCTGTGGAAGGGGCGGTCTTCCCGGAGATTTGAGCAAAGACGTGCGAGGATGCTTCGGAGTCGTTGATTCGGGGGTCATTTTGGGGCCGGTGGACGAGAGCATAGGTGGTGGATGTCTTCTTTGAACTGGATATGGTTGGTTGGGGTGTTATGTAGGCAGGAAAGGGATGGAATGGGATAAAACTCACAAGGGCTTTTGACGCGGCATCTTGACACTCGCTGGAAAGACACAACAGGGATCACTGCAGAAATAGTCGGAGCAATGGTGAAGATTCGAAGATTCGAAGATTCGCCGAAGTTGTTTCATTCAATAATTTTGAGTCCCTTTGCCGGAGCAGCTTCCGTATCTGGAATTTTCGCCTCCATCCATTATCTCATCTTGCACGAGACCTGATGTCCTGCCATCTCCAGTCTTGGCTATTCCAACACTCTTCTGCCACTACATTGGATATCCTTGGAAACGTTCAGCACCTTCAGATCGCCTTCTCTTCACTAGCCCAGCATGGTTCTGGCTAAGAAACAAAATGCCGTAGGGTTGGGCAACAGCTTGATGAACAACCGCTTTGGCAAAGGCAAAGGTTCAGATATGCGCAGAGTGGCTCAGGGAATCAAAAGAACAGCTCCCGATGGTTCCACCTACATCACAACACCGAAAGAAGAGGCAGCATGGGTGAAGATGCGAAGTATTACAGAACAAGGAGATCTGGATGAGTTTTTGAGTACCGCAGAGCTTGCAGGCACAGATTTCACGGCTGAGAAGATGAACAATGTCAAGATTATACACAAAGATCAAAAGAATCCTTATTTGCTGTCAGCTGCAGAAGAAGGCAGGGCCCTTAAGAAACACAGTGCGAACAAAAAGCGATTGACTGTACCAAGACGACCGAAATGGGATGCATCAACTACAGCAGTCGAGCTCGATGACGCAGAAAAGAATGCGCTTCTACAATGGCGAAGAGGGTTGGCAGAGTTGCAAGAATCACAGGATCTTCTGATGACTCCATTTGAGCGGAATATCGAAGTCTGGCGACAACTGTGGCGTGTTATTGAAAGATCTGACCTGGTTGTTCAGATTGTGGATGCTCGAAATCCACTCATGTTTCGATGTGAGGATCTTGAAAACTATGTCAAGGAAGTTGACCCGAAGAAGAATAATCTCTTGCTGGTCAACAAGGCAGATATGATGACGTTAAAGCAGAGAGAGTCGTGGGCTGAGTACTTCATTTCAGCTGGCGTCAAGTTCAGATTCTTCTCTGCAGAACTAGCACGAGAAATGAACGAAGCAAAAGGCTTGTATGCTGATTCGCAAGATGAGGATGAGGAAGACTCGGATTATGACGAGGATGAAGAGGAAGATGATGAAGAGAGTGACGACGATGAGATAGACGAGGACGAGGTTGAGGAGGAAATTCTGATTGGTGAAGACAACAAGCTGGTAGGAGATACAAAGAAGATGGCTCTTCAGGATGAGAAAGTAGACGATGAAGAGGGCGACTGGACTAGCGAGGATGAGGTGGATGGCGAGGACGTAATGAGGAAGTCCAAAGCGAAAAAAGCTACTAAGCCAAAGGCCATCAGCATTGCAGAGGCAGAACCAACCAGAATATTAACGACAGACGACTTGGAAGAGCTTTTCCTTGCACATTCACCTGATATGGTAGAGGATGAAGATGGCAACTCCCGCAAGGTTACAATCGGTCTTGTTGGCTATCCCAACGTCGGAAAGTCATCCACAATCAACGCTCTGCTCGGTGCCAAAAAGGTTTCTGTCTCTGCGACGCCTGGTAAGACAAAGCATTTCCAAACACTACATCTGAGTGAAAGAGTTGTCCTCTGCGATTGTCCTGGTCTTGTCTTTCCAAACTTTGCAACGACAAAAGCAGAACTAGTTTGCAATGGTGTTCTGCCTATTGATCAATTGAGAGAGTATACTGGACCAGCTGGACTTGTCGCACAACGCATTCCCAAGCAATTCCTCGAAGCCGTGTATGGTATGAAGATATCCATTCGACCCAAAGAAGAAGGTGGCACTGGTAGAGCAACTGGTGAAGAAGTCTTACGAGCATATGCGACGGCTCGTGGTTACCAGACGCAAGGTCTTGGTCAACCTGATGAGTCGAGGGCTGCACGTTATGTATTGAAGGACTATGTCAAGGGCAAGCTTCTATACTGCCATCCTCCACCCGGTGACGCAGTTGACGACCAAGAGTTCAACCGTGAACTATACGACGCATCACATCTTCCCGAAAGACGACGAGCCCAGTATGTTGCTCAAGAAGGTCTATCTGAAGCCGAAGCCAAGGATTTGGATGATACAGATATGCTCGCTCAACCGAAGCCTGAAGGCAACAAGACAAAGTTTTATGACAAGCGATTCTTTGCGCCAGGCCAGAGAGGTGGCAGACTTGGTCAACCATTTCACCACAAGTACAGTGAGCAAGGTAGTGAAATTGCTGCAGCTGAATTATCGGGCAAACAATTGAGTGGAAGGAAGCTCAAGGCTATGGTAGCGCTGGAAAGGGACATTGATCCAGCAGATCTGAAGATGAGCAGTAAGAAGCACTTTAAGGCTAATAAGAAGCAGAAAGCAAGGAGGAAGGCGGGGACTGAATATAATGGGTAGATATCTAAATATTACTATGAAAGTTTCGATATCAATTTTTTGTCGTACAATCTTGAAGCTTCGAATCATGCTCGTTTCATATCTCAAAGGGCCAGTAGTATCGAAGCCATATGCAATTCCACTAGCGCCGCCATACGTAGTGACTTATCCCCCAACTACATTACGGGAGCCGCAACGAAGCTTAAGCATTACTAGCAGTCTTCATAAAACTAGAGATCCGCTGAATTCGTACTTTGACGTGCATTTATCGCAGGACCTGGCTTGTTGAGAGTGTGGCAAAGGTGGAGGGGTCTAGCTAATACTAAAGTACTGCAGCAAACCTCGCCTATGAAATTAATCCACTGGCTCTCCAGGTGAAGTATATGGCTTCGATACTGCTCGCCATCTTCAATCGTGCCTCGTAACGGACTGATCTTACACTTGTGTCGATGGTCACTATGGAAGTAGGAGGGGTTTAGCAGTAGAGGCTTGATGTAAAGGACAGGATTGATGGAATGATCCATCGTAGAAGACACACATTCGAGCCGTTCCAGCTCAAACTTAGCTCCAGCTGTTCGTCTTATTGCATCTAGATATGCGTCCATATATCAACCCATGAGACTCATGAACGTCAATTGACTTTCAAAGCTTGAGAAGACGATGAACATCATATTCTTGCCTCGTTTCACCCTCGTTTCAGCTCGGTAAACTGGACCTCGGTGCCGATACAATCCTTGGCACCCCCACGGGGATCTGACTATCAGTATACATTTGCCCTCCTCTTCATTATTGGTATAATCTGCTACCTTTCATCCTTTCCCAAACACATCTTTCCATCTTCATCTATCCAAGATGGTCTCCTCCGACTCCTCCAAAGCCAAGATGGACGCCTCCACCAAGCTCCTCACAAACGACGGTCCCTCCAAAGGCTTCATCCCCGCATCTCAGCGCATCCCAGCCATAGCGCGCCCCTTCGTCAGCGAGCGTGCTCTCAAGACCCTCGACCTCGTCGAAAAGTTCGTCGAAGAAGAATGCATCCCCGCCGACCCCGTCCTATCCACCATGATCGGCACCTCCACCGCCACCCGCTTCAGCGCGCACCCTCCCATTCTCGAGGACCTCAAAGACAAAGCCAAGAAGCTTGGACTATGGAACATGTTTTTGCCCAAGAACCATTTCAAAGAGGGCGCCGGCTTTTCCAATCTTGAATACGGATTGATGGCGGAGTATTTGGGTAAGAGTCTTGTTGCATCGGAGGCGTGTAATTGCTCGGCGCCGGATACGGGGAATATGGAGGTTATTGCCAAGTATGGAACCGAGGAGCAGAAGAGGAAGTATTTGGATCCGTTGTTGGAGGGGAAGTGGAGGAGTGCGTTTTTGATGACGGAGCCGGATGTGGCGAGTAGTGATGCTACGAATATTGGGTTGACGATGAAGAAAGATGGTGATGGCTGGGTGTTGAATGGATCCGTGAGTATAGTCGTGGTATTTTTGCGAAAGCAATATGAGACTAATTAGTATTTACAGAAATGGTGGAGTAGTGGTGCAGGCGACCCTCGTTGCGAAGTATACATTGTCATGGTATGTTGTCAACCTAAATCAAAGCCCCGTAACACAGTCGATACTGATACTCTCGATCGTAGGGAAAATCAGACCCAGAGAACAAAGACCCATACCGTCAACAATCAGTCATGATCGTGCCAGCATCCACTCCCGGCATCACCATCAAGCGCATGCTCTCGGTCTTTGGTTTCGACGACGCTCCCCACGGCCACGGTCACATCACGTTCGAGAACGTCCGTGTATCAAACAACCTCATGGTCCTCGGTCCAGGTCGAGGTTTCGAAATCATCCAAGGCCGGTTAGGTCCAGGTAGAATCCACCACGCCATGCGTTCAATCGGTGCCGTGAGTTTTAGACCTCTCATATTGCTATCTAATCCTCTACCTCTCACACCTATTCTTCTTCTTCTCCTCTAATATCTACGCTCTTAATCCACCCACATCTTCACTAACACCCATCCAGGCCGAAAAAGCACTCGACTACTTCCTCGCCCGCGCAAACGACCCCCAACGCAAACCCTTTGGCAAATTCCTCTCCGAGCACGGCGTAATGCTCTCCCGCATCGCCCAATCCCGCATCGACATCGACGCCGCGAGGTTAATCGTGTGCAACGCCGCCATCACCATCGACCAAGGCAGCGCCAAAACCGCCCTCAAAGAAATCGCACAGGCCAAAGTGCTCGTCCCCAAAACGCTGCTCCAGACGCTGGATTGGGCGATTCAGGCGTATGGTGCTGCGGGCGTTTGCCAGGATACGCCGTTGGCGTATATGTGGGCGCATGGCAGGACGATGAGGATTGTGGATGGGCCGGATGAGGTGCATTTGATGCAGTTGGGTGAGTCATTTTTCTGTTTAATCATCTCTTTGTTTTTGCTCTTTATTTGTTGTTTTGTTTGTCAATGGCTGACATTTGACGTTTTTTCAATTCTAGGCCGCAACGAAAATAAACGAGGGAAAGGCGAACGCGAACGCATTGAGCGTCATAAGCAAACGACTGAGGCACTGTTCAAGAAGTATGGTGTTGAGAGTAGGGATGTGTTGGAGATGAACCGCGTGAGGAGTGAGATGCCTACTAAAGCCAAGATTTGAGTAGGAGTAGAAAAGAGGCAGTGGGAGTAGAAAGAGGCAGTGGGGGTAGAAAGGAACAAGCAAAGCACGCAGATGAGAAAGTTATGTTGGAGGGACGGGTTTGAACTAATAATCTTTGACGAAAATTATTGTCTTTCTTTTTGGGGTTTCCTTCACTACTTGCATTGTTCGTGTTTGCTGGGTTGTTTATGTCTGTAATTGGATTTAACCTAATAAAGAGGGAGCGAGCAATGATTCATGTAAGGGTTTGTTCCCATCCTTCAGATAGAAGCGAGTAAACAAACGAGTAAGCTACACTGTTGAAGAAGATGATGATGATATACAACATATTCGCAATCACCCTTTTCCTGTTCTTGCTCGCTGTTGACGAAGTTATACACAACACCTCGCAATGCCCCTGTCCTCTCTTGTTACAGCATACGGGCGTACGTACGAATATGAGCCAAGGACAGTTATCCCCCCCAGACAAAGACATGAGCACTTCAAAGAAATGAGCAAGAACGACGTGATCTGCCTACCTGATGTGTAAACGAATACGGTAGATCCCAGATTCGATTAGGTTGTTTGAAGAGTAGAGAAGTGTGGTGGGTGTAAAAAGGTAAGATGTTGGTTGGTTGGTTAACTACGATGATCTTGTGATGGAATCTGTCTTTTTATTGTTGCTTTTTCGCTTCTTCTTCCCATTTGTTTAGCTACTGTATGCATGTCTTATGTGGAAAGAGTTGTCTGTACGTGTCTTGAAATTAGATTGAATTAAAGCTGTAAGTTTGATAAAGAAGCTAGAGTACGTACTGCATGTATGTATAAATGTGTCCATTTCATCTATAAGATGTAAAACTAGCTTTTATAGTTGAGAGGGCTTGAGATGGGGCAAGTGGTAGCGTAAGATAGTTATGGTTACAGTATTTGCAAAGGAGTGCATGTTTACCTTGACGATAGACGACTATCTGAGCGAGGGTCTAATGTAATGTTAGTACAGAAGAGTGGGTGATGGAGAGTAACAATTTTAACGCTATAGACAATGAGGATGAGATGAGGATGAGGTTATAGGACTTTTTCAAATTTCGCGAGTAGGATGTCCTCGATCCTACGCATACGGACCTTGGGAATTATTTATTCTTATAGAGAAGACCTGTCTGTCATTTAGGTATCTAGACGTGTGTTTAGTTGCATATTGCATAGGCATTAGCGTATAGCTTCTCTGGTTGAATTGAAGAATGAGGTATTTGGTTGTTTATATGTTCAGAGAGTCTACTATTCACTATGCAGAGTACTGGACACACTTTGTAAGCTTTTGTAGCGATGCGCGTAAAGGTTCTTGTAAGATGGGATCTGGGAGACTTTATTGAGCTATTCCTGACTGCTTCCCGGTTGTTGTAAAGTAGAGTAGCTTTTCGTGGTGATCTCATATATGCACCGCACCATAGACCACAGCAATCTCGATTCTCGTCTGATTGGTTTAGTTGTGTTCCGTGAATAGGTGTCTTATTAGCTGTTTATAGCGACGGCGTATTTCTCCTATCTATTACATGTACAACTTTCGAGACTTCTTAGAGATTTGTGTTTAAGATTAGACGAGGCATCCCGGAGGTTGTTTATAGTAAGCTACTAAATCGTAATATTACCTTGGAAATCACGAAAACAGCTCCCAGCAATCTTCACAACTTTTTTTCTTTGGGTTGCGATTTTCAACGCTTCGAAAGTTCAGATGACAAGCCTTTGGGGTGGATAAAAGTGTTTCATTGGAATTCCCATTAGAATCCGAGACAGTGCTCCTGAATGATCGTCTCAACGTTCACACCAAGTGAGACCAGATCCTGACGAAAGATGCTTCTGATGACGATGACAATGCGTATGATAGCTTCGGTCCAATGCTTTTGAACGACGGACATCGTTGCTCAGGGAAAGAAACTGCCACGATGTATGGACAGCGCTGCTGCCGTCGACGCACATGTGGAAATAAGAACTTATGCCTTCTGTACATCCTTACACATCTGGGGTCGTTGTTCAGGATCAGAGGACACACTTCGTGAGCTTTCATAGGATGGCGTATTTCATTGCAAACTTGATATCTGAAAAAACCTGCTGTAAGGATTTGGAGGTTAATTGAAAGCGTATATTGTAGCGTCAGGGCCTCAAGCTGACTCCCTCTCTTACTCAGTGTGTGATCTTATCCCCAGGTGTGTGATCTCAACATTACATTATGTTCTTATTCATTAATTAATAAACATCACCACAAGGTCTGCCTTCTTTCTGCTCTTGCGTCTCTTCGCCATTCGTGTCACGTTTCTGCAACCGTTTCGCCTGATCGACTTGCTTGTCTGCCTCAAATATTTTCCTCGACTCTACATCGCCCTCACCACCAATATCATCATTGTCGTCGTGCGCATCTTCCTCTTCATCATCAAGCTGATCACCTAATGCATCAGCCCGTGCACCACTACCCATGCCACTCTGCGATATCCAATGTTCCTGTTCGTGGTTCGTTGGCGGTCGACCAGGTGCGTCTCGTCCTGATGTCGTCGGAAAACCGTAGTCGCCATTGTTTGGAGCGTGTAATGGTGAATCTATTGGTGTAGCGGCACCAGACAGAGAACCGCCAAAGTCTCGCCCGGAATGAAAGGAGTTGAAGTGTGGTCGTTGGCCGAATAGTCTTGTTGGTATTGCTGGATGTGAGGAGTGGTCTGGAGATGCAGAGGTTGGGAGTAACAGTTCCGTATCTTGAGAGTTCTGAGGAAAAGCCTCAGAGTCTTCTTCTACTGCTTCTTGAGGTGTTAACACAGCGGAATGTTCGAATGATCCGCCAGGGGAGTCTGACATTTCTGCTGGCGGTGGTAGTAACGATGCCGATGGCGATAATGTACTCTCAATCGTCTGCAGTTGCGTCACCCCGGGAGACTTCATCGGCGTTGCTGCAATGGTGCTCTGCCTCTTCTGCCGTCGCGGGTAGTCATCCTGTCCATGCGTACATCCTTCTGGGCATCCACCCCACCTTTTCCTTGCTTCGATTGGGGGACTCGTGACTTGCTCGACTTGGTCTGGGTCCTCGCCTCTCTCAATCGCACGCTGTCTCTTCAGCTCACTCCACGTCCTCAATTCGTTCTGCAGCACAAACCTGCCGCTATCCTCACTCCTCTGCATGACGACGAACTCACAATGATTCACATTGCGCAAATCCTCAAAGTACTCGACGCTCCAATGATACCATTTCATCAGAAATACTCTTGTCATCAGTCCATGCGTGACAAGCACGCAAACACTAGGAAAGTCATCTTCGCCGAATTGACGAAACAGCGTTTCGTTGAAGCCACTAACACGATCGTAGGCATCTGCTGCAGACTCGCCGTTTGGTATTCGGTAGAAGAAATGGCCGTAGTCTGCTCGTTCCTGCCACATTCGATCCATGGCGGCGCTGCACATTTGGAAGTTGCCAAAGTCTTGCTCTCTTATCCTCGGCTCTTCCCATACTCTGATGTGGTCTCGTTGAAAGGGCGATGGTTCTGGGTCGTTGGATGTTAGGGAGGAGAGTATGCCTTCCGTGGTTTCGCGGGTGCGTCGGTAGGGTGAGGTGTAGATTTGGAGGGTGTCGGTGGGGAGAAGCATGGAGCGGAGTTTGAGACCCGCATCGTGGGCTTGTTGACGACCTTCGGGAGTGAGCTTGACGCGGTGGTCGGGGATTGTTTGGTGGATTTGCCTGTTTTGGTTGCCTTCGGATTGGGCGTGACGGATGCTATCAGACCTATAATTAGAGGAGGGAACGTACCCTACCTAGGTAAAAGAATAGTACTTACACGATGATCATCTGGCTGGCATGTTAGTAGTGATCAGTAGGGAGGGACAGATATACTTGCTCGTGGTTTGCCCATCTCTGCTGTACTGTCAGTTGGTGGTGTAGGCAATGTAATATAGGAGCGGAAGAAGCTCTATCAGTGTTGTTATCTATTTGATGTCATGGCTGACACGTGCCCAGTGTTTCCAACTTGTTTCAAATTTTGGCGATCATAGAACTCCAATATCTGAAACAGATTCTGATAACTCACCCACCATCACCAGACCATCATCCTCACTAACATCGGCTGCTAAATACACACGACCTTCGAACTCGAAAATACGACACCACTGAAGCACCGGTCTTCATCCATCAGCACAGCTACAACCTTCCCTCCTACTCAACCATGTCAGAACCAATCCCCGAATCCGTCCCAACAACAGCAGAACCTCGCTCTCGTCGTCCCACAAAACGAGTAAAACTCGCCACCACACCACTCGCAGCACAATCACAAGCAGTTGAAGCACTTTTCGAGCGCCAACCAATCGACCAACCAATCCACATCCCCACCTCCGCAACCCCAGGTCAAAAGACATCTTCTTCGCTCGCACCACCTCCCGAAATAGTCACCAACGTACAAGGTTCCAGTGCTGGAGCTGGTAGTGGAGAGTTTCATGTCTACAAAGCGAGTCGACGAAGGGAGTATGAGAGGATACGGTTAATGGAGGACGAGGCGAATCAGGAGGAGGCTGATAGAGAGTGGAAGGCGAAGCAGGAGGAGATTAGATTGAAAGATGAAGAGAAGAGGAAGAAGAATGCACATCCCCGTCTTCCACACCATCCCCTCTCCTTTGTAATCTCGCTGCAGCCCCTCCAAGATTAACCTT
>Ga0181467_101138_pt1 | contig 9974 bp, 2 predicted proteins | sample InSIn5gowninarea_2_FD_119079 | JGI IMG/M metagenome (GOLD analysis project Ga0181467, IMG submission 119079) | Clean room microbial communities from NASA Spacecraft Assembly Facility at Jet Propulsion Laboratory, Pasadena, California, USA -... ... | reverse complement strand
ACATAAAGGCTTTCTAGCATTTATTAGTCTAAATAAATGGTACGTCCTTCTTTTCTAGTATAGTAATTAGTACTAGGATTCTTAAGAAGTCCTTTATCTAGCGTCGGTAGAATCCTACCATTCTAGTAAATAACTTAACATTAGTAATAGTCTTTAGTAGTTACTAGTGAATAATGGCTTCAATTTTCTTCGGATCTATCCTAGTGCCTTCTACACCTACGATGATTCCTAGGTAGGTTAGTTCGGTCTTAAAGAACTCGTATTTAGATGGTTTAGCGTAGAGCTAGTTCTTCCTTAATATATCTAACACTAGTCAAATATACTTTTTATGTTCTTTCCTTATTTTGCTATAGATTAGGATGTCGTCTAGGTAGACTTAGTAGAATAGGTCGATATGTAGGTAGAAGATATCGTTTATAAATCTTTACTAGGTAGTAGGGGCTCTAGTTAATCTAAAAGGCATAACTAGTAATTCGAATAGGCCTAACTTTATATGGAAGGTAGTTAGGTATTCTAGCCCCTTCTTAATTCGAATATTATTAAATGTAGTAACGATATTGATCTTCGAAAAGTACTTCATTCCTTTTAGTACGTTTAGGGTTTCTCTAAATAGTAGTAGTAGGTACTAGTCCTTCTTAGAAACAGCATTTAGTCCTTAGTAGTCTATGCATAGGTAGAGACTTCTATTAGATTTCTTTACAAATAGGATAAGGGATAAGGTAGAAGAGGAGCTTAGTCGAATAAAACCTTTATGAAGGTTTTCCTCTATCTATTCTTTTAATGTTTATAGCTAGACTTAGGACATCGGGTATAGGGGTCCCTAGGGCAGTATCTAACTATCTTTTAACTTAATGTTATAATCGTAGGGTTAGTATAGTAGTAGCTTCTCTACTTCCTTCGGGCTAAATACGTTGTAGTAGTCCTTTAGCTTAATAGGAAGTTCGATAATAGGGTTAATAAGGGTAGTAATCTCCTTAAGGGTAGCTTCTACTTAGTCTAATATAATCTAGTATATAGGTGTACTCTAGCAAGCCGTTACTACTATGTACTTTAAGCTTATAGAGCATATTTCTAGGTTATCTTTATTAGGTTTAGGTTCTACGATAGGGCGAACAACGTTCTCTAGGCGTTCCTTTAGTAGAACATTAGGGATTACGTAGATGCAGGTAGGCAGTAGGGGCGTATTACAGTTATTTTAATAGTAAGGACTATTAATAACATTATTCCTTTACTAAACTTTAGCTTAGGATTATATAACTTTAACTAGGGAATCCCTAGGATTATTAGGTAGTGCGATAGGCGGGTAATAAATAAGAAGGCTTCTTTCTTAGTATAGTCGTATATACGTAGGGTTACAACAATAAAGTAAGTTATAGTAGTAGACTTATCTTCTTATCCATTAAAATTAACTAGTAGTATCTCTCTCTTTATACGTTATAGTATAAAGCCTCGAGACGTCGCCTAGACCTTGTCGATAAAGCACACTCCCTTAGCTCTAGTATTAGTTATAGCATAAGTTAGGGTAGTATAGGATCCTTATTCTAACGAAACCTACTAGACTATTAGTTAGGCATAGTTTCGCTTTCTCTTTTCTAGGTTCTCGTTTAGGTAGGTTCTATAGATTTGTAAGGCGGTTTTAGCGTAGTTATTGCGTTAGTCGAGTACTTAATTACGACTTAGATTAAGGCTCCCCCTTTTACTAATCTTTCTATAAAGGTAGGGGAAGTAGGGTAGCTATTCTCTTTGGCTAGGGTAGCGTAAGAGTTAGCGCTTATAGCACGAGTTTCTCTAATTTAGGCAGGATAGTTAGTAGGAGGTAGGAGAGGGTAGTTTATAACATAGTAATTAGGGGAGCTATAGTAGTAATATTTACTACGTTCCCTTCTTCTTAAGGGCTAGTATCTAGGAGGGGGCTAGTAGGAAGCACTTAGGTCTATTAGTTTACTAGCGGTAGGGCTAGTTATCTAAGTAGTTATAGTTACTATAGGGGGGCAAGTAAGGATTAGACGAGTAGAGGTAGTAGTAGGAGCAGCGTAGATAGGGCGTATGTTAGTTAAGTCGTTATAGTACATTCTCTTATTCTCTAGCTTCTAAAGGAACTCGAAGAACTTATAGATGTCGTAGTTAGGGGCGTTAACACTAGTAAGTTAAGCTTTTAGCTTATAGGATAGAGCAGATTCTAGGAGAGTTATTTAAGAGTCTTCTAAGACTTCTCCTTCTAGGGCAAGGCGCTAGAATTTAGTATAGAATGTAGCGAATTTACGGTTCTATTGCTTAAGGCGGAATAGGTCCTTACGGGCATTATTAACATGGTTAGGATTACTATAGGCGCGTTCTAGTATACGAAGGACATCGGGGTAGTTAGGCAGTTAGCACTCTCCTTCTATAATGAAGGGTAGGATTTAAGTATACACTTGTCCCTTAAGGCGGTTAGTAATATAGGACATTCTCTCTCTAGCGGTTAGGAAATAGTTAGCGTTAGTCTTTATCTTCTAGTAGATCTTTACTTAGAAGTAGCAGAAATCCTTACGATCTCTATCGAAGATTATAGGGTTAGGAAGTTATTTAGAAAGGTAGGAAGAGGTTAAAGATTAGGTAGGAGTAATTAGAGTCTCTACTATTATAATAGCTAGAGTAGCTTTAGTAGGTAGTATAATAGTAGGGATAAAGGTAGGGGTAGATATAGTAGGGGTAGCTATAACCATTGTAGTCTTAAGCTTCCTACGTAGCTAGAAGATTTCCTTAGACTACTTAGAGAGCTAGGTGTCCTAATACTTAGTAGTACTAGCTAGTTTGTCTCTTGTAGACCTTATGTTCTAAAGGTCTCGTTCTAGTTTAGTAGTATAGGTGTAGATAGCAACATTTTCCAGGGTTTTATTGTCTAGTTATTCTTATAGTTTAGATTACTAATTGTTTCGGAGGGTCAATTCGCAGCTTAGGTAAGTTACCTAAGTAGCTAGACTAGCGGTGCATTTATAGAGCTCTATAGTATAAAGGTACTATGCTTCGGGGTCGTTAGACACGAGTTTAGCGAAGTGTTAAGCGTTCTTAACTCTCGTAGGGAGTTTAAGGAGAGTAGTTATCGCGATAGGCAGCTATTCCTTTAGGTTAGAGCTATATAATGTTATGGGGGTAGGTTAGGTATATAGTAGAAGGAGTAGCTATATAGAGTATAGTAGTATTTAATAGGCTATCTACGGTTAGGTAGTAAAACTAGTAGGCAGGTTTAATGATAGGACGTAGCTCGAAGAGCTACAACTATAGAAGCGCTATAGGCTACATAATTATTCTCGATTTAATTTGATTTAATTTGATTTGATTTTCTTAAGCTATTTACCCTATAAGGGGTATAAGCTGTCTATAATTAATAGGATTTCTAGCCAATTATAACCATTAGTCTTAGTTATATAAGGAGGGTAAAGGTCTCTTAGACCTTAAACTAATCATAAACGCCTAGTACTTTAGTGTGCTCTTATAAAGAGTAACTCTATGCATCCCTTCCTTAAGTGTTAGAGGGTATAAGCCTCCTCCATAAGGGCAATTCCCTATGTCGTGTTCTTCCTTATTAGCTAAACACTACTTAGAGGTAGTTAGGTTAAGGTAGTAGTTATATTGTTATAGTTAGATAAAGAGCACTTTATATTAGTCTATAGGGTTCCTCTTGCTTTTTACTGTTTTATCTCTATCTTTATAATCTTCCTATTTTAATGGCATATTTAATGGTGGCTTTAACTACGTTTAAGTCTAGCTACCATTTACCCTTCTCGCTATTAACCTTCTTCCTATCTCTTTTAGCTATTAAGTATCCTCTTAGCGCGTAGGATAGATCCTAGTATCTGCTACCGTGTGCTACCTTTATAGCCTATCTTTTATCCTTCTATCTTAGGCATAAGAATAAGAAGTATAGTACTATTTCTATCATTCCACATTTATACCTATCTATATCTATAATGTTAATTTTACTAAGGTACGTGTTTAGTCTTAATATGTTTATCCTTAGTTAGACTAGTATAGTAGCTACTATTCTATTAAGTGCATTATATAGCTTAGTTATATGCTTTCTAGGCAACGCCTTATCGATCTTCTAAAGATGTTTGCCTATTGTTGCGCCATAGAACTCCTTATACTTTAGCTTAAAATCCATGACTTTTGCTCTTATGTATATTGCTAAAATTGGGACGTTGTTTATAGGGTTAGGCATAGCCGAGTTAGCGTTTATCGCCTTCTAAGCTAGCTCGTTTGCCCTTTTGTTACCTTTAATTCCCTCGTAGCCTAGCACCTAGTGCAGTGAGAATGTCGCCTTAGCAATTTTCTCCCTAATTTTCATGACTAGGCCTATACTATCGTTAATCTTTATAGCTTAGATGCTCTAAAGGGCACTTTAGCTATTAGAAAAGATCCTAATCTTTACTAATCTGTTGTTCTTATATAATAGGCCTTTAGTAGCCATCTATATTGCTTCTAGCTCTATTAGATGGACGTTTGTTTCTTTAGCTCTTCTTATTATGCTTAATGCTTCCTATACTAATGTCTAGATTCCTACGCCTACTCGTCCGTTATAGATAGATCTATCTATATAGAAGTCGATTGTTCCTAGTTCTTCTACTATTACAAGCTTAGCTACTTCCTTGTTGAGTATATGAACATAGCCCTTTAGGCTCTATAGTTCACACCCTATAGTAGGGATCTTCTTAGCTCTATTCGCATTAAGTCCTATAAATAACCCTACTACTTTCTAGAGAGGCGAGTTAAACTACTTAATTAGTCTTGTCCTAGTAAGCTTTACATAGATGTGTAACACCTCTAGTTTCTAGATCGAGATCTAGAACCTAAGTGTCTACTTATATAGTCTTTGTTATAAGGATAGTATCCCTACTTCTAAGACTATAACATTAAGACCTAGCGTTCTAAATCCTCCTATAATGGCTTATACTACAACCCTCTAGGCTCTATATAGCACTAATAGCGTTCTATTAGATACTATAAGATACTAAACTAGCGACGCATAATCCATAATAGGTGTAACTATTATAGTGTATAACTACTATATAGTTAAAGGGTTTAAGCCTTATAGTCTTTTAAGGGCTAGTGCTGCTTTTAGTGCTTTCCCTACTTTTTCTACTAGATGTTCCTTAAATCGAAGCCCTTAATCTAGGATTATACCTAGGACTTTAATCGACTAGCTTAGCTATATCTAGTCTTCTTTAAAGTATAGGGGCATATTACTATCTCTAAGTAAGTCGTTATATCTTATAAAGTAGATGAACGCTGTTTTTAAGGCCTTAAACACTACTTTACTCTCCTTTTCCTATCTTTCTAATTTTAGTAGTATATCTCTCTAGATTATCCTTATATTTCTTTCTATAGAGTTACTAACTACCTACGTAGTATAGTCGTTAATAAATGCCATAGAGGCCCCTTCTTTAATTACTATCTATACTAGATCTACGTTAAAGAAAAGGAATAGGATTAGCGTAAGTGGTAATCCTTATAGCAAACCTAACTAAGGTAGGTCCTCTATTTTAGACGTAAAGCTATTAACTACTATACTTACTTTCCTATTAGTGCAAAAGTCTTAAACCTATCTAATTATAGTTTTAGGAATTCTTCTTTATCTTATTCTCTCTAGAAGTAGTCCTATTATAACATTATTATATACTCCTTTAACGTCGAATGAAACTAGTAATAGGGTCTTTTTGCCTCTCTAGGCGTCGTAGATAGCTTCTTAAAGGTATAAAATGGCTAGTACTATTAATTTCTACTTCCTTACTCTAAAGTAGTTATTAGGTAGGAGTCTATGCACCTTTATAAGGTATGCAAGCTGTATAGCCATTATAGCTTCCATTATCTTTCCTAGCATTACTAGTAAAGATATTAGCCTATAGTTCTTAGGAAGAGTATAGTTATCTTTATTCCCTTTCTTAAGTAGAATAATCTTTGCTACCTTCTACTATAACGGTAGTTTGCCTTACCTAAGCGAGGTTAAGAAGAGTGTGTAGATTTGCTATTGCAAAACTAGCTAGACTTCTCTCTATACTCTAATAGTTAAGCCATTACTTCCTACTACTTTGTCTAGGCTTATAGAGAATAGTACCTTCTTAATCTTATCTATTATTAATGCTTTACTAAAGAGCTAGTCTTTAAAAGTGTCTCCTATGTATTTAGGTCTCTAGGGGATAGGTAGTTCTAGGAAGAAACTATGTAGTAGTTCCTTTACAATTTTAGCTTTGTCTTAAATGACCTCCCCTCTATGTCCCTTAATAGATATAATCCTGCCGAAGCTTAATCTCTTGCTTAGGTTAAGGTATTAAGCTACTTTCTAGATATTCGTTAATTTACTAAGGAACTCTATCTAGTGTTCCTTTTTGCGTTTCCTAATTGCATAGTAAAAGTTATGCCTCGCTATCTTTGCTATAATCTTAAGGCGGTTATCTTACTAGCCTTATCTCCTTCTTAATCTTACTAGGTTATAAGTCCTTATATACTCTTTTCTTATAGAAGTTAACTTATTTAACTACTATCTTTTTACGTACTTTAATGGTTTTACCTTTAGGCAATACTATTCTATCGCCGTCTAAGTGACTTCTTAAATATAGCTTTGCATTGCTTTAAGATCGTCTATTAGGAATAGGATGTTAGTAAGATATTATCTTATCTTATCTCTTATTACTTTCTAGTCTACTTTTTGCAACAAGTATTATAGAGCTATTAGGTCTTCTATTACGTCTCCTATGCCTATAGCTATATGTATCGCTCTATAATCCGAGCTATACTCATTCTTAAACGGTTAGTAGGTATCTTAGTCCTTAAACAATCTCTTACTAGCTATAGTAAGGCTAATCGTTAATGTCGATTTATTATGCTCCTATATTATTACTCCTCTCTATATAAGTAACTATAGGTTATTTCCCTTAATAAAGTCTAGTATCCTACTACCTTCTCCTTGTCTCGTTCCTAATGCTACCTCATTTTCTCCCTATATAATGTCGTAGTAGTTAAAGTCTCCTATAATGAAAATTTCTAAATCTAGGTTATTACTATACTCTCTTATAATTACTTCCTAGACTTCTTATAATCGGGTATGTAGTTCTTGCTCATCAATTTCATGGCCGTTGCCTATACTAGGAATGTATATTAATGCTAGTAGTATGCTATAGGTCCTATGTTTTATAATAATTATAGTAATGTTGTTACTATTTATCGTGACTTAAGCGTATTCGTTGTTCTAGTTTATCTACATACATAATCGGATCCTTTATGTTTAGTTTTCTCTTTACGTTATTTTTGGTTTTATAACTTCGAAGTTAAGTCCTACTCTAGTAATCTAAAGGTTTCCTACGATTTCCTAATAGTGTAGTTCCTATATAAGAATGGCATCGAAATCCTAGATGTCTAGGTCGTTATATAAAGCATCCTAAACTCCTAAACTCTTATGCAGATTTGCTTAAAGAATGTTTAGTATACTAATTATAACGGCGTAGGTTAATTATCCTTTCTTATTGCTTTCTAAATTCTAGGCACTTTTTATATGTTGCTAGATGGTTTCCTCTACAATTGCTGCACTTCAGTTTACCTAGGTTGTAGCTATTATGTCTTTCTTGTACGTACTACGAGCACCTAGTAGTGTTCTTGCACTCCTTCTATATATGTCTAAATTAGTAATAGTTATAATAGGATCTTAGTCCTCTATTATTATGGAAAGTTAAGACTTTGACTATATAGCTAAATAGTTGTACCTCTTTGCTATCTACTTATCTCTAGAGTAGTTTCTCTACCTATTCTTTCGTCGCTAGCTTAGCTACTATAGATGTATAGGAGGTGTACTCCTTTAGTTTACCTAGCTATCTTATTATCTTAACTTCTACTTCGTTCTCCTCTATAAAGGCACCTCGTGTTTCTTAACTAATTGCTCTAGTCTAGTAGTCTATAGCTTCTATTTTTAGGATGAAATCCACCTTAATTAGGTACTAGGTAGATTTAATAAGCCTTGCCCCTTTAAGGAATATAGGTATCTACTCGTCCACGTAGGCTCTTACTACTTTCTCTACTTCCTTATTAATCTTATAGTACGCTAGGTAGACGTCCTTATTCGTATGTCTAATTATAAACTAGTTAAGGACAACTATGTCTAGCCCTTCGTTAGATCGGATCGTAGCAATAATTCAATTCTTAGTTCTTGTTCTAAGCTATGTTCTAGTGTATCTATCTGTCTTAAGGTTTTTTATATCTAATACTATATCTACTTCTTATACATTTTTAGATTTTTTTATTACGCTTCTAATCGACGTTCCTATAGATATTAGGGGTAACTATAGGGGGCTTAACTAATCTAAAAGATCAAAGGATACTAGTGTTCTAGGCGACCTAACTAGCGTTCTTACTACTTCCTAGCTTAATAGTTGTACTCTACGAGCTATAACACTTACGTAGGAATTAGTTGTTCCTATCTATAGGGACGATAACTAGAGGGAACCCTAGTTTAGGGCTGCCTCTTATAGGCTCTTAATGTCTAGGACTAGCGTTATAATAGTCGTCTATAGTTGTCTAATCTCCTCTCTATATCTATCTTTTTCCTCCTATTCTTTCCTTTCCTTCTCTTATTCTTTCCTTTCCTTCTCTTATTCTTTCCTTTCCTTCTCTTATTCTTTCCTTTCCCTCTCTTATTCTTTCCTTTCTCTCTCTCTAGCTATTCTTTATGCGTCTAATAGCTATTATATAATGTCGTTTATTATAACCTCTCTTATACTATTACTATTTCTACTACTACTAGGTATAGGGCTACCCTTAGTTTAGTAGCTAGTATTCCTCCCTTCTTTTTCTACGCTTCTAGTCGCTATTCTTGTAACTATAGGTAAGGGTCTCTTCCTTAGTGTTGCTTCTACTAACGTTGAGTTAGAGTCTATATTAATGCGTACGTCGCGTCTCTAAGGGCTATCTTCTACGCTACCCTATCTACTGTCTCTTTTTCTTTTCTCTATATGTTCCCTATCCCTTATAACTATATCCTCCTTATCCTACCTGTCCCTACTACCCTAGGATAGCGATTCGAACCTCCCCTTTCCTACTATACCTCTACCTCTTACGCCTCCTCAGCCTCTTAGAGCTAGCATCTTAACCCTGCACTATAGCGCTTCACTAGAAATTTAAGGGAATTACTAGGAGATACTACTCTAGCTTATAAAGTAATAAAATTTAATGAATTCGATTACGTGGATCTCCGACGTAGCTCTCTAATTATTCTCTAGTAGAACCTCGGTTCTATAGCTTACGTGACCCTAATAGGGTCACCCTATTAGCTATAGCACTTGTTATAGGCAAGCGCTATAACAACATCTAAGGCCTCCCTACTAGTAAGATTTTAGTGTACCTACTACTAAAGATGTATCTAATGCTAGGTCTATACATATACTAACGTTACTAGCGACTTTAGAAGCTTATACTTACTAAGCTTATAGAGCGTATGCCTATAAAACAACCTAATATACCTAATAAACTAGTCTTTAATATTAAGATATAGAAGAATACTAAGATTAGGTAATATCTACGCTTTAGTAAAGACGATATTAATCTTCTTACTAATCTATTTAACCTCTATAATATGCCTTAAAGGAACTATTATAGACCTAACCCTATTAGATCTATATACGTATTATTAGTAAGGATAGCTTACCCTAGAAGACTACTATTACATTAAGATCTCTTTAGTCTTAATAAGACTATAATTTCCTAAATTTTTAACGCTATTATTAACTAGCTAGTCGTCCGTTTTAGCTATATTATCTACTAGCATCTAATACTTAATTATTAACGACTAGATAATTATTTAGAAGCTATTAACGACTTTAGAGGAGTAACCTAAAATAGCTATTAGGGGTTTATTAATAGGACCTTTAAGGCTACCTATTAACTTCTTATTAGTTAGAGGGATTACTATATAAAGTATAAGAAGCTCTATAGATTTAAATACTAAGTAA
>Ga0181467_101410_pt1 | contig 9986 bp, 7 predicted proteins | sample InSIn5gowninarea_2_FD_119079 | JGI IMG/M metagenome (GOLD analysis project Ga0181467, IMG submission 119079) | Clean room microbial communities from NASA Spacecraft Assembly Facility at Jet Propulsion Laboratory, Pasadena, California, USA -... ... | reverse complement strand
ACATAGTTAATATTTAGATCAGATTTGTGGTTGATTCTCTAATGGTGCTTACATGGTGATCTTCATAAGGATAAGGAGCAGTACATAATTCACATCTTCTTTACTTGATGATGAGTCACTCATATGCTATTGTCATCATATGCATAAAGATCATATACTACAGTTATGATGCAGGATTCCTATTATTCTTAGCACATATATGGATGAGGATTGTTGGCTGGATACATGGATGATTATTCAAAGTTACATTGTTGGAGACATGATGATGATGAGTTCTTACCTATATGATGATAGGTGGTTTCATATGTTGATTGATGCAGATATTCCCAAATTGATGATACTTGGTTCATGCAGATCTGGATGGCTATGGTGTTTCTAACATATGATAGAATGTGAATGATTATGTATGTACATAATTCTGTTCAAAAGGATGAGTTGATACGGACATACCTTGATGATTCATGCACTAATACAAGTTGCTGGTCTAGTTGCTAATGACAGATGCTATGGAGCAGATCATACAATGTTGTTGCTGATGTTTATCATGATCTTATTTAGGTGTTTGGTATTTGTTATAAATATCATGTATATCATTCGATGTAAAGGTCATATCAAGACTCATGATGTAATAGTGTGTCTCTATTTATTGTAGTCATTTGATGAGATCTCTTCAGGTCATGTAACGGCCTATGTTGGTTTCCCCACTATGCCTGGGATGAATGATGTAATGTACTTGGTTGTCATTTTCTGGTATATCCCCACTTGGTTGGGAGATGGATGTATGTATGAGTATTTGGTGCTAGGAAGGTCACGTATGATGTATAGAGTCATGTTCTTGCAGAACACCTTTTTGCAGACTTTGCTTGCAGACAGGGGGAGCATATCATGCATTGTTGGCATTATGGAGGAAGTACATCATGGATGTTGGTCTGAATATTGCTGCAATACGTCTCTATCTCTTTCATGATGTATAAGTCTTGGTTCTTCTTGAAGAACATCTTTTGCAGATCTTTCCTACAGTCAGGGGGAGCATGAACAACACAATTCAGAAAGAGTAGAGCTTTCAGCATGTAGCATGAACAGATTGGTACACCTTGGCATATACAAAGGGGGAGCTCATTCAGAGATTTCAGCAGGTACTCAGGGGGAGTATGGACAGCGGAATGTTTATTTAGGAAAGAGAATATCTTGGTTAACCCTTTGCCCTTGATGTCAAAGGGGGAGAGTGATTTGGTTGTTGTTGCCATCAAGTCCAAAGGGGGAGATTGTTGGCATTATGATACATATGTTGTACTTGATGGCAACCCACTCATCTCAGATGATAAATTATAGTGCAAAAAAGTTCACGCACTTATATGCAGAGAAAACCACAAATCTGATCTAAATATTAACTATGTAACCCCAAGAGTCATCTGGACAACTCATAACCATATCATAGCAAGATGAATCATTTATCCATATAAGCATCATCACCAAGGACTATTAACCATAATGCCAACAATGCATTAAGAGCATATGCTCCCCCCAAACCTGTGCCATCTGTTAGATCTGATCATGCATATTAAGAAGTATCAAGACATCAGCAATATCAAGTTAGAACCAAAATACTTCTAACCATCATACGCAACCATTATCAATTAGAGAAAAAAATGATCCTTTTCTTGAATCTGTCCCTACTGCCTTTCTTCAAACAATCATATACGCGACTGTGCAGTATCCAACTCGCGTATATACGCGACTTCCCTTTATGGAGTTTGCATATGAGATTCAGGACACTGAAGTTTTATACTTTCAGCTCCCTCTGAGTCTGTTATGTCAGTGTTGTGTTGTATCTGAGTACTTTGCACTGTGCCATATCTTTCTGACTGTACTTCCTATTTCTTCCATATCTTCAAGTGTGATGGCGTTTTCTCATTTTGGTGTGATGTCCGTGCTTTGTTCCTGCACTCCTTTGTTATATGTCCAAGTTTGTTACATGCATAACATCTTACATGTTTCATATTCCTCCTGTAACAATCAGCAGCTTTGTGACCATACATATTGCAAGCAAAGCAATATCCATTAAAGTACCTTGAATGTGATGATCTTTCTGCATGATGGTCTTGAACCCTTCTTCTTCTACATCTAGCTGCAACATGTCCAAGATTATGACATACATAGCATTCAACATTATTCATAGGAGGAGTAAAAGATTTTCTTTGAGGAGTCTCTTTCCTTGAATGTTGATGGGGTTGACCTATCTCCTTGATGATCATTTTAGATTTCTCTTTAGAGTTCCTTGCCTCACCTTGTGAACTAGATTCACCTTCAACTGATTCATGAAAACCAAGACCAGTCTTGATAGCAGGTGACCTTTGAATATTAAGAATATCATCCAAGACCTTAGTACTATCTTGAAATCGTAAAAGCTTATCCTTATCTTCTAATTTACCTTTCAAGATATTTACCTCAACCTGGTGTTGTTCCTCCTTTTCAAGGCATTGCTTCTTCATGTCATCTTCAGCTTTCCTTCCTTCATCCAACTGATGCCTTAGTTTGAAAATCTCCTTTTCTTGTTCTTCATTCACATCCTGCTGCATTTGACGAATTCTGAAAGCACATTCTAACTGAGATTTTAAGCTGATGACTTCGTTTTCCTGTTTTTCAGTAGCTTGGAGTAGATCTGTATTCTGCTTCTTTGATTCTTCAAGATCTCCTTTTAATGAGAGGATTGTAGCTTCAAGATTTTCATAGCAGCTGGATCTATCTATGAGTTTCTTGATGGTTGTGTCTTTTTCATTGACTTCCTTTCTTAGTGATGTTACTTCATCCAACAACTTTTGATATTTGTCCTTAAATATCTTCCTTACCTTGCTTCCTCTCTCTAGATGAGCTTTTAGTTCAGCAGTTACCCTTTCGAAAGCACAGTTCCTTTTGTTCAATAGATCTTCTTGGTCTCTAATTCTGTCTGTCAGTCTTTTAAAATCTACCTCTATTTGATATCTTTCTTGCTCACCCATAAGAGCAAATTCAGTAGTTTCACTATCACTTTCATCTTTTCCAAAAGGATAGATAGCTGGAACATCAGAGGATAACAAATTCATACCTGATAGTTCATCTTCATTCTGAAATGATTCTGAATCTGATTCTGAACCTAAAGAGCTTCTTATACCTAATCCCCAATCGATTCTCCCACTGTCATAGTTCTTCTGAGATGACTTCTTCTTCTTAGATGCTTTCTTCTTAAGCTTCTTTCCCATTGTTCCACGGATCTCCTTCAAGCGATCAAGCTTCTACCAAAGGACCTGCTCTGATACCGATTGTTGGAAATAATACTGAGAGGGGGGGGTGAATCAGTATTATCAGATCAATATAACTTTTTCTCTTTCCATATTAAGATTCATATGTGATGCAACAAGTATATATCCATTAAACATATGATTCAGTTAGTTGATCTCTAATGAGTGCATCAGAACATTATTAACCATATGAGGAGTAAACCAGAGCAGTAAAATAGAACTGATCATCACACACAAGAAGCACACATGAACACCATGATGTAAGGTGGAAACCCAATGTGGGTGAAAACCACCTGCTGCAATATGTCTCTATCTTCTTTTAATAAGAAATACCTTTTACAATAGTTCTGTACTGGTGCAGAATTATACCAGTACACAGGCTTCTACCTGCAGAAGGCTACAACCTTCTTTCATTCTCCAGACTCTCCTGGAAGGGAGCTACAACCCCCTTTGCGTAGGCTGCTACCTGCTGAGATGCTCCAACCTTTACTTGTTTTCCAGCTGCTACTAGAAGGGAGCTGCCACCCCCTTGGCTCTTGTACTAGCTGATGTACTAGTACGTAGGTGCGGACCTACCGAAGGCTACAACCTTCTCTTTCTTCCTCCAGGTACCATGTTTCATCAATTTTCAGACTGGATACACTGAAGCACAACATCATAATCTGAAAGGCCACGTTTCATCCAATTTTCATACTGGACCCATTAACATCATTGAGGCACATAATCAATCAATCTTCTAAATCACCCAAACACCAGATCAATACATATACAAGGATAATATATGTGTTAGCACCCAGATCTAGTCCATCAGATCACATAAATATGAGTCATTATGATCCTGATCTAATATTAGTTCTCATCCATCAATATTGAAGCTAAACACAATCAACCAAACAGGATATGCAGAATACTGACACCTTTAAACTGTCATCAGAACCCATCAACAACCAGAACCACCTGTGACTTCAAATATCATAGCTCAAATTGTATACGCTGCTACAATGAACCAAACCTGCATATATACGAGCTTACACCAAGGCCAACCCACGTACAGATCTATAAATATTCAAACATGACTTGCAGCGATTTCAAACTTAAGTTATACCCAGTTCAGATCATTTTTCAATATACAGATCTAGAATAAGCATAATCAAATATATAGAGATAGTTCATTTCAAACCATATGATCCTGATCTATCCTTAGATCTTTTTCTCCATCAACTGGTGAGATCCCTCTTTAGCTCAGATCCAGATCTGCACCAAAACCCAATCACAGTATTCCAGATCTAGCACTCTATCAGATATTCAATAATTCAGATGATGCTTTTCCAAATGATCTTCTTCCTCTTATATAGTCTTAGGCCTTCCACAATACCACGGTCCAAAACCATAGTAACACAATACCATCAACTCAATACTAGGGATCAACACGTCTGTCGAGATACCATGGTCCAAAAACATAGGCTCAAATACCAAGGACTAACTACCATGGACCAAAGGTAAGTTCTCCAACATATACACGCTTTTCCTTACATGAAAGTGCGTGAGATCAACACTTCTAACGAGGTACCATGGTCCAAAAACATAGGTTCAAATACCAAGGACTAACTACCATGGACCAAAGGTAAGTTCTCCAACATATACACACTTTTGACGAGGTACCATGGTCCAAAACCATAGGTTCAAATACCAAGGACTAACTATCATGGACCAAAGGTAAGTTCTCCAACATATACACACTTTTGACGAGGTACCATGGTCCAAAACCATAGGTTCAAATACCAAGGACTAACTACCATGGACCAAAGGTAAGTTCTCCAACATGAAAGTGCGTGAACTTTTTCTCTACATGAAATAAACTTTTCTCTGCATAAAAGTGCGTGAACTTTTCTCTACATGAAATAAACTTTTCTCTGCATAAAAGTGCGTGAACTTTTCTCTACATGAGATCTGCATAAAAGTTCGTGAACTTTTCTCTACATGGAATAAACTTTTCTCTGCATATAAGTGCGTGAACTTTTCTGCACTATAATTTATCATCTGAGATGAGTGGGTTGCCATCAAGTACAACATATGTATCATAATGCCAACATATCTAATTGGTTAAATTTAAAACGAAGCATAACTCTCAATCCATAGATCATATTGGAATAAAATTTATATAGATAAAAGTCTCTTTGTGAGCTACGTGTGATGGTGTTGTTCAAAGTTAATTATGCAAGCTTTGGAGAAGGAGGATTTTGTAACCCCATCTTCATAACGAGACCATGGAGGTGAGGTTAAGTATAATGTAACACCTTCAAGAGCCTGACAAGTCCAAGGGGGTGGGAGGAAGTGTGACAATCTAAAGGGATACATACTATTAGATCCTTGACCAAAACAAATATTCATTGAGAGGAGTGTCTACTTTCATGAATGTCCCTCACATGCATGTAAGGAAAAACATGCAAAAACTTATGTTCTTTCTCCTATACTAGATATAAGAGATTATGCATACTTTCATTCATATTATATTTAGATCTAAGTTATGAAGTTGTTTCATAATATCATGAGCATGCATGTGAAGATTCATATTCTCGACCACTTTTGACACATAAGTGACACCTCATGAGTGATCTCTTAGATGATCTTGCTAGAATATCTCAATTTGAAGAAGTAGCCCCTTCACTCATAGCTACATAACTAGTTGTACCCATGCATTCCTACATGGTTCTAGAATATAACTCTTGAACTTATGTGGAAGATGCAAGAAATTGTTTTTTGGAAGCAACTATGGATAAAAAGTATAACTCCCTCATTAGGAACCAAACTTGGAACTTTGTTCCACTTCCTTCATATCATAAGCTTGAAAAATGCAAGTGGGTCTATAGGAAAGAGACTGTAGTGAATGGACTTGTGAGTAGATACAAAGCATAATTGGTGGCCAAAGGATTTTAGTAGGTTCACGACATCGATTATGATGAAATATTTGCTCAATTGTCCAAATTGGACTCTATTAAGTTAACTCTTTCTATTGAAACAACAAGAAGGTGGGGGGCTAAATTTAAATGTCATCAAGCAAGCACCTAGATAATGGTATGGTAAAATGGATTCCTATTTACTCTCTCAATATTACATTCAATGTAAGTATAATCCAAATGTTTATATGCTAAGAGCATCTAATTTTTATTTCCCATGTGGTTTTCCATCTTTCCTCTTATTGTGATTATTCGATGTTACTTAGATGCATTGTAAAATGGGTAACTTACATGGTTTCTTTCTAGAACCCATTCATTTTGTTTTCTCTAGTAGTGCTCTAGGGGAGGTGGGTATTGGAGATAACATACACTTAATTGTACTTCAATTTGACTCGTGAGTGGAGTCATGCATGGAAACCTCATTATTATCACCAAGAGGGCACTCCACAACTACATACATGAGTTCCACTAATCTCCACTTGCACGAGGCATTTAACTGATGTTTTCATGGAGAATTAACTAGTACTATCTCCACCTACATGAGATAATCAACTAATGACTGCATCATCAATTAACTAGGACTAAATCTCAGTTTCCTTCATTACATGCTCACATGTCTATAGATTCACTACTAGACTACTATTGTATTACTTCATCCACATAGAATACATTGTACTAAATTGCATTCTCTCATAACCTTATTTTTTGTGCATGAATATAATTCATTAATTCTTCTCTCTATCAATTGTATTTCTTCTTTCCTTGCAATTTTAATTGATTATTTTCTAGCTAGATCCAAAATATGTAGTTTCATTTACGATTTCAAAAAATACTTAGTGCATATATGGAAGCTTGAATCCTCAATAAAGAAGACTAATTTGTTTGGATCATTCTTGTTCACCTTGAATTATCGCATCTTCTGAATAATCTTTAGCATAACACTAGAAATGTTAAAGAATAAATGAAAATTGTTGAGGCCATCCAAACCTTGGGCTCATGGAAGGACATGTCCTACATCAAGATCCTATGGAAAAAAAGGGGGTCGTCAAGACCATAAAGTTCACACAAATATCATATGTTTCTTCGAAAGTAACAATAGTCACTTAATTAACCCCACATAGAACTTGGTTTTTGATTCCACAATTATAGGAATTCCCTTTCCATTCTTGCCATCTAATTCCACTACATACACTTTGTTCCCGTCAATTTGGTGTTTCGAGGCCAACATGATAGATTTGGGGCAAGGTATTCACCCTAAAATTTCTCAAGTTTTCCTCATATTTTTTACTTTGGTGGTCTAGGGTTGGGGTAGGAACTAGCATGGAAAAAAACCAAGGGTTGGAATCCTCATTCAAAACTAATGGAATTTCACATAGACCCCATTTCCAATTATCGAGTTGATTCTGGGACCTTCATGAAGATGTTTTACTTATCATGAGATTCATGGTGCCACCAATAACTTGTATGTTGATCTAGATACATCTCATGCTAGAACTCACTATACGATAAGAAGAGATAATGTCCATTATAACATAGTAATTGAATCCAATACAATTCCTTAGGTGCATCCCTAAGAAGGCACTGAAATGCATGATTTTCTTGTGGTATGTCATGTATTTAGTTTTCCCTACCTTATGTTAATTTTCAGGGTTTTATAGATGGATTAGGCACATAAATAATTTTACCTTTAGCTTAAAGACTGTTCTCAATATGACCTTCTCATCCACTCATTTTCGCACAAATTCATTGATTCCATCTCTTTTTATATCTTCAATAATAAGAGCATTTTGGAGGTACATAGTCATCTAGACTATTTTGCACTCTGGTTTTTAGACAATCCACACCATATTTTGACCAATTTATATTGCTTGGACAATCAAATCCTTCCATGTTTAGTGGATTTCAAACATCCAACCCTATCCTAACATACAATGTACTTTCTGTTGGTAATTTTAGCAAGTTTCAGTCAACTAATTCTTGTGATTTTGGTGGTGCATCACACTATTATTGCAATGATTTTTCTTATCAATTTATCATCATGTGTCATAGAGAATCAATAATGGTAACTTGCAAAGAGTGTTATTCTAAGTTTTATAGATTAACTGCATTGTAAGATGGTGCGTTTTTAGTAGATGCTAACATTGTAATTGAGTTTTCCACATGGAGGATTGTAGTTTTTTTATCTTTATCCTTTTGAGAATTGTGGAATGATTTTCATCCTCTTTCATTGTATTTTAATGGGGTTGGTGGTGGGTGTAATAATACTAGTGATTGATAGTTAGGATTCTATTTTTGATTCCCTCTCAATATAACATGTACAACTAAGACTAACCTGCAACCATAACTATAGCTTGAGCTATATTCAGAGCCATGAGCATGATTTTTTTGTGGTCTTCTTGAAACTACCATTTAGTGGAAGGCATGTAACTTATACTAGGAATTGGTTTGTGGTCACCTTTAAAAAACAATTTAGAGCATTTCCAATTAGCTTAAGACATCAAATTCTACCCAAATTTGGAAATTTTTGGGGGGTTGTTGAGCCATAGATTCAAGTGACAAAGTTTTTGGTTATCCCTAAACCACCAATTAGTACAAGATTTTGGCTTCTACTAGTGACTTGATTTATGGTCATCTCAAAACCACTAGATTTAGTGAGCACATTCAAATTGGAATTTGTTCTCATCTCTCTACTTGGACTCACAATAATTCCTTCATATTAAAGGGGGAACATTAAATATCTAATACAAGGTTATAATGAGGAATATGAACTATCGTAGGGAGTTCAACAGACCTTGGAAGATGAATCTAGTGGAATAATGTATTTAAATGTGTATCATATGAATAAAATGTATGTCATCCTTATCATCTATTATGGCCTATAGTCCAACAAGTATGCCAACTGCTTTTATCTTTCATAATGCTATATATGTTTCCTCCTTGCAATTAACATATTTTTTTTTGGATAAAGGGATCAATTTATGATATGTTGCTAACTATTAGGCTTAGAGAAATGGTTTAACTAAATCCACATGTGACACCCCTTTCATTACAATTTTTTTTGTAATGTAATTAAGAACATATAATGTTGGGGTGCCAACGTTGATGCTATTATGTCAAAATTTATTATATGATGTAATGTTTAATTTTGTTAATAAAATGCAAGAGTTGAAGAAAGGGGATAACCAACATATTATGATTCCTTTGGGAGGGGGAAAATTGACTGAAGAGGAAAACTACAATGTGGGTGAATATTTCCCTTTGATGCAATGGTTGGTCTTCCCAAGAAGCTGAAAAGTTGGGAAGATGAAGGGCCAAGGTGTGATTATAAAAATAAGAGGAAGGAGCAATCAAGAGGTTCTTTTCCTTAGTTCTAAGTTTCTATTTTTTCTCTCTTCTATTACTTTGTCATGTATCTCCATCTTGCACATAGAAAATTTGAATTGGAAAAAGGATTGGTGATAGAACCCAAAGAGGTTTAAACATTATGACTATTTAAGAGCTCTGAGTGACAACTTATGTGATAGAAAATGAATTTGATACAATGCTTTTTCTTTGGACTAGAGGGATTTGAGGACTGGGAATGGTTTTGGTTGTGTGACACATAGAGCACTAAAAAGGGTAGTGCCAAGGAACTATAAATATTAGATAAGGACCCCTTCTATTTAGACATGCATGGTATTTTGGTGAATGTGAGCCTGGTAAAATATGGAAATGTTGATCACTAAGTTTTCCTCTGTGTGTGTGTGTGTGG
>Ga0181467_101406_pt1 | contig 10004 bp, 9 predicted proteins | sample InSIn5gowninarea_2_FD_119079 | JGI IMG/M metagenome (GOLD analysis project Ga0181467, IMG submission 119079) | Clean room microbial communities from NASA Spacecraft Assembly Facility at Jet Propulsion Laboratory, Pasadena, California, USA -... ... | reverse complement strand
CTGTTCAAATTAATACTGCTGCTCTCTTATTTTCTATACCGTCCATCCTTATCCTAATAACTCATAACTTGTAATTAAGAAAAGGGTGCGAACGAGAATCGAGTCTAATAAATAGCTAAAACTACCTGAGTGGGACCTAGCCTAGAAGGAAAAGAGGTTAACCGATCAGTTATATAATTGGCTCGTTGAGTACTTCTATAAGATTGGTAATACCGGCGATAAAAGGAAGAGGTATACTATACTACCCAGTTATTTTAGCCCTTAAGGATACCTCTATACCTCTAGTATAGGTAAAGACGTGGTGCTGATATGGATTGCGAAGACGAAGATGCAAACTATAGATACTATAAAGGCATGGTCTTTTAGATAAATGGTAGGTATACTTAAGGAGGGGAAGAAAACCCTGATGAATTACGATTCCGAGGGTATGCTTAATAAACTCGGTGATATATTAAAAGATTTAGGAAGATTAACGGTGCTAATGTATAACCCAGTAACTGGAAAGTTCAAAAGTATATTAAAACTAGTGCTGTTAAAAGTCGGATAATTAGTAAACGACATCTAAGAGGCCGACGAAGTGTTGTTCGGAAAGAAACCTGTGCCTATTGCTAAAGGCGGTGGTCGGGCGTTAAATGCTCGCCTTTACGCTTTGGAAGCGTAGCGAAGTGCTCGGCTTAATGAGATGTATACTTAGAACAGATTGAAGAACTTCGCTAAAACATTTAATGAGGATCTGATGAAACTACCTGAGTATACTGATACCGCTAAACGAATGATCGAGAGTTATAATAGCTCTAAGATTGCGGAACTGGAAGAACGGATCGTAGACTAATAACGTATAATTAAGGAATATAGTAGTATCATTCGTGATTAAGCCACCACCCTAGCTGCTCAGTAGACTATATTGATAATAATAGATTATGCCCTACACGACGTAAACTTATAGTTGGCTGAAATGATTATAAAAGGTAATACAATCATTAAGCTGTACTCCAATAAGTTATACGCTGATCTAAATACTTTTCCTCGATCTAATATACGAGAGGAGCTTAACGCACCCGTGTCGGACGCTACGGAGGGTAATTAAAAAGAAGACCTTAAGCAACGCGTTAAAGTTACTCGAATCGAGCGTATTAATACTTACATAAAGAGTAAACTTATATATATCCCGGAGCTAGACTATATACTAATATACCTAGACACTACCCTAGATATGGCCGATAAGAACTAGCTAGACTGGGATATCGACTTCGAGGATGATAAAGACGTTATTGATAAGGATAAAATCCTAGACCTTATAATAGATACTGAGTATACTAACTTTAGATAGGTATACCTTCTGTGGTACGGTACCTTACTAGCTAATGTGTATAGTTATACTAGGATTGAGAAAGGGGCTATAATCTTAAGGTCCTATTATAAGCGACCGAAAATCAGACGGAATCAGGATCTCGAAGCGCTGTCTAAGTATAAATACGAGACTATAGCTGATAAGGCCGACGTCGTAGACACTATGGTCGACGTAGATGATACAAGCAATGTAGATAGTATAGACGTTGTGGGTGAAAGTAAAGGTACTCCCGATCCCGAGGTTGATAGAAGTGAAGGTTATTACTATAGCTATAATATAATCGATGGAGAACTTATAGCTAAATAAGTTACTGACTAACCTATTGATGATCAGGATTAACCCTAAGAAGTTGTTATTAATATTAAAGCAGCCGAGGATCTAAGCATTGAAAACACTGATGAATCACTCGTAAATAGGCTCTTTAGCAGTGATCATGTGGCCGAATAGGGGGTATCACCCTTTAGGGTGAGACCAACTTTGGGGAGGTAAGTGAACGATGTAGGCAGCTGGTTTCATTACATGACATACGGAAGTATTGATATCAAAATTGAGCCCGACACATTTAAGCATTGGGAGAGGTTATGATTTGAGCAGCTTATGACTTGAAGAGTTTATGGTTTGAACAGTATGGAGATGCTACACAGTTGAGCTTCAGGCGTTTGGGAGTTTCTTTCTGCGGAGAGGGGGATGGTGTTAGGCCTGGCACGGTAGGTGCGCTGCACACCCCACTTTATATATTTTTCCTGTACCTCTAGTTGTGCTGTCTTTACAGACACTTTACATACCACAATACCACGCTATTACATGATCCCTGTCCTCTCGACCCGTACGACCCTCACACCACTCTTTGTGTTTTAGTATTGATACGCGTATAGCGTTTGACGCTAAAGATAGCAGCCGCGAGTTGTCGGTCCTTTTGAGTGGAGACAGAACACGATCTATCCACTGTGCCAATAAATCTCCGATAATCGGGCTATTATCGGCAAAATCATGACCCTTTATCGGTTCGGATCGTGCGTACTTGGCATCCGATACGCGTATTGTGTTTTGCTTCGCCGACGATACTCACGGACCAATCTCAGTCACCACACGTACAGTAGCCGATGCGACATGGTTTGCATTCGGCTTGTACATATCCTGCCAGCCTTCTGTGTAGACCAATTTAGCATCGTGTATCATCCTGCCGTGAACATTGCCGACAATGTATAGCCGATTGCGCACCACTACACTATTACTACCCCAATCATAGTAGTCCGTAGTCATACGTTGAGCCACACAGGTTACGTTTGCGGCGAACAAATGCGTTAACATAAGCTTTTCATCTTGAATCTTAGTAGATTCGTAGTGGACCTTTGTACCATGTACAAGATTTCAAGTTGCATTTCCCATGGCTAGTCCAGTGTGATATGATCCAGTTCCAATAGGTCGCAACATTGCTTCAAACTTTCATTCTCCATCTCTTCGTAAAGAGTGGTAGGATCCATGATTTTGGTACCTATACATTGTTCAAGCAAAGATATATCACCATTTTCCCCTTCACATACTGTTTTATGGCTGGCTCCCTTGAGGTTTGAAGTAAAGATCCCAGCAGCCGAGATGGGAAGGAAATCTTCATAAATAATCCGCTCATACTGCACAGACTCTTCTTCTAACAGTTCAGACAGTTTCCGTACTTTGGCATGTTTGCTGGTCTGTGGTCTATTTGCTGGAGCGGAATATCGAAAGAACACAAGCTTTTGAGATCGCAGATCCGCCCAGTTATCGGGGAAGTCCTTAAATGCTCGGTGTAAAGCATCTTGATAGTCTTGTTCGCTACCACCATTGGCGGCAGCGTTCGTGTTCGCTTGCCGCAAAAACTCGTCGTAGAGCTTGCGTCCTTGCTTTGTTAGAGCAGCTCCTCGTTGTTCAACTTCCCCAAATCGTGCCGTGTGGTGGCCATCGACTGTCTGACCAGTTTGGTCGATAAATCGGACTTGCTCTTCAAGTGCTCTGAAGCTTGTCTGTCGGAGGAGGATAGAACACTGTCGACGTGGAGGTCCTTCGATCCTATCTTTGTACGGCATATGCTTCCGTGCCATAGTTTCTTGAACCTCATCAATATCGAGTGTTCGAGGTGTCAAGTGGTTGATGTGAGCGCTGGGAAAGCTGGCAATATCAGCGACCATTGGATGAGCTGCATTCATAGCACCATAGTCGCTTTGGGAGACATTTGCAGTGGAATGCCAGCGGAAGATCTCCAACGCTTCCGTCATTAATTCGTTTTCATCCTCTTTTGCTAAGAATCTTTCCTTCTCGGCTTTCTCCAGTAATCCCATGAGGCGTTCAGTAAACAAATTACGTTTCGAAAGGACTGTATCCACCAACTGTCTAGCATCTGCAGGGAGCAGTTCACGTCTGAGAACACTAGTGAAGACTCTGAATGGATTGGCTGGACTCAGCAGCTCTTGCCAAGAACTACGGCACTTGATCCCTGACACCTTGCAATAATTCTCATCTCGTGGCCAGTGCCTAAGCGTATAGCACCGTGCCTTTCAACACGGTGTCTGGCTGGCAGCGGTACCTCAGAAACCTGACGACTGTCAACAACAGCCGAGAATTTGTGTTTGTTGTCAACATACCTGATCATCTACTGCGGCAACGATCGAGAGCAAGTCGCCATACAGAGGAACCTCTTGCCTGTACATTTCCGACATTTCCATGCAGAATCTGGTTCGAAGGGCATCACGGTCCCACTGCCCGTTTCGCGAATTGGTTGAATCCATACTTCCAACCACTACTACCTCAGTATTCGAATCTCCGACTTATCGAAACGATGAGGAGGTGGACGAATTGAAATGTAATCTGGCTTGACTGGTGTGCGGGAGAGTCTGCTATCCTTGCTCAATTAACAATACTTGCTGCTCGTTGTACTGCATCCAAGGTATTATTAGACCTTACTGCCCGAAGCTTCTTCGCAGGGGTGGGCCTTCCAGGCGTGTTGGCCGAAAAGCGTGCACATCGTACAAGAGGAGACTTACGGTACATATACGACACAACAGCGGTGAGTACATATGTGGTCTGTAACATCCACTTTAGACTCTCATAGGCTAGTAGCAACAAGATGATGACAGCAACAATGAGCTGTGATACAAGATGCGCTAGCCCAAAATAGTCGACTTTCGAAGGGAAGTCTCGGATTTTCCGACTACCGCGAACAAATCTTGCAGTGAAGACCCGGAAATGCTTTTGCACGATTGAGGAGGCCCCACAATATCTCCGGAAAATCCGGTGGCAGGACTGAATCAGGCAGGATTCAAGAGGATCGGATCTTATCGAGTAAGGCAACCTTTACACCAGCCCACCTATGAGTATGCACCTTTCAACGCAATGTTGACCTCAAGCTGCGAGTTATCACTACGGCCATGCAGATTTCCAAAAGAGCTGGTGATATCGATGTCGGAGACCGTTGACTATGTACACATGAAAAATACTCTCGTCCATCTAATCAGTCCGGGAATGGATCTTCTCTGATAACTGTCGTCTCCAGTCGCAATCTCTTGTCCAAGCCCATGGGAACAAGTCTAGCTTTCGTCCTGAACGACTGCTTCTCCATGTCGGATATTGAGGTTAGTGAAGAATGGATACCGATATCATGGTCCAAACCATGGAAGAAGAACGCATTGACTGAGGACTTCCACAATGGTGCCGGTGACGTGGCTGTCAAGAAAATCATGATGTAGAGAAAGATGCAGCCGCCAATAGAAAGGATCAGTGGTAATGTCAACCAAACCCAGCGAACCACGACCTTGTTCACTACGCGACCGGTCTCGCCAACCAAAGTAGGAATAGCACCATAGTTGGCCGTCGGATCCAGCGTCAAATTGCTGAGGGAATAGGCGAGATTCTCAGCGAGTTGCTCTATGCCTATTATCCGCATAAGCTCGATATGTGAGTTTGAAGGAATACCAATCTCATCTTTGAGCGTTTGCTCAAAGGTGATATTTTCAGTAACGGAGCTTATGCCATTAGCGTCCCAGGAGTTGCCACCCATGCTATTGCCTCTTAGAATTGCCGCCAGGCTGTTTGCCCACCCTTCGAATAGGTTCAACACAGGTTTGTTGAGGACACACGTGAAAAAGTGTTCAAAGTCAAAATATACATACGACCAATCGGTGCCCAATACTGCGTTTGACATAGTAGGCAGTCCAGGCTCCGGAGACCAACAGATATAGGCCTCAGATTCGTAAGGGTTGGTGAAATTCGACTTTAAACCACTGACTGTGTGAAGTCCCGATATTCTAGTAGTGCCGTTAATAACATCGACGTTGTATTTTTGCAGACAGAGATCTAGCGAGCAAGTTTGGACGGTCAGATTTGGGTGGAGTTGACCATTCTTTAAAATGTACGAGGCAGAGAGAGTCGAAAATCGGATGACCGGATCATCTGGTTGTAAGTCGTACGTGGTCTCACTGAGATTGCCCATGGACCGAAGAATTGCTGTCTGATAAACCGGGTGCTTCACCGTTACTGTTCTCGTAAACTTACTGCCGGTCCCGTTGGCAGAATCACTTTGCGTCATGAGAGTCACAACGGTGGCGAGGCTCACATTGACGCCGCTCGGCGATACTGCAGAACAGCTCGTTTGAAAGGATCGGCTTTCGTAAGCGAGTTCTTGTATGGAAACATCGATGCTGCAGTCACTCGAAAGAGACCACGTATTGTCTGTCGCACACTGCGCGCACCACCCCACTGTTGTAATGTTCTGCCAAGTACAACTTCCAGAGGGACAAGTTGAATTCATCTGACCACCATTAGAGAAAGCTGTATTGAGAGCTTGCTTAAAAGCTGGCGCATTGGGATCGACGATACATGCTCTAGCTTGCTGCAATGAGGCGGCACCCGCACCCGAATTTGTGTGGTGAACTTCAGTGTGGTATATTATCAACTGCTGAGTGAACGGGTCGAAAAGGAGTGCCAGTATGGTCAATAACGAGCCCAAGGACGCGAGTGGTGAAGTCATCCGGCTTGTCAGGAGTTTGGTCGCTCCTAGCGGACCTCGAGAGGCTTCATCTAACACCTCGATGTCAAGTAAGCTTCGATCCCTGTTTCCAGTAAACCAAATCCATTTGAATTGAGCCAATGAATTCGAAACACAGAAGAGGAGGGCAGCTTTCGAGGTGGTGGCAAGTATCGAGACGATAGTGTTCAATGTCAAGCCAAAAGACAGGCCTGGCGCTGGCTGACCATCGAATCGAAACAATATGGTGGCTATAATAAGTGCACAACTCAAGCTGAGGAACATAGCGGCGGCTTCAGGGTACCAGCTGTTTCGATACTTTTGATACCGGGTCGGTAGACTGGTTTGCCATCTGGTAGGCAGCGGAAGTTTCCATTGCTCTGTCGTACTGTTCTTAGGTAGCAGTTCGCTTTTCGTTGATCGCACATCCGAATCGTCAGTTACTATCGATTTGGCCATTGCTTTGAACCATTGATTAGCAAGGCTGAAACATGAAGCAGGTTGTCGAAAAGAAGGAGAGAATGTAGAAGTATGCGAAAGACCGAAAGCTAGGACACATGCCACCGAACTAATTTATCGGACCATTCCACATAGAGCTGTCCAGATGCATTGTGATGAGTCGGCGGCGCACGCATGCTAGCGTACCGAAGCAGACTCACAGCCATTTGTAGGCGGGACATTTTGAGGCTGGGGGTTATGCGGGTCTTGCATACTACCTAAATAGATTGGCGTCGTGTGGTATGAGTGGATAACTAGAGCTAATGGAGGTGTCAGGGATCAAGTGCCGTAGTTCTTGGCAAGAGCTGCTGAGTCCAGCCAGAGACTGCGGGGCAATCCGGGTTGAGCCAAACCTACCTTGGACATCACGGGGAGCTGTTTCCAACTCCTGCTTCTCCTGCTCAATCTCTACCTTCCTCCATGCTCATTTCTAATTGTGAATTCCACTCTCCCGCCACACTGCTGCGGTCTGGCGGCGTTAAGAGTTTAGGATCTCTACCGCAAGCCTCTGGGCAAGATGCACTGACTACCGATGTCTGATGCTTTAGAAGAGCAGAGCCACAATCTCGCCCTGCATGCACAATGGTGTCATAAGGCATATTAGCAATGGGCAGTGTGCCCAGGCGTACCCTACACTCTGGGGTGCATTGTGTCAGGCTGAGATCTCACAGCCGCTGTACACTCGAGTGGTGTCATATTTGGATGTTACCAACACTCAGCCTTCATCCGAGTTAATGATACGGCGATGCTCATCAAACTCCCTTCTTCTGCTCCTACCTGATGGTGTAGCCCTCGAACATGTCGTTCCTCGTGGTTGTTTGCATATGGTATCATCTTACATATGCATATACGGTTCTTTATTTCTTCTGGGATTCAGCCTGCCAATATCCATACCCTGACCAGGTTACAGGTTTAGAAAATGGTGCTTGTACCAGTGTACCAGTTGTTTCATCCAGTGCGTTCAACTCCTTCAGGCTGACTGAAGTTAGACCTGGCTATACTGGTCAGTTTCGGAGTCCTCTATACCTTCAGAGTCGTCCAGACTGATCGATGCATAGTAACCGTATACGGAAGCAATAATACGAATTGTGGAAACGGATATAAGTTTCCTTTACAACTAAATCAGTGCTATAATGATGCAAGCATAAGTCAGTTCTCGATCGATGCAGACAGTCCGGGCGAGATTGTCTCTTCCAGCTCAGCAGAAACTATACAAACTAGCGGATTGACTACATCCTCGATTGTTCCATCCAAGTCAACCGGTACGTCGACTCAAGCATTGGCAACCACCTCACCAACATCCACGACAAGTTCAACAGAGCCAACATCGACCTCGCGATCGAATGGAGGCAATCTGACCACGACCGGCATTATTGGTCTCAGCGTTGGCTTGCCGCCATTCGCAATACTGGTCCTTGTCTTTGCAGTTTCCTACTACTGCTTCTGGCACAAGAAGTCCAGCGTTGACTCGAGTCACCAATACGGGCCCGCCACTGTTTCAGGACATGGCACGGCATTTTTTGGAAACTTCTACAATCATGGCCCTGACTTTATGCAACAGGTAACGCACAGATGATCGGTGACCGATAGATGTCATACATGCTATACAATACATGTTTTATAACCCAACAAAGCTTTTACCGGGCAATCGAGCACATGGCGAGCGACAAATCTCGCCTCGATCGACCCGTACAACGAAGCTAGGACGCCACCAACAGATCCTTGAACTCACTATCGCTACCTCTCCTACATTTTTGTTTCGATTCCATCCACAAGCCGAGCCAGCTAACCTGTCTATTTACAGCATGAGTACAATTGCCAACCACCCAATGCTCTGTCATCATTTTACTCGCCGTCCTCTCTGTCACATTCTCAACACGAATCCATACTCTAAACTGAATTCGTACCACATCAAAGATGGTACTACAGTGCACGCATTAACACCAAGTTGGAGACTATGTGCCAGTAAGCTCAAGAAGATAATTCTCGTGGAGACTATCGTTGCCGTTCCTGGTGCTACCTACCACTGCTGCCTGAGGTATGACAGATGGGAAGCAGTCGGGGCCCGTGCACTCACTCTGTGTCGGTCAAACTGACATGCATACAATTGGTGTTCAAATGACTATCGAAACCACTCTGATTTGGCCTAGCAAGGCCGCCAGATCGTACGTACAGTTGAGACTTCAGCACCGCAGATACGCTATTTAGATTGGGAATCGATACTGCTACATCTCATGTCGGCAATTACCCAAGTTTAACAACAAGATAATATTGCTGGATTCTATAATATAAGAACTGGTATACAAGAATGTCAATGCTATAACTCCGTACTCCTCTCCCTCCCATTATTTCTCTTCCGTGCGTCAGTCACTGAAACCTAGTGTTATGACGTGTAGATATATTGATTTCCAGCCAAAGTGTTCGCTTGGTTATTCATCTGCGCCGTCGAGTACTTAGCCTTTCCAAAATCGCATCGCCATTCAATAGTGTTGCCCGAGTATGCATCTCCATAGAACAATCTGAAAGATTGACCACCACCGTTAATCGCGTCATTAGCACACTGCTGTATTGCGGCACAATCCGAGAGGGTCGAACTGTAGATGGTGGTTTTGATGAGAGTGGTATCACCGTTGTAGTTCTGGTCGAATTGGGCACAGGTCTGAGCCAGGAACTTGAAGGCAAGACTCTTGGTGGTAGCGGTAGCGGTGGCGGCGGCGGTGCCGGTGACGGTAGCGGTACTACAAACCGAGCTACAACTAGGTATTGGTGTTGCTAAACTTGTAGTAGTAGTAGTAGTAGTCGTCTTAATAGTGGTTGTAGTTGTGGGACTTGTATAAGGTGTAGTTGTAGTTTTGATTGTAGTAGCTGTAGTGGTCGTTGTAGTTGTGGTTGTAGGACTTGTGTAAGGCGTAGTAGTGGTTGTGGTTGTAGGACTTGTGTAAGGTGTAGTCGTTTTTAAAGTAGTACTACTCGTCGTGGTAGTAGTTATAGGGCTTGTGTAAGGTGTGGTAGTGGTAGTAGTGGTTGTAGTAGTCGTAGTTGTAGGACTTATATACGGCGTAGTAGTAGTTGTGGTTGTAGTGGATGTAGTAGTTGTAGTTGTAGGACTTGTGTAAGGTGTAGTAGTGGTTGTAGAAGTTGTAGTTGTAGGACTTGTCC
>Ga0181467_101403_pt1 | contig 10016 bp, 8 predicted proteins | sample InSIn5gowninarea_2_FD_119079 | JGI IMG/M metagenome (GOLD analysis project Ga0181467, IMG submission 119079) | Clean room microbial communities from NASA Spacecraft Assembly Facility at Jet Propulsion Laboratory, Pasadena, California, USA -... ... | reverse complement strand
AAAAAAAAAAACTTAAAGAGGTTGCTATCTCCTAAATTGTAAAGAATTAACAAAAATAAAGAGAAACTACTCATTACATTTGATATTTTAGTAAAAAAAAACTATCCCATTGTGACCATCATTTTGAGCTAATTATTTTGATATATAACATCCATACATGTTTTTAGTTCTCTAAAAATAATAGTTTATAAAAATAGTAAGTTGGAACCTAGCTCATTGTGACCATTTTTTAGAGGTAACCATTTTGATATAGAACATCCATACACTTTTATGAGAAACTTAATACCACACAAATGGAAGGAATAAGATCTAAAGAATCAACCTTAGAAAAAATTATATAATGATATTAAAGAAATAAAGGAAATGTTAAGCCAATTCAACCTCTAGCATGCCTTTCAATAAATGGAGACAAGGATGGTTGGGTTAAATATTACTAAAAATGAGTATATAAATAAAAGCCTAATACAAGTATAATAAATGAAATAATCAAAAACTTAGTTCCAAAATACACCATGCTTAATATCATAGCAATATTCAGCAAAAATGCATCAAACATACCATGGGGATAAACAAGCATCCATTATTCCAAGAAAAACTAAGTTAGACATTCCAAAATTTGATGGAGATGAACCCACAAGTTGGATTTATCGGGTGAAACAATATTTCTTATTGAATAAAATTTTTAAGGCATAAAAAGTTAATATTGTATCATTTCATCTTGATCATCAATCCATCCATTGAAATCAATGGTTTGAAAATATAAATGACACACATTATTGGAATAGAAAATGATGCAATAAATATACCATCAAAAGGAAAATGTCAATTCTAAACATAGAACAAAGAAAGAGTAAGTTTACATGATCAAAATAGAGTTTTTATGCCTCTTGATCATGATCAGCCTGCATTAGACTAATCCAATAAATAGGATTGGCTCCCATAGGTATGATTGCTACTCAATAATAATAATAACACAAAATATACCTACAACAAGATCGATTGATTGATCGAGTCTAGAATACGATTAGCCAACAGACTGGTGTTGATTGGCCTCCATCAGTAGATTACCCCTATAAATTGGACCTATGAATACCAATTAGAAACCATAGAGAAAAATTATTCAACTTAGATAATGAAATAAGATCCACTCCTAACATAGCATAATAAAGTTTTTAAATCAAATTATAGCTCTTCTCATGCTCAAGTAATATTTTGGAAATATAGTATACTAACAATTTATTTTCATCATCCCCTTTTTGAGCTAAGTTTCTCCTAAGGCATGATCTGTAGCTGATATATATAGTTAAAAAGGCTTGTAATGATCAATAAAAGCTAAAATAGGAGGATTAAATCAATACCTTTTAATTTCATCAAAGGGATATTGTCACTTCTTATACTAAATGAACTTGATATCTTTTTTGAGCAAGTGTCTATATGGAGCACTATTATCTTCTAACTAAGAGATAAAATTCTTACAATGATCACCTTGCCTTGGAAATTTATTATTTATTTGAGAGTATTTGGGAGATGCATTTCATTTATTAACTTTACCTTCTCATGACCACTTATATCCTTCTTTTGGAAATAATGAATCCTAGCAACTTCCTACTTGAAACTCTAAAGATATTATTTTGAGTCTTAAATATGAGCGTATAATTTCTTAATCTCTCAAAAAAAATTCGAAAATATTTGATATAATATCCTTTTTAGATTTAACTAAGATATAATCCACATACACTCCAACTATTTTCATGGATTAAATCATGGAACATGGACACCATAGCTTTTTTATATTTTGCTCCTACATTGTTGAGACTAAAAGGTATGAATTTGTAGCAAAAAGTATCCTAAGGTGTGTAGAAGGATATCTTATGCATGTCATCCAGGTTTATTCTAATATGATTGTATCCTAATAATCCATCAATGAATGAGAGGAATTCATATCCAACTATAGAATATATAATCATATCAATTTGAGGAAGAAGTTTGTTGATGTTCCTAAAATCAATGTACAATCTAACCTCTCCACTTGTCTTCATACTTGGAACTATGTTTGATAGCTAATGTGAGTGATAAATAGGCTCAATGAATCCATTCTTGAGATATATTTTTATATCCTCCTTAACTAAAAGATCCATTTTTGGATACATGGGCTTTCTCATTTGTTGAATTGGTTTGGCATCCTTCTAAACTACCAAACTAAGTGTCACAAACTCTAGATCAATTCTAAGCATGCCATTATAAATCCATGAAAAACCTTTCCCAAATATAAGCATAAACATGTGATAGTCTTTCCTTTCCAATTCTTTAAACCATGCAACAATATTGATAACCTTGGGATCTTGTTGTGCCCCCAATTTGATATCAATGATGTCCTTATTAAACCAAGTCACTTCATCACTTAATTGAGTAGGATCTAGTAATACCCCTATTATTTTCATAAGATTGAATCAATCATATCATTCTTCCTATGAACGCCCTTCCCACCCTAACTAATTAGTCCTACTCCTTCTCCTATTGCAAAAATTATAAAGTAGATTAGTGCAATAGAGGGAAACCTTATATATATATTCAACCTTTAATTTAAAGTATGTGTGAGGTTGAAAGCATTTGGTGGTCCTTCTCTTCATATTGTATTATTGAAAACTCATTCCTTACTCCCACTGTATCTATAGCTAGCTAAATATAATTTCTATTTAATATAAATCATATTTTAGGTAACAAGGGTTAATATTGTAAAAGGTGTTGTAAATATTAATAAAGGCATCATAATTAGTGTAATTGGTGTCAATATCAATAAAAGCACCACAAGCTATGTAATCAATGTAGATATCAAGAAGCACAATTTTCCAAGATGTTCAACTACAAAAGATGATCCAAAGTAAGACATTCTCTATTGGATAATTGAATATCATATATGCCAATTCACTATTGATCCACACTCCAAATAATATTAGTGTCTCTTGATGCCACCTATCTAAGGATGTATTATCTATTCTTCATCCAAACATTATATTATCTAAATTTATATATATTTATATAATATTTAATAATATCAGTGACATGCAAGGAATGCATCAAGGATGTGCATGTTGTAGTTCCTACATCCATGAAACTCTAGATTCAAGAGACTATTATGTTCTAAGTAAGATATATCAGGTCTTATGAAGAAGGTATCTAATCAAGTGCCAATGACCACCAATATTCCTAAGAGTGTCCCATAATATCTATAGTGGTATTTCATAGCATAAATAGTGATTTTTTTAATCACAAATCATTATTTATTGATTATATTTTGGTGAACCCAATGTGAAATAAGATCTTATAATAAATAAGAGGACTATGATGGTGTCTTTATCTCCCCTTTGTTATCATCACAAATCATTATTTATTGATTATATTTTGGTGAACCCAATGTGAAATAAGATCTTAGAATAAATAAGAGGACTATGATGGTGTCTTTATCTCCACTTTGTTACCATAAATCCTTATATTTCCCCTACCACCCAATCTCAATACCCTTAAGTTTAAGATATTTAGTGGTGATCAAGATACAAAATAATATCTCATCAACTTCTAGGAGGAGGGATTGCAAAAATTGGGATCTAAAGAGAATTTGATGACCAAGTTCTTCCTAGGGAGCCTTAAGGGAGATGCCAAATAATGGTTCTACAATTTATTGATTAGATCCATGGATTCTTTCAAGGATCTTATCAAGGTATTTATATACCAATACAAACACACTATAAAGAAGCAGTCCAAATTCATAGATCTTTATTCCTTACGCCAAGGGAAAAATGATTCCACAAAGAAGTATATACCTCACTTCAAAAGGGTATGGTAGTCTACATAAAGTAAGTTGCCTGAAGAAGAAATATATGGTATTTTGTTGATTTTATTCTTCCTATTCTCAAATAATATGTTATATAGTATGTTGAAAGGGGATTTAGAATTATGACTAAGAGAGTCTTAGCTAAGGAAAAAAAATTTGTCTTGAGCTTGGATTAGTCAAGTATGGATCGACCACATACAACAAAGAGCCACATAAGCCTTCTACTAGAAAAGCTTAAAAAGTTATTAGCATGGTTGAGATACTTGCATTGACAAGATTCGCTAAATAAAGGGAGTCTAGATTCACATTTCCTATTCCTCCAAGAAATATTTTTCAAGATCTATTCAAGAAAGGGATGATAAAATTGTTATATAGGAGAGAACAAGATTATAGCATGAATTTTGATAACCAAGATCTATATTATTCCTATCATCAAAGGAGGGTTCATTCCACTAATCAATGCAAACTATTGGAGGTTGTAATCTTAGATTTGATTGAAAAATGAAAATATGAGGTGAAATACACTTAACCAACGGAGACTCCAAGCTACCAAGCGGCCAATAGTATTTTAGTTAATGAGGATATATGTGTGGCTATTCAAAGAGGACACCAAAGAGCAATTCGAAATCCTATTAAAGTTTAATAAGTAAGTCTCCCACTTGATCCAAAGTCATAAAATATGGGTAATTGAAAAATACACAAGTTAAGATTATTTTGTTTGAACTTATTCAAATCTTTGAACCACATAGAGAGATATTGTATGATGTATTCAAAAAGGAAAAGGTCCCTAGTAATATTTATGTTGCTACTTTATCTGAGAAAATTTAGTCCCTTCAAGCTTGTAATGTCATTACTTTTTATGACAAATAATTACCTAAAAAGGAAATTATTGACTAATTCTTATCTCTTTATATCACACCTAGTATTGAGAGATAGCAAATCAAAAGGTCTATAGTAACTCCCAATTCAAGATTCAATATTTGTTTATACAAATTTTTGAAAGATCTAGAAAATAATGGTATCACAATACCATCCATGGATGAGTCAATCCTTTATATAAAAGGTTTTAATAATGTGTTCAAAATAGACATTAGCATTATTTCGCTTCTTATTTAGTTAGGTCCAAATATGTTTTAATCTTAATTATATGTCATGAGTGAAAAGCTTACAATTTTGTTTTTGGGAGACCATGGATCCATGAGATGATAGCAATTCCTTCTACATTGCACAACTATCTCAAGTTTGAATATGAGGGGAAAATTCATATAGTGGCAACAAAGCCTAAGCCTTATGCACTATGTAACCCAGTAGATCTAGAGCTAGAAGGTCTAGGTATTCATCACATCATTTTTTTTTATGTTCCTCCACAATAACCATAATTAGAATTAGTGAAAGCAATGATAGAGGTAAAAATTATGGAGATCAAGATTCGTACATATGCAAATCAAAATCTAGATCTGATATTCTTAGTTAAGAATTTGGGATGGTAAAAAATAATATACTAAAATTTGGAAGGGTATGTCATGCAAATGATGATCAATCAAATGCTTCTTATTTTGAAAATTCTTTGAAACTTGATCCCACTAGACCAAAAAAGGACTTTAGGGGTGTCTAATTTGAGGCAGTTTATATGGGGCAGTTTTAAATTTCCCCTTTTTTTTAAGTTTTAGTGGTAGTTTTAGTGGGATGGTTTTTAGCTGCCCCAAAAATTATATCTAGGGTGATGAAAAATTGCCCCTTAGTGAAAATAAGAAAAAAATAAAAAAAATGCATGCACAGGGAGCTTAGGCTGGTTACTTGGATTATTTTTATCATTTTAAATTTTTCAAGCTGAGAGGTTGGAGGAGAGAGGAGACTAGATGAGAGGAAACTTGATGAGACTAGATGAGAGGAGATATTCTCTAGGAGGTGCAAATAGGAATTTAAGTTTTTGATCTTGTAGACTTGCAATATTCTTCCATATTCTTATGTATTCTATATATATGTTTATGCTTTGTATTTTTCTACATTCTTTTACAAAACCCATGAATCCTACAATCATTACATACCATGAAACTATGTTTTGCATCATGCACTCCTAAATTTCAAGGTTTATGGGTATATTTTAGCAATGAAGTTCAAAGCTTCCTTAAGATAGCCTTCGTGAACCACAACATTTGATTTACAAGAACCAAGTAGACACATGCATATACCCAATTCAGGGTTTATGGGTATTATGGTAATGAATTTCAAAGCTTCCTCAAGATAGCCTACACGAACCATAATATTTGATTTACAAGCACCAAGTAGACACATGCACACATCCAATTTAGGATTTATGGGTATTTTAGAAGTGAAGTTTTAAGATCTCTTAATATAGCCTACACAAACCATAATATTCAATTTACAAGTACCAAGTAGACACATGCACATACCCAATTCAAGGTTTATGGGTAATTTGGTAGTGAATTTTAAAGCTCCCTACATATAGCCTACACAAACCATAACATTCGATTGACAAGCACCAAGTAGACACATGCACACACCTAATTCAAGGTTTATGGGTAATTTGGCAGTGAAGTTCAAATCTCCCTCAATATAGCCTACACAAACTATAACATTTGATTTTCATGCACCAAGTACACACATGTATACACCCATTTTAATATTTATGGGTATTTTGGTAGTGAAGTTCAAAGCTCCCTCAAGATAGCTTGCACGAACCATAAAATTCAATTTACAAGCACCAACTACACATATTCACACATCCATTTTAGGGTTTATGGGTATTTTGGTAGTGAATTTCAAATCTTCTTGAAGAGAGCCTTCATAAACCATAACATTTGATTTACATATGCCAAGTACGCACATACACACACCCATTTAAGGGTTAGTGGGTATTTTGATAGTGAAGTTCAAAGCTCCCTCAAGATAGCCTACACGGCCAAGAAGGTCAATAATTCATGTATAATTATTAATCCTACAATTGTAGGATATGCATAAAATGAAATACTATAGATACTTTTAAGTAGATGCAATTGTTAGGTGTAAAATTGGCTACATGATCAAATAGTATACTTTAAATGTTAAAAACTAGTCCAAAATTAGTAAGTTGGAGAAACCATGTGTGTAATACTTAACAATTGTTCAACCCAAAAAATATAAATGTTATGTTTTCTTACCTCCACTATAAAGGTTGGATGTATCCCCTCAATATAACCTATAAAAAATCATGAATTAGATAAGTCAAGGCTAGCTACATTTAGAACCTCTCAATAGATATATCATAGTTATGCTTTACCATTATTCATAATGTTACCACACAACCAACTTGAATGCTTTAAATATATGATATAAAATGATCCAAGTCTACCATATGATAGAAAATTATGGACTTTTAAGTTGCAAGGCCTAGGAATTATTTGATACAAACATAGTTTCTACAATAATTTATTTTGTGCATATCTTGGATAATTGTAGTCCACGAGATTGCATCTCGATGAGGCATCTTATCAAATAACTCTTAGATCAAATGTATCTATTTTGTACATACCCTATAATCATTACATTCCATGAAAGTGTGTTTGCATCATATTGTATATATCATGTGATCATTAGAGTCCATGAAATTGTATTTGAATGAATATCTCTAAAATCTAGCTACATTTTGTAGTAAATCTAATGGTTGTTTACTAACAATATGTAGTTTGCATTTAGATATGGATGTAAATGCTTTAATAGCATGAGTTAATCTTGTTGCATTATCCTTGAGATGCATCATTATACAATTATGTTCATATTTCATTAGTCTAATAACACTCTTATCTCCCTAATTTCAAAAGAGCCATCAAATAGTGTTAATTATCAAGCAACACTAAACCAGTCGTTGATGCAAAATTAATATGAGATCTCAAATTAGCTATTCTTCAAATATTAGGGGTAAAATGTAGACTACCATCTTCATCCTATTATTGTTATTCAAAAAGTAGCAACATGAAACACCACTTGAGGTTACTGTAAGAAGAAATGGGCAAAACTAATCATGAGATGACATCTCAGTAAGTCCATTAGCTTAAATTCTCTATCATGATAATATGCATATTGTTCTTATCCATGAATTTTGAATTAAATTACTTCAACCATACAAGGGGAGAATTGCATCATGCTAGAAATGCAATAAAAATATTTATATGACGTAGCCATGCATAGATATACACACATCAGATTTTAACCCTTAAATTAACATCTTTAAATTTACTATAGGAATCTCAAAATTTGAAGACCTTTATTTCCATAAAGTGATTCTAAATAAATGATACCATAAACCATTTACTCATTAGGTACAATCCTATAATTATCATTGATATAATGATAGCATATTGCTTGCCATTACTTATGGCAATCTGGCTCACAATTGCAAGGAAAAGAGAAAAATGAGATAGGGTCAAACTCAAGAAAGGATTATACCCATTTTTAAGGTAATTACTAAGCAAACCCTTATTCAAAGAGGTAGAATCTGACCATTATTACCAAGGATGCTATTAGCCTAAACTAAGAAGCAACAAAACCCCAAATTTTTACAACAAACCCACCCTGCATTCAAGTTTTAAATAAGAAATTAATCCATAAAAAATTTGTATTTAACACTACAAAGGTGATGAAGAGGCAAACCTCATAGTCCTCAAAATTAAATATGAACTTAGTATAGTAGAGATGAGGAGCCTCTGCACTGTTCTCCCATATCAATGTTGCTTTCTAGCTTCGACTCTAATAGTCCCCTTTCATTGTAAAGGAAACCTTGTTTATATTCCCTATCAAGATGTTCCTTAGAAAGGATAAATGCATCACATAAATCATTCCCATTAGTTGAAACTCCATAATTTCAATGTAGGATTCTCAAACATCTACCATAGTGAATACAATAGAAATTATGTTTGAATGAATGTCTTTGAATGCAAGTTGCATGTTGTAGTCAATGTAATGATGATTTACTGGATTTTACAAGATGCAACATTCAGAGATATTCCTTAAACCACATGGTTGCAAATATTTGAATAGTATGAGTGACTTTTATTGTATTATCCTTGAGATGCATCATTACACAATTATGCTCATATTCTTGTACCTTATGTATTCTTCCACATTTTACATACATGTCTATGGGCCTTTTTCAAAAAACCCATTTTGTGTGTACCTTATAATTATTATAGACTATGAAAATGTTATGATACAGGATAGGTAATGAAGGAACCAAACATACATGGATATATATTCTTCATAATATTTACCCTAATATTTTTAAGGAGTAACAAAACTAGGGTTTATGATCAAAATGTAACAGAAGCACGAGTGCAATGTAACATAAGTGTGAGCACGAAGTAACAAAAGTATGGGAAAATTATTTCATAATCATGATAGGCTATTATTAAGTAAATTACAACTTAGTGAAGTTCTAATCTTACCAAAATGTAGCCAAACAATATTCAAAATGCAATGAATAAATCAAGATTATGACATGAACCAAATCCCCCCAAGGAATAGAAAAGTGTGTAGATGTAGGAAAAACCACTCATAGAGGAGGCAATCAGGATGGTACTGGAGCTAGAATTCTCTAATGATGAAGTTAGTATATTGATTCAAAAAAGTATAATAGAGAAGGAAGAGAATGGGCTAGAATTAGCCCTTGTTGGTCACTTTGTAAGGGTATGATCTCCTCTAGATATTATTCAAAGTTGGATGAAAATAAGATGGAGTACAAAAGGGTGGGTATCCCTAGTTATTCTCCCAAGAGAATTTCTATTATTCAAATTTTAGCCTGATGAAGACCTACAAAAAGTGATAGAGATGGGTCCATGGTTCCTTGGGAAGAAATAATTAGTCATCAAGAGATGGCAAAAAACTTTCTCCCCTGAAAATAAAAATTTCAACCTCATTCCAACATGGGTATCACTACCCAAACTTCACCCATCTTGTTGGCACCTATGTGTAATAGTTGGAATTACGAAAGTAATTGGATCCCTTTTAACAATTGAGTGATCAATGAGATTAAAAATTTAAGTTTAAAGATGCAATATTTGAAGTTAATTTTGATATTTCCAAACCTATGATGGAGATAAATTAAAAATAGAATATAGAAGAGAATAGATGCAACCAATTGTATAAGAAAATGTACCAATACAATATGGAATTTATAAGAGTTGTGAGC
>Ga0181467_101106_pt2 | contig 10026 bp, 8 predicted proteins | sample InSIn5gowninarea_2_FD_119079 | JGI IMG/M metagenome (GOLD analysis project Ga0181467, IMG submission 119079) | Clean room microbial communities from NASA Spacecraft Assembly Facility at Jet Propulsion Laboratory, Pasadena, California, USA -... ... | reverse complement strand
GGGTTGGGGAGAGGGAGAACGAAAGAGAAAAAAGACGCACGCGTGTCGAACTGCCAGGTCACTTTTTTCTCCTCGTCGCTTAAAAGGAAGAGCTCGAATCTGTCGGGAACTTGTTCAGCCTCATGCGGTTCGTTGAAGCCCGCCATGTTGATGGAGGTTTGATAGTGGCCTCCAGATCCGATAATCTTGGAATGGTGTGGTGCGGCGTCCGTCAGAGGAACTGGGTCAGACGGTGTGCCAAAGTTGGATTGACGGTAGGCAGCGGGAGGCGACGGCGGAATATGGTCGTCCTCATTGTCGTATTTCGGCATTGTAAGATGTGAGCGTTGTCGTCCGTGCGTGAGTGCGGTGTTGCTTAATCGTTTTCCTCTTTTGGCAGTGACGACCGTCCTTTTTCAGTGGACTTCCGTTTTCTCGTGTTGGCGATCATGTGCTTGTTCCAAAGGTGACCGGTGTCGTAGGCTCCATCGTGACTCTTCGGGCTCGTCGTCGTGGTTTCCATGTTTGATAACAATGCGGTCATTGTTGCCGAGTGAGATTCAACAAACGACATCCCACAACAAGTACTGGCTATTGCTCCATGATGTCCGGGCGGTCCAGAGTGAAGGACGAGAACACGTCACGTACTGAAGAAAAGCTTACCTGTCCGGCGCGTTCATATTGAAGGTCTCGTTCTCCCCCTTTGTTCAAAGGTATATGTGGTTTCGTCTATGCGGTAGATTCGGATAGATAGGGCGTTGTGATTCAGAACGAATTTGTAAGAATGATCTATATGTTGAAAGCAAAGAGAAAGTGCTATTGGTGAGGATGCTTTCCTCACACTTCGCGAAATTCACTGAAGTCGCGAATTCGCGCCGGTGGATCTTCGGGTCTTGGTTCGTCTGCTCTGCGCTACTGCACCCCAGGTTTTGCACATGTCAGCGTTCACCGCCCGCGGAGGCCTTCCGCTCAAAACATCGTCATGCGATCTAGTCGTCCATTATCCCCGTTCCTGCGTCCGAGGTTCGGCTATGAACGACAGCGACATTGTTTTCACTGTTAGGCGACCATTTGTTCTCATCAAAGTCTTCATGTCTTCAAGTTGTACGTAATCTCCAGCAAGAGTAAGGGAACATGGCATCATCGAACATCGCAAAGCTACAGAAGGCCTACCCATGGATCAAGACACCACTCGTCTGTTGCGCGCCGATGCGCATGATTGCGCTGGCGCCGCTTACAGTCGAGGTTAGCAAAGCAGGTAAGACATCCTGCTTTTTATGGACATTGTTCCCTCTAGCATCAGGCGAGTCAATATAACAGAATGCTCGACGGCGATCCGCGACAAAAGCAGAGGAAAACTCGAAGTGCAATCTTACAATGAACTCGAAACCTCGAGCTCGCCGCACCTCCATTACCATCTGCCAACACCCCCACTAACACTTTTATCACAACAGGAGGGATAGGCTTCCTAGGCTCCGGAACCGACACATCCCACCTCCGCGCCCACCTCATGCAAGCCTCCGACCTCCTCTCCGAAAACCCCTCCACCACCCTCCCCACCCCCAACAACGACGACTCCATCCTCCCCCTCGGCGTCGGCGTCCTTAACTGGGGCGCCGACCTCAAAAAGGCCTGCGCGGCGTTCAAGTCCTACACCCCTGCCGCAGTATGGTTCTTCGCGCCCCGCAGCCTGGACGACTTGGTCCGCTGGACGGAGGAAGTCCGCGCAGCGACGCAGAGGAAGACGCATATATGGGTGCAGGTCGGCACCGTCGCTGGCGCCGTGGACGTCACGCGCGCATGTAAACCGGAAGTGCTGATCGTGCAGGGCCAGGATGCCGGAGGGCACGGGCTAGACGCCGGAGCGGGGCTGTTGGCGCTGTTCCCGGAGGTGCAGGATGCGCTCGAGCGGGAGTTTCCGGAGCGGAAGGAGAAGGATGAACTGCCTATACTGGTGGCTGCGGGAGGCATCGTGGAGGGGAGGGGCGCGGCGGCGGCGTTGGCGTTGGGGGCCGGGGGTGTGGTGCTGGGGACGAGGTATTTGGCGAGTTATGAGGCGAATATTAGTAGAGGGTATCGGGATGCTGTGCTTGCGGCGAAAGATGGTGGGGTTACGACGGTAAGATCAGGGGTTTATGATTATTTGAGAGGGACGACGGAGTGGCCAGAGGGCTATGGAGGGCGTGGTGTAATCAATCAGAGCTACCGTGATCATCTCAGCGGTATGAGCTTGGATGAGAACAGGGGTTTGTATGAGAAGGAGATGAACAAAGGCGATGAGGGTTGGGGCGACAACGCGCGGATGACGACTTATGCTGGTACGGGAGTCGGATTGGTAAAGGAAGTCATGGGGGCGAGGGAGATTACTGAGGAGGTGAGAGAGGAGGCTGCGAGGAGACTTGAGATGGCAAGAGGAAGCTGAAAGCTGTAGTAAACTGTTGATAACCCGCATGAATATCGAACACCCTGTACCGCAGATTGACAAGCCTATCATCCCTCTCTTTTTGGTGGGGAGCATGGCTCAGTGCTCCACGACTTGGGCCTGTAGGTTCGGACGCTTACATTTGGTGCTTTTGCTGCTCCAGCGTACTGATCTTCATGATACTAAGCTTGAGAGAGAGCGTAAAGGGGTATGATGCCAAGGTGATACGCAGACTTGCGCAATGCGTATCTGAGCGGTCGATACATCGTGAAGCGTGATATTCCCTTTCCACGACTGGGTTGGTAAAAGGTATCCCTGACTCCGGGGCTCTCCGACCTCGGCCTTTTTTCAGGCCTGTAAATATCGTGGGGAACTGCGCCTAGGTGGCGTAGAAATAGAACTGCATAAGTGTCAATGTCTTTAGCTAGAAGGATCTCAATACGCCATCGGAGCAATCTCGTTCAATTTGGCGAGAGGAGGTAGTGGAACGTTGATGCAGAACTCGGCTGTATTTGGAAGAGCCTGCGGAGAGCACTCGTGCTTATTCTTCCACGCTGAGTTCAAAGCATGTTCACACTATAAAAGCAAAGCAACGATAACATCCCTATTCATATAGAATGACTGCGCTTTGAGGATCGTAGGAGTTGGGTTGAATGATCACAGCATGGGCTAGAAGCCTGACAAAAATCTGAAAGACACAAAGGAGGTCAGCGTAGATTGAACAAGCAAAAAGCTTCCTACTGTTCCACGGGTCTACGCTCGAACAGTAGGTACGAAAACCGACAATCGACAACGGTTTTTCTGACCAACAGCCACCGAATCACCGCCCAATAGCATCAGAACGCTCGGATTCTGACCTGACAACCCGGGTGTTGTCAGCATCACTTGCTGATGAAGGGATGGTATCGAGAATATCGATGACTCGTACTCTTGCCGTCAATCGTCGTAGTTGGACGAATGGGGGCATCACTACCATTCGGCCAAATAGACGATTGTCGCGTGGCTGTTGACTGACTGACAAGCGGAAATAATCACCTATGATCTTAATGCTTGAGCCACCCCCTCCCGGGTTGGAAAATCTGATTGCAAACGGCTGTCGGGTGGAGTATCTATCAGAGCCACCAAGCAGCAGCGATGCATTCACTCTCTGAAGATACGAGCAGTGTCAGCAACCTGCAAGAAAACACACCTGTAAGGGTCGAACGGTGGTGCCGGAAGGGATGCTAAATCCAATTGGTGCCCATGCTCACACTCGGAGGAGCTACCCGAGTAACCGTGCATGGGCAATTTGTGCAACGTAACGATTGGGTCACACCATTCGATGTGGACAGTAAGAGGTCTGAAAGGAGGTTTCGGTCCGGTATCATGCCTCGCAGAACCGGCGGCGGTACTGGAAAGGCTTCGTCTAGACAGCTGGCATATTTTCAAACACAAACTTTGGCGTGGAAAGGTTCCTTGTCGCTGATGTACGGCTATGATCGTTGCCCTAGTCGACGGCTCTTTGCCGGCAGGCACATTCGTTGATGTTGTTCTCCGGCTTGGTAGCAACACACCCCACAGCCAAACATTTGCCATAGCTCATTTACTCTTCTTGTCGCAACAATTCGCGTGCTCTGCGCCACAGCTCTTTTGTCTTTCTGGGGAAAACGATTCTCGGTGCCGTCCGTTTCTTCTGAATCACTGTTCCACTCTGACCTGCGAACTTTAGCATCGACACTAGTTTTGATCATCTGAGACGACAACACTCTACATTCCCGCAAGCCAGTCTTTCGAACACAATACATAACCCAATGGAGTGGCAAGGAGCAAAACAGAAGGCAAGGATCATCAAGTTACGTGTGTGGAGACGTTGGCGGGCGTACTATACGGGTGTCAGGAGAAGAGTAAAGGGGCGAAAGGAAGGCTGAGTCGGCTATATGCATATGCATGTTCAAGCTAAAAGCATCCTGATTTTGACTAAGAGCGCAACGGGAAGTATGAGGGTCAGGAGAGTATGAAAGGAGTCCAGGACACGGTAGTAGATGGGGCGTCATCCTTATCCCACTTGTGAATGTGTTGGAAGCATGTCCAGATATGGTTGAACTCCAAAACGATCAATAGCATGTTTTGTCACACATAAATGTGCCCTCAACGCCGCAATTAAACTACCGTGGCTGGTGGATGAAGAATTGCAGTTATCCCATCTCCGGCGAATTCCGGTCAAGCTTGCGACTGCACGTGATTCTCCAACTCATGACCTACGAGCTTGGCGCGACACCCAGTTCCAAAGGCCGAACTCAGTACGACCATCTGCGTCAAACCTTCGAATATCCATCCTCCAAATGGCGACAATGTTTTGTAGAACGAGCCCCATGATACGCAATGCCGCCGTGCAAAGCTGCAAAACTCCTCAGGCGAGCTTTGCGCCCATCGTAGCAGCCTCATACTCCACGAGCTGCACCTCCAGAAGACAACCTACAGCATCGCGACCATCCTCAATTACTACACGGCACTGCACAGCTCAATGGCCACGACAACAACATAGGCAATCGATTGTCTTTCCCGTCAGATCTGTACGACACGCCTCTACTACAACCACCACCCCCGATCCTACAGCTCCCACGTCTCCATCGACATCCGCAGAAGCCGAAACCCTCACATGGAATCGCTTCCTTGCGCTCCGAAAGACCCGCCGACGTATCGGTCTCGTGTGCTCCATCTTCGGCGCGATTGGCATGACGGGTGTGGGTGCGACAGTCGTGAGCAGCTATGACCTGGATCAATGGGCAAAAGCGACGTTTGGACTGGATGAGATTGTCTCCACGGGGCTGCTTTGTTTGGGATTTACGGGAGTAGGGTGGCTGTTAGGGCCGAGTGTGGGGAGTGGAGTGTTCGGGTTGATGTATAGGAGGCTTGGAAGCCAGATAGCTGTGGTAAGTTGGTGTTGACGCCCCGTGACTTCTGGAAATGGCGGGTGCTGTAAATGGCGGCACGAAGCTGACATGCGATTGCAGAAAGAACGAGAGTTCTACAACCGAATCAAGAAATACCGCGTCGATCCTGCGAATTCCTCGATCCAGAACCCGGTTCCTGACTTTTATGGGGAAAAGATCGGTAGTGTGGCCGACTACAGGCGGTGGTTGAAAGACCAGCGAGCGTTCAATCTCAAGCGAGGAAAGAGCATGTTTTAGATAGTGAACATGGTCAGGAAACATTGACAAGAAGAAAGAGAAGCGAAGTCGGATAAGGCTGGCGTTGAAAGACGTAAGGGCTGCCATGAGCTGGGAATGGAAAGGCATCAAAGTCCGCCCAGATTGCAAGCCTGGCGTTCAGGATTTGTACAGTAATGGTACACGGTTTCCGGCGCCCAAGAGGGCTGGGTCGGAAAAGCCAAATGCACAATCACTTCCCTCAAGCCTTTGGGCTGCTCATGACTAAGCGTGTGACCACAGTGGGCATTCTTATACTGATTCCCTTGAGTCCTGGCCGATGGTTCTCGTATCAGCAAGGCTGCTATCTGAGTTCTTGGCGCCATTTTGGATCACAGACACGAGCAATATGCTGCTTGAAGCCAGGTTGATCCACGTTTTGAAAGAGTCCGCCTCTCGCGTGTGGTTTTGCTGACCTTGGACTTTGTATCTACGTTCGTAAACACAAGAGTGGAGACAGCCTCTACCGCCGGTCTGAAGTATCGTCTGGACGCCTCACACTGACTTCACACGCATACTGTCGAACCCACGTTCACTGAACTCAACTTGGCGGTAGCTTGTCATCATACGAAGATGAAGTTCGCTCTGACTTGGGTCTTGCGTAACCAACAATTTGACACTTGCCTTCTACGTCCACTCTTCACTCTACGCACCTCACGTCCAACTTGATCAACATTTCCTACGAGTCAAGACCTTCTTCTCCTCAAATCTACTAGCCTCTCATCATTCATCCACATGAACGCTTTCCCTCTGACCGAGCTCGCCGGAGAGCGTCACCTTCTCCAGGAGCAACTTCTCCAGGCTTACCGCACCATCGGCACCCGCGAGAGCGAGATTGCTCACTTGCAGCAACAAGTTCAGCAGGCTCATGCACGTGAAGCCTTCCTTGTTCAGCTCTTGCAGCAGAACCCAACAGGCGAACGTCAGCCCATCAGACTCGCCGATCGGGTCCAGCAGAGCCATGCTATGGTCACTCAGACCAAGAGCGTGGTTGCCAGTAGCCGAGATGAGCTCGCCCACGTCTATGCCCGGCTGCAAACTGTCGAGATCGAACAGGCTAAGACCAAGGACCATGTGGACGAGCTGCAGACCAACGTCAACATCCACTTCGCGCGTGACGATGCCACTCATGGAGTCAACGGCGACGTGAACAAGGCTGCCGCTCGTATAGAAGATCTCATCGATGTCGGCGAAGGCGGCAACCAGGAGGCTACGACTCCGACCATCGTGAACACTTCAGCTAGTACCTCCTTTGCTAGAGAGGTCCCTCAGGGATTGAAGATCTACTTTGACCAAAAGCTCGAGGACCAAGTGGCCAGTGACGGGGACAAGGTCGAGGATAGAGCTCGCCCTAATAATGTGGATGAGGTCGACGACATGCATCAAGTCAGCAACACAAGCCGAGTCAACAATGAAGGCCGAGTCCGCAAGGTACGATCAGCATCTCACACCCCTTCATCAACGCTCACTAACGAAACCCTACAGCCATCCCCTCCAGCCTTTACCAGCCAGATCGGCCTCATACACCGCAGCCCTTCCTGCCAAACCTCCTTCTGCAACGCTAACCCCTATTACCACCTCCTTTCCTACCACCCCCAACTCTCGATATTCTCTTCCTCTTCCGGCGCCGACCTCACACCCTCTTCTCGTAGCAATCCTGCCCCCTCTCCCTCCCTCCGTCGCCGCGTCCTTCTCATCCCCATCTCCCCCTCTCCCCCACCTTCGGCGCAGATCGCGCGCGCCATCTCAGCCACCAGACCAGTCGTCAACATCACACTCGCCCCCACGCTCCCCATCACCGGCTCACAAACCATCAGCGTCGAATTCCTGCACGCCGCCGACGCAGCTTCCTTCACCGCCTACCACACCTCCGTGGGGCCGCTGGTAGTAGGAGGAGCGCGGTTAGACGTCAAGCTAGTCGAGACGCCTACCTTCCCGCTGAGCCGCGAGATACTCGCCGGCATTCAGAACCACGGCGTCACGAGACATCTCATTGTAGACGGTCTGCCACGCCGGGACATCCGCAAGCTACGGTCCAACACTCCGTCTGAGACTCAGCCGTCACGCCGAAGTAACGGTCTCGCTGGCAGTATACACGCAAACGGACGTCACGCTGTCGGCGGCGACGACGACGACGACGTTGGCCAAGGCCGTGATGCTTTCACTGTTGTCGGCGGGCCCGTCAAGCATCCCAGCACCTCCTTCCCTACCAATTTTGCCGCTAAGCTCTCCTCGGCATCCTCCTTTCCCTCTGACCACGGCAACGCCAATTACCGCGACGACGGTAGGGACGATGCCGACGAAGACGACGAAGACGACGACCACACCACCCCACCCCAATCCCCCACCACAGTCCTGACACCCCGCTTCCTCGCCGCATGCAAGCAGATGAAGGAACTGCGCACCTCGTTCATCCTCGAAACTTACGAGGACGGAGAGGGCAGAGCGCACGTGGTGTTTGAGAATGTCGGCGCTGCGATGTGGGCGGGTGACAATGTCGTTAGGGAGTTTGGGTATGGAGTAGGGGTTAGGGTTTGGTTTGGAAGGGATGGCTGTGGTGGTGGTGGTGGGGGGGAGAATGGTGTTGCTGGTAGGGGGTTTGGGGAGAGGGTTCGGAGAGGGTGGAGAGGGGGATGTTGATTGCGTAGGGTGGGTAGGGGGAGGTGGTGCAAGGCGTGTGGATTGGGGAGACGGATGGAGGGAGATAGGAAAATCTGAAAATAGCGGGTTTGGGAAATGGCGGATCGGCAAGCGTGTCTGAGTGTGTGGATGGCGGAGCGGTGACGGGTCTGGGAGACTTGGTGGTTGGAAGAGAGGTGCTGATGGGGCATATTGATCCCGCTGGTGCATGGGGTTTATTCTTTTTTGCTTCCTGGGTTGGACGGTCAACTTGGCTTGGCGGAGCGGCGATCATGGGTAGTTCTACCTACAGCAATTCTACTCGGAGGTTCCAAGGGGAGTTTGATAATGAGCTCTTGTCTGATTTTCACTGATCTGCTTCATGACTGTCCAGATGACGTTACTGCGCAGTGTGAGATTGCAATGCTCTCTACGGTGAGGAGTCCAGATTGGAATCTTTTAGAACGCTGAATTGACTGGGCCACGATATAAACTTTCTACAAAACGTTCTCCGCATTCGGTTGGTCGGAGTCGGTCACGTGCCATGCTCACTGACGGCATGCTACATGCTCGTATTTCCGAGCGGTAGATCTTGAAAGCAGAGAAGTGGAGAAACATTGGGGATTCTCGCTTCAAAGTCTTGAGATACTCTGTCATTCTTCACTCATGTCTAAGGTTACAGGGTAGTACGCTTGGAGACTCGGCGCCTCCCTTGTATGGCGACAGAGGGGAGAGTCTGGACCATCAATGACAGAGCGTGCAACTAAAGATGGTCAAGATGGATGAAGGTCTGCTGTATGCATGCACTTTTCGCGCTGCTGTTCGCTATACCCCGCTTACAAGTTACCACCATGGCCAGCACAGTAGGCCCGCCTATGCACAATCAATTTCCCGTGATGATGTAGCCGCCAGATCACATTCGCATGTACATCACTCTTATTCCACCATATGTTAGTCATCGGCGCAATGTGGGGCTGAAGACTGTAACGCCGAAAATCTTGCCGGTTATGCATGTTTTAGCCCTGCGTTTGGAAATAACTCTTGTGAGCTGTAACGTGAACGCCTTGTCGGGTGTCGTACAGTAGACAGGAACTCAAAACGAGATGACAGAAGTCTGTACCGAGACGGACCGAAAGTTGAGGGTCGTGAGGTCGTGATCGCGCAATAATGACAATCCGGGGTTGCAGATTGTTGTGTTTCCCCTCGGAACAGCAAGCGACGAGGATCAAAGAAGGATATATTTGGAGAGAGTTAGAGAAGAACGCCTGGTCGTCCTGGTCACAGCCGAGCTATCATCTGGGGTGCTGGTCGACGAACTCATTTGTGTAGAGCAATTTGACGAGGTACCATTGTCTTGACTCTTGACGTAGAGTGCGGAACCAGCCAGCACAGATATGACGACCACGATCTTCAAGATGACGTCCGGATAATGATTGGCTCATGATTGGAGATTGTGATTGATGGTGCAAGGGATGGAGCTTGGAGCAAGGTTGACCTTTGGGGGAAAAGCTGGCGCAGGGTGGGCGGGTTCGCATTGACAGCCTCCCCAGGACCAGCCGTTGATTCTGTGTCGCGGAAACAATTGTGGAATGACATACCAGCCCAGAGGTTTTATCATGCACATGCACAAGCACAAGCTCGCATTGTTTGATACCATCGCACCTGCCCCAGCCTACTTACTGTACCTACGTTTTGCTTTGCACTGTTTAGCCGTACTTCTCCTCCCAAACGTTCATACAACGAAACAACAAACTCCATCGTCTCATTACAGCGATATCTCGCTTTGCTACGACTAACGTTACCATAACAAAGTACCCG
>Ga0181467_101402_pt1 | contig 10031 bp, 4 predicted proteins | sample InSIn5gowninarea_2_FD_119079 | JGI IMG/M metagenome (GOLD analysis project Ga0181467, IMG submission 119079) | Clean room microbial communities from NASA Spacecraft Assembly Facility at Jet Propulsion Laboratory, Pasadena, California, USA -... ... | reverse complement strand
GGTGGTGCTCGGTAACTGGTAACAGTGCCGACGATGCGCAGCAAGCCGATATTGACACTGGCTAGGACAATAGGTAGTATTAAGGCCAGCTTGACTTGAGCTGGTATCTTGCCGATAAAAGTCTTCTTATCTGAGCTTCCGAACCAACTGAGGAGCATGTCGGATGCGATGGCGGCGTTGAGGGCCAGAAATGGATACGCCGGAAACATGAATCTTTCCTCTTTATGTGGTTGTAATGTGAAGATGGCGAACCAGAGATAAAAAGGTGTGATGAAGGTGACATTCCTGAGCATGGTCTGCTTTGTTGTCTTTCGTCCAGCGAACAGAGCCTGAATTACAAGTAGAGGAGCTGCTGCCATAGCAAGAATATACCACATGTTGAAGTTCAGGAGCAAGTTTCGGACGTAGAAATGCCATGGTTCGGTACCGAAGATGTCGGGGCCTTTGTCTTTGCCTCCGAAAACGTTGTAGGCGACGATGTTCCATGGAACAATAACCAATTTGCGGTAGAAGAGTGAGTCAACACTGACTTGAAGCGCAAGGACAGCCAAACATCGGACAGTTCCATCCAGGTATTTTTTGAGCGTATTGGAAATGCCACCTGCCGTGAAGGCGACCAACCAGTCCTCGAGAACGAAAGGAATGACAAGGGCACCTGCGAACGGCCAACCAAGAAGAGCGCCTATGCCAAACCACATGATTGCCGTGCCAGTCTTCGAGCCGCCTCGCCAGTCCATAAATGCTGTTAGACCAAGGGTGCTCGTGTACATGGCGAAGCTGGATGGTAGCAACGCTGTTGATGCATAGAAGAACCCAGGTGTAAATGCAACGACCACGAGATAGAAGACAGCGATCCTGGAATTTAATGTCCTCGATATGGTAGCATATAGTCGAGTTTCGGTGGCCGCACAGATTACAGCAAGTAAACATCGGAGCAAGAAGAATTCCCATGTCTTGGACTTGCCGAGGAAGCTCGCAACCTCTGTCGGAATGGCATGAACCAGGATGTATGCCCAGCTTCGAATGCTAAACTCAGGGGAGTATTCCCAAGTCTGTAAACCGTATCCATGGGTTAGGTAATGGAGTGGCTCCCAGTAGTTGAAAGTCTCATCGCAATCTTGGATTGGTGCATTCGATGCCGCCAGCAAATGTGCAATCAAGCAGATGTAGAAGGCAATGTTCAACGGCACGATGAATGGAGGTGGAGGCGGCTGTGCTCTGGTTTTGGGTTGGATGCCACTGCATCAATCAGTCCGTGGTCGGTCAAATGTTAGCCACTTCCTATACCTAGGTTTGGAATCACTATGACCAGGTTCGCCGGCCGCAGAATTCGAGTCCATGGTGCAAGGTTGGAATTCACGAAGCAAAATTATGATCAAAAAGGAGAAAGTCAGAAACTGATCAATTTATCTGGATGTAAACGTCCGCTTTTCGCTTACGTAAGAAACTGCGCCAAAGTACATAAGTATGTACAGTATTCTAAAATGTCTAGCAGTACTTGGATACCACCCCCTATCAGCAACGTCTCACTAACCTCAATCACGGCAGTCTTGGACACAATCATCTTCGATCAAGCGGGGGAATTTCTCATGAAGAGAGAAACATAAGAAGGAACTCGCTCATTATAATCCACGCCCGCTTCAATGTGGCGTAGTGAAATGACAATCATGAGCACAAGTATTGTTTCAGAAACTCTGTCTGCTTGCCAGCGTTCTTGACGAAGTTGGGCCCAGAGTATGCATCAAAATGTCCACCAGGAAGAATCTGCAGCTGCTTCGGTTCCCGAGCCCTGGAGTACGCCTCCAACGTCAGGTCTGTCACGGTCAAAACGTCGTTCTGAGCCACTGTCATGAGCAACGGTGTAGGCGCAATGTTCTGGATGTACATTGATGGGTAATATGCACGGAAGGCTTCGAATCTGGTCCCGCATTTAGCAGCACATCCCTCGACAGGGCGAATGTTCAACTCACGACTTGGCAGTGACCTCGTTCTTCCACTTGGACTTCTTTTCCCACTCTGAGAAGAAATTGTAGTTGTCAGGTGTGGGCAACGCTGACGGCGCTAGTGGGTTCTCGTCGACCACAGGTAAAGTAGCGGCGGACTTGCCTGCAGCACGAGCGTGACGGTCTAAGATTGGGGCCGTAAGCGAAGGCCCTCTGAATTTCAAGATAATGCCAACTCACCGTCCTGCATCATCTTATTAATGCCAGCTACGAAATCCGGGCGGATCAAACGATGGAAGTTTGCGTAGCCATCAACAAGAGGAACCTGGGAAAGAACAGCTTTTACTCTCTTATCAACAGCGCCGACGTGGAGAACATGTCCTCCTGAGTATGAACTGCCCCAGATACCGATTCGATCGGAGTCAACATCATGCCTTGTCTGAGCGTAGGTGATTGCGTCAGAGAGGTCGCTTGTCTGCTCAGCTGGGATGATTTCTTGTCGAGGCTGACCTTCCTTCGTATCGCTGTCGCCAAAGCCACGATTGTCGTAAACCAAACACGACAATGGAAGCTTGCTGGTGAAGTACTCAGCGAAGGTATCGAGATCCATCTCCTTCAAGGCGGAGAAACCATGAACCATCACCAGGCACGGAAGTTTGGCCGGCGCTCCCTCTGGTTTATAAAACCAGCCTCGAAGGGTGACATTGTCGGCGGTCTTGAATGAGATGTCTTCACGAGGCATGTTGTCGAGGAATAGCAAGTTTAATGAAAAAGCGGATATAATGATCGATCCGATTTATGTCTGGAAGTACTACGTGACTTCAGCGTTACAGCTCAGGGGTATTTGTAGTTCACACATCACGTCGTTTTCTAGGTCTCCAGCCGGTGAGGTGGGGGGATGTCGAGGAGACGCGGTACAGCTTCTCCACATATGGGGGACTGAGGTAACTTTCAGAGTACACCTGCAACAATCAGCACTTTTGACTTGGGCAAACGATTGTGTACTCCGCATGGGTCAGGGTCCGACTCCTCTAGAGTACATTAGCCGAAGCTTGGCATGGGAAGTTTGTCCTGTTTCGCAAGGTCCTTTTTGTGATATCGAGCCTTCATATCAATTATGGTTTTTGAGAACTGGATGTTGACAACGAAGTTATCGATAGTCACTCCTACATAGAGCCTCCTTCGTGTGTGGGGTAATTCAAAAGATACACTCGCGTTCACGACAGAGGGCTGCAGAGGTTCGTTCCCACCACTCGTTCACTGTGGAAGAGCACACGCTAAACTAACTTTGTATCTGATTATACTTTGGCAGTCTGTGTGAGCTGTAGAGTACTGACTCGGGCGTACAGCGACATAACACCTTTTGCTTGACGTCTGTGCTTTCGAAGTGTACGAGTTACAACATTAAAGTTTCTAAAGTCCACAATAGTGAAGGTGGATACATGTGGACCAATCGGAGTTCCTACTTCGTTCCACCTCGTCGATCACTTGGGAAAGATTGAAAGATTTCTGACCCAAATATTTCTGCGCAACCCGAAAGTATTGCAATTGTAACAATACTACTTTCAAAATGGACACTGCAGATTTCGAAATGCCGTCTCCAAAGAGACAGAAGACGGCATCGCCTATTGACCACTACTCACCAACTATGAATAACATGGACGCTCCAATCTCAACGAGCGATCCAGTTAAATCGGCCAACAGTGGTGAACAGATCGCAACCGTTACTCCGAGTGTCCCAGATGTGGTAGCGGAACCGCAACCTACTCTACTAAAAATTGAGGATGGTAGTGACATGCTCGATTTCCTTATGCAACATGTTGAGTCCGAGACCTCTGCAAGACCTGCTACAGCCCAGGACGGCGTGCCTGAAGCGTCCATTGCGCCTGTTGGCACTAAAGAAGAACAACCTGTTCAGCAAGATGCAGAAATGACGGAAGATAACTCGGTCACGGGAGAATCTGTTCCAGTACAACATGGTGGAGAAAAACTACTAGATTCTTACATTCAAGCGCAGGTCGAACCGCCCATCAGCTCGACTGCATTGATTCCAGACGTTGTCCAAGACCAACCTGCCATTCTACCGCCCGGTCTTGAGCCAGCAAGTACGGCTACTGTCGAACATCTCCGTGCTGTAGCAGAAGTGAACGGTCTCCCACCCACTTCAGATACCTTGGTCTCTGACCATATCTTACCTGCAACTGATGGCAACTTAGACGCTCCTGCAGAAAAAGAGTGGGAAACAGATTCGTCTCCGTACTCATCCTCAACCGATACCAGCACTGACTCATCCGACTCTTCTGACGAGGACGATTCGGACGATGCGGATGACTACACCCTCCTAGACCCCTATGAGCAAGCCCGCATTCTCATGGCCGAGGACGGTGGTGCTGGCGATGTCTCTGACGATGACGAAAACCCCTCCTCAACTCGTGCACGTCCGACTGGTGGCGCAGGCTTGCGTTCCACAAATGAGAAACCTGAAGAAGTCCTCCCAAAACCAAACATAACAATCACAGAATCAATGCATGTCGAAGAACTAGGCAATGTTGAAGCAATAGTCGAAAACACCCTCTTGATCCGTGCGAAAGTCTCCGGCGAGTACCAAGTCCTTGAGTCTGGCAGTCTTCTTTGCCTCCCCGACCGGACCATCATCGGGGTAGTTGCAGAGCCCTTGGGACGTGTCGAGGAGCCCTTGTATACAGTACGCTTTGCCAGTGCAGCAGATATCCAAGAAAGTGGCGTAAGCGAGAGGGGCACGAAAGTGTGCTATGTGCGAGAGCACAGTAGCTTTGTGTTTACACAACCGCTGAAGGCAGTAAAGGGTAGTGACGCAAGTAACTTCCACGATGAAGAGGTCGGAGATGATGAAATGGAATTTTCAGATGACGAGAAAGAAGCAGAGTACAAACGCAACATGAAATTGCGACGCAAAGGCATCGATCCAGATTCAGTACCCAGCGGCGGCCGAGGGCGTGGAAGAGGACGAGATCGCGGTAGTCGAGGCGGTAGAGGCGGATCTGTAAGAGGAGGCTACAACAGCGGATATATGAATTCCATACCCGAAACCAACGGTTCCGCATACGACAATGGTGCTGGCACAGGCGCGGGTGAAGTCGAGATGAACTACGACGACGTCGAGGAAGGCGAAACAGATTACACACCACTAAAACGTCCAGGAGTAATGACAGCAGGAGGCCCAATATCCCCGATTCAACCATCCCAAACCCATCCACTCCTAGCACCTCAACACACAACCTACCAAAACACCACAAACCGCAACACCTTCAACCAGAATCAGAACCAAAACCAAAGCCGTGGCCGTGGTCGAGGCAGAGGAGGCAACAACAACAACCCTCGTGGTCGCGGCAGAGGAGGTCAAAGTAACTACAACCGCAACGGCTACAATAACAACACTACTCCCTACACACCCAACACCACCTCCAACACAAACACCTACACCAACCCCACGAGCCCTCCATACAACAACAACCAACAACAGCAGCAATACTACCCTCCCACCCAACAAGCACAGTACCCGACCTACCCCTTCCAACAACCATCTCAACCATTCTCCGCCGGGTCCATACTACCACTTCCACTCCCAACCTCCAACTCCAATACGCCATTCACATACCCTACCTACCCTACATTCCCCGCCTTCCCTTCCTTCCCAAATATGAGTCAATGGCCACAACACCAACAACCCCAACAACAATCCCACCAACACTCTCAATACCAACAACAACCCCAGCAACAACAAAACTACGCCAACAACGCAGACGCAATAGCCCAAGTACAGCGCCAACTAGAGGAATTAAGGAGAAGTGGTGCTGGTGCAGGCAACGGTAATGCCGGTGCTGGTGCAGGTGGTCAATTGTATTAGTATTACTATTGGCGTTAGCTGGTACCTACTGGTCTCCAGATGGTATGATGTACAGTAGTATGCTGATGGAGCGAGCGGTATCATGACTTATTGGACGGGTATGGACACGCATGCATAGGTTTAGTGTGCTGTATACTATTCAGTGCCCTCCGATCCAGCTCTTACAGTAACGTTAAATATCAGTATGAGGTGCACGCCACTCAGCTCCCGGTTCATAGGTATCTTCTATATGTATTCACCAATCGATGTAGCTGCCGTCTTAACACTGCATGTATTGATTCAAGCTACAGTACACTAATACCTGCTTGCTAAACAGGTGTTCATTCCAAAACGGAGCACATGTTATCGAACGCGGTGCCCACCGTTATTCGATTTAACAATTAAGACTCGGAGGGGACTGTACATTTTCTACTCTATTTCCCGTCTACTTCGACATACCACCAACCTCGAAACTTTTATCCCAGGAGCCCTTCACTCCTGTTCCTATAGCATTCTTAAAAACAAGTTTTGTCATATTTATACAGTACTGTAGGACCAAGAACCTCCTAAGCGTCCTCACCAAGTACCAACGCTCTCACTCTGTCCGTGCCGATCCCTCGTACCCGAATGCCAGTCCAGTATTCAAACTGCCACAACCCCTGCGTGACTAGAGTTTCCAAGCCTTGGATTGTTTTCCACCCACCGATCGAGGAAGCCATTTTCATGACAGTTGTGACTTTGGGATTATATGCCATCTCGAGGAGGACACCGTTGGGAACGCCTGGTCCGGCAGCAGTTTGTTCCGCAGCACATTTTTCGAACAGCTGTTTGAGCACGGTCTCGAGTGCAGCATCTATCGGAAGGTTTGCGGGGATAGTGGCAATGGCGACTTTTGGCAGGAGCTTGCTCATTGTATCTATGGCACCTGTTCCAGATGTTGTGAGTGGAAGGACGTTGTATGATGCTGGGAACTCTTGTGCAAGGGCTGAGATCTTAGTTTGGTCTCTGCCAAGTAGATATATCGGGTTGTATGACATTGTTTGAAGTGTTTGAATGGCAGCGCGAGATGTGCCGCCACCACCGATGACAAGGCCTGCTTGTGCGCCGTGGCCGAGCAAGCCTGATGCACCTGCTGCCTGTAAGCAATCCATCATTCCTAAGTAATCGGTGTTGTAGCCAACAAGCTTGACTTTGTCGGTTTGGTTGAGAGGTGTATGAGGTTGTACGGGCACGATAGTGTTGACTGCACCGATTGTCCTTGTGTTCTCGTCGATTTCGTCCAGAAGTGGCATTACGTCGAGCTTCAAGGGTATCGTTACGCTTGCACCACCGAAATCAGGTCGTCGAATGATCTCAGCAACGTCATTTGCAGAAGTCGTTTCATAACGGTCATAATTGTGAGGCAGTCCCATCTCTTTAAAAAGGGTGTTGTGCATCAGGGGACTCTTGCTCGCCGAGACTGGATTTCCGAACAGATAGAACTGCCGTGGAACGATGTCCCCCATTAAATTCAGTGCTGTGCGGATCTCTGTGGCGGAAAGTTGCCCTGGAGCTGCCTTGATGGGCATTGCAGGATGCGAGACGGGTGTCATGAAATTGTTCAGAATCCTGCTCGTTTGTCCTGCACGACCCATGTTAATGGCGATAAGTGGAATTTCAGGATGCTGTTCCGTCGACCATTGCTTGAATCTGCGAAGAGCGAAGTTATCGTCGATGGAATTGGCAACTCCCACAAGCTTGATTATGTCACCGTATTGCAAGCATTGGTTGTATGTAGGAATCCAGGATCCGTTCTTCGACCAGTCAAGGAGACTCTGCGGATCGTGATGAGAGGCAATGATCTTGCTGTATGAATTGTTTGCTAAATGTTTGATCTCATTCAGGAGTGATGTTGGAAAAGTGGTGACTTCGAGGTCAACAAACTCACAACCCATTCGAATCGCGAGCTTGTACAATGCCGATGCTTCTGCGACAGCACTTTCTGGAAATTTACCTGCTTGGGATTTAGTTCGGATAGTGAAAACGACTGGAAGAGGCACGACAGATCTGAGGAGCGATAACTGAGAAGTCACATAATCCACCGATGGTACCTCCGTTTGTGATTCGGGGTCTTTCAAGAGGTCGACGCGCAATTCGACAGCATCAGAGCCCAAGCAGATATCAGGCAACAGCTTCTTATGTTGCCGAAGATCTGGAAAGGTAAGAGCGACAAAGAATGACTGCGGCTTTGCCTTCATCTCCGACAGGCTATCAATTCGACCGATGTGCATCCTGAGAAACCGGTCGAAGTCCTCTGCAGATCGAGAGATATCGTCGGCAGGTGTTCGTTGACTATAGTACAATATGTTGCTGCATTGTTCGAACCAAGGTTTTCGTCTTTGCCAGACCCCCATCATATCCTCCACATAAGCAGGTCGTGTTTTGTCAATTTGCAAGAATTCCATGACATGCTCTATATCTCGTTCAACGAGCAGAACGTTTCCTGTTTTTTGGTACCACTCAACTAGGAGTTTTCTGGCTTCTGGGATTTCCACAATGCCACCACCACAAGCAAGAACATGTCCAGTTGCGTCCTCTTTCATGACTGACTTAAGAATTGCCAGTTCTTTCTTTCTGAATTCGTCCCAGCCATCGTTGTGAATGATATCCGGTATCGACCGCTTTTCCCGAGCTTCTAGCTCTGTGTCTAAATCGATCAACACCCGCTTCAATGACTTAGCCGCCCATCTGCCGGTTGTCGTCTTGCCGGCACCTCTCATGCCGATTATGAAAATGGAGGCATCTCGACGATCTATCTTTTTCGGGCCAAGTAGTGGTAGGTTCACAGGCTCTATACCACGGATTCCAACCTTGAATGATTGCGACATCGTGTCCCACCAGCCAGGCCAAGTCTTGCTTGTGCATTCCTTTTCGAGGATAAGGGTTGGTCTTGAGGCAGCTAGAGCAAGCACGCTGAAACTCATAGCAACTCGATGGTCGTCGTAGCAGTGAACGCCGCCTGTGGGCGACTGCAGTCTGTCACGCTTGATACCATCAATCTCTAGACCATCATCATGTTGCCGGCAAGTCACACCAAACTTAGCAAGTTCATCTTCCATTGCTTGAATTCGGTTACATTCCTTGACTCTCTGATTCGCAATACCATAGATGCGAGTAGTTATCGACTTCTCGTCCTGTGCTACAGCAGCCAAGACTGAGGCCGTAAGAAAGGCGTCTGTCATAGACTCCATATCAATATCTGGCAAAGGCCGGAGCTGACCAGCAGGTGGCCCATTGACAGTGGTTGATGTGGCCGTTTGCTTTACTGAGCAGCCCATAGGTTTCAGAACCTTCATGGCGAAAGCCGAGTCACCTTGTAATGAGCTTGATCCAATGTTGGGGATTGTGCATGTTGTGCCTGTGATGGCAGCGATAGCAAGAGGATAGGTAGCTGAGCTCGCGTCACTCTCAACTGTGTAGTCGGGAGGATTTCGGTAGTTGCCCTTCGGAATGTGGTAGGTGTGCTCTTCGGTGTTAGATTTATCAACCTTGATACCGAAGGACGCCATCATAGCTGTAGTCATGTCGATGTACGGTTGCGATATTGGTTTTCCACCAACGAGCTTCAATGTGACAGCTTCTTTTGCATAGGGGGCGCACATAAGCAGGGATGACACATACTGCGAGGATACCTTCGCAGCGAGCTGTATCTCACCACCTGCAAAACCTCCAGAGGCGGTGATGTTCAGGGGCAAGCAGCCTGCGGTACCGAGGTATTCCATTTCTGCTCCATTAGACTGGAGTGCATCGACAAGATCACCAATCGGTCTTTGCTTCATTCTTGCATTACCTGTCAACACAGTCGCATGGACGTCACTGGGTTGCGCCAATGTTGCAACTGTAGTCAGGAAGCGAGCAGCAGTACCGGCATTTCCCAAGTACAACTCTGTCTTGCTGGCCTTCATATTGCCGCCATTGCCATTCACAACAAGTACTTCGCCATTTTCTTCCCAAGAGAATGTAGCAGCGCCCAATCTTGTAAGAGCGGCAAGCATGACTTCGGTGTCTGCAGATGTGAGAAGATTTCGAACCCTGCATGTCCCTTTTCCAAGAGCGGCGAGGACAAGAGCTCTGTTCGAAATGCTTTTGCTGCCGGGTGGCGTGCACGTCACGTTGAGGTTCGGTGGCACGCCTGGTGTGATTTCGATGCTCGGTGACAAGGCTACTCGGATGTCCTTGTCCGC
>Ga0181467_101400_pt1 | contig 10035 bp, 7 predicted proteins | sample InSIn5gowninarea_2_FD_119079 | JGI IMG/M metagenome (GOLD analysis project Ga0181467, IMG submission 119079) | Clean room microbial communities from NASA Spacecraft Assembly Facility at Jet Propulsion Laboratory, Pasadena, California, USA -... ... | reverse complement strand
CAATCTCCTTAGGCACGCTCGCAGTCAGATTCTCACTTCCATACTTCGTAACAAGCAGACAGTCCTCAATTCTTACACCACCAACCTTCCAATACTTTTCCAAAACATCAGCATTAATGAATCTGTTCCACTTCTCCTGCTTGAGCGCTGGCTCGAGCAAAAGTCGATTGAAGTAGATGCCCGGCTCGACTGTGACAACCGAATTGGCGGGAAGACCTTGTGGTTGCGCACCATCGTCGAGGACGATATTGCTGATGTCCACTGTAACCTTAGGTAGCTGCTTAGGACCTGTCACAGGCGTGCTCACACGTCGGGTTGGGCCGCCAACGTCATGTGTTTCGAGACCGATGTAATGTCCTAATCCATGCATGAGGAAGAGATAGCTCACCCGCTGCCTACGAATTTCTTCTTCGTCTCCTTTGAGTATTCCCAACTTTAACAGCCCACTGACTAGGATATTATGTGCTGTATCGTTGCAATCGTCCCAAAATACCCCTTCCTTTAGCATACCAATACAAGTCTTCTGCATCTCCAATACAATCTTGTAGATCTCCCTGGTCTCCTGGTCAAACCGGCCTGAAGCTGGAAACGTGCGTGTGATGTCGCTGGCATAACAAGCGTACTCGCAACTAGCATCCACCAAGATATTACCATGAGGATCGATGGGTTGATTATTTACCATATAATGCAGCGTTGACCCTCTTGTGCCCGCGGCAACAATAGGACCATAGGCTTGCTCGTCTCCGCCATGCGAAATACAGGTAGAAACGAACAGTGCCTTCAGTTGACGTTCGTTCTTGGCATGTCGTGCTTGTTTCATCACTGCTAGATGTGCAAGCCCGGAGATGCGATTCGCTTCACGTAATGCTGCAATCTCCCAGTCTGTCTTCGTGATCCGCACAAATTCGAATGCGGCTTTCAGAGGTGAGGCGGATGGCTGCTTTATGCCTTGTATAGTCACGGCATCAAGCGTCAAGACTGAGAACTTGTACTTGGCTCCCACCACTTCCGCCGCACCGAGACGCTGGTTTAGCGTCCTTAATACATCTAAGCTCGGCTCAACAGCCTCTACCTCGTCCACATCATACTTCTCCGTCGCTTCTTCCACCGTCATGGCAGGTCCATTATACACCATCGTGCGTTGATCTGGCGGAGCTGGGATGTACAATGTACTTCTGCCCGTGCCAATATTATACACATAAGCGCAGTCAGGCTCATTGCAGCCTGTGACATAAAATAAGTTGCGCGATTGGCGAAAAAGTACTTCAAGGTCGGAGTCTGGGTAGACAGCTGATTTTGTACCTTCGAGATAGATGAGGGAAGAGGTGAGAAGAGAGTTGGGCAGGATAGATGAAGAATTTGAGTGAAGGTGCGAGATGATGCGTTTGATGTGTTCTCTTGCAGGGTATTTTTGGTTGAGAATGGAAGAGGATGATGACATGATTATGGATTAATGCCGAGCACGAGGTCTGCAGTGTCACTATCTTGAGCTCTAGGCTTTTATGCAAACTCGTTGTTCCAGATCTCAACAACAATGCTAACGACGACGACAGCAATGTAGATGGTAGATTCGAAGGAAGCAGGCCGAAGAAGTGGCAGGTAGTACGACGACGATAGTGCTCGGAGTGCTCGGGCTTGCGTGCTGAATCAGGAAGGTGCACCACCGACCCTTCTTCGGACTTCATATGACTTTGACAAAAACCACCAAGAACACTAAAGGCGTATAGACAAAGATTAAGGTGTCACTTGAGTCAAGTGAGGATGAAGCTGCAAATGATACAACCGGATGGATTCCAAGATAATAGAAATCTATCCTAATAATACATTAAACATATTCCAAACCACCCAATCCCCATAATCAAGAAAGCAATCTGTTCTCCTCCCATTCATCCCTTCATCTCCCCACTCTCATGCGTCATCCAAGCGTTTATTCTAGATCCCATCCATAATCTAAAAAGGCAGACCAATGCTAGGCAATGGCAGAGCAACACTGATGGTAATAGGCAATCCACTCGCAACAACAGTAGCAGATTGTCCCAGACCAGCACCAAGCGTAAGGCTACCAACGGAGACAGTCAAAGTCTCTTGAAGACCAAGTGACAAGCTCTGAGAGACGCCGACAGGGAGCGAAGGCGTTGGAAGAGCACCAGTTGGAAGAGCAGTAACGCCGGGAACAGAAACAGGGATAAGACCAGTTCCAGTTGGTAGGGGTACGTGAGGAGTTGAGATGGGAAGACCTCCAGTTGGAAGGCCTTTGGTTGGAAGGACGTTGGTGGGAAGGCCGTTGGAGGGAAGAGGGAGACCGCTCACAGGGAGGGAAGCTGGAAGACCGCTCAATGGAAGACCAGTAGTTGGTAGAGGCAAGCTCAAGTGAGGGATCGTGATGGACAGACCAGTGGTGGGAAGTGGAAGGTTGCTCAATGGAAGACCAGAAACAGGCACCGAGATTGGCAGACCACCAGACTGACTAGGACCAGCCTTGGTGGGCTTCGCGGGTTTGCCAGCCTTGGCGGAAGTGGATTTGCTAGCACTGGCGGACTTTGTGGCCTTGCCAGGCTTACCAGGCTTGCCAGCCTTAACACTAGTTGACATAGTGGTGGGCTTCGCCTTGCCTGGCTTGCCAGCCTTGGCAGTAGTGGAGGAAGCTGAACCACCAATTGGGAGACCTCCAAGACCAGGAAGACCAGTCGGGACAACGACTGGAAGGGAGAGGGAGGCACTGGCGACGATGGTAGGGTCGATGATGGTGACTCCAGACTCGTGAGGGATGGAGACTGGGATGGAAACGGTGATACCTGGACCTTTTGTGGTCGCGGAACCCTTTGCCTTGGTTGGTGCAGCAGCCTTAGAGGTGGCACCTTTGCTTGAGGCAACAGGAGCTGCACCGCCCTTGCACTTCAACTTGTAGCCTAGGACGAGTCAGTCACGGACATAATTTTCTCATTGTCAAAAGACTTACAGCCTTCGTTGGAGTACTCCAGACCAATGCTGGTAGCTTGAAAGTTCTGACTCTTGATGGGAGCATTGTAGAAGTTACACAACTTCAAGGATGCGTCGAACGAAAACGAGACACAAGTGTCGACGGTCTTGCAAGCAGCAACACACTGGTTAACATTCTCTCCAACGGAGGTGGACAAGATCTGAAGCTTGGGGCCTAAAAGGATACCCTGCGCTCCACAGACCAGCTGCTTAGGAGGAGGGTTGATTGCAGTAACAGTACCTAGGAAGGACTGTGTGAGTCTCTGATCCTGATACTTGGAAGAAGCAACCACTCACATTTCTGAACTGAAGCTGGAGCACCAAATGCAATACCAGTGAAGGCGAGGATTTGGGCGGCGATAAGAACGTTGAAGTACATCTTGATGGAGGCGTGAAGTTAAATCGACTGTAAAATTTATTCGAGCTGAACCGGCAGCTTTGTTGTAATTGTCGTGAATGAGTGATTAGAAGAAGATTGAGCTAAGAAGCAGAGATAGTGGAAGAGGTGAGTCTGAGATTGGTAGAGTTGCTTGATGCTGAAGAAGAGAGTATAAGGATGATTCTTCTCTGGACTTTATATGGCATTGCCTGCTATCCAGAGTGGCGTGGAGTACTCGCCTCCGTCATTGAACAAGCAGGGATTTGTGCAACGACACGACAATGAAACCACATACGATAGCTTCCGTGATGACAGAAGGGTCTCAACTGGACCTGTTCATTCCATATTCAACCACTTCAGGTTTCAGGCTGGTCGAGACCACATCCAAACATCACTGGGAGATGTGACGGAAGAGAGCTGAACTCTTTTCATTCGTACCAACAGTGATTTATGTTGTGTGATAGTGATAGCAAGGATATAGAGTGTGGTGGAAACTGTTGTAAAGGCTGCTGGTGCGTTTTACCAGGTAGGCAGAGAGCTTTATACTCTTCACATCACGAACGGCACTTACCGTTGAATAGCTCAACGACACAACCCTAGTCTTACATTACCTCTCTGAATGAACCTTCGACGAAGACAACATTGTAGCTAGCCCAAACTAATCCAGTGACTGTATGAGTGACTGGTCTCTAAGAAATGGTGATAGTAGCATAGCAACCAAACACATTTTCCTATCACATTGCAGTGAGCACAACATTACAAGCAGTAGCGCGCGGCCACATCACATTGAACAACGGTATGCGAGCGGACGATTCTCTTCCGGGACTCACCACAGTCTAAGGCTCTAGCAGGGATGTGTCTAAGCATTAAGCATAAACAATCCGAACTGAACTCTTTACGACTCGTGATAAGGCACGCCTTTCAGCATGGTTCAAGATCATGTTGCCTTTCCTGTCTCTTGCCTTCGTTGTCATCACGGGCCTAGAGTTCAAATTGCCTTGCCACTGGCGTTGCTTAAGCTTAATTTGTGATTGTGCTCATAGGAATAAAGTTACGAGTCGTGTGTGATAATGTGATTGTGGAATCACCGAATGTGGAGAAAGGGGTCGAGGAGCGTCTCAGGGACAATGACATGATATTGGCTATTGACAGTCGTAGTCTTGAGTTACTGCTTACACATGGTTGTCGAGCTTGGGGATGGTATCATGCCTCTTTCGCTATTTGTCTAAATGAGTTAGCAATTGAGAGACTACTAATTCACACCAAGAAACCCGATTCGCAATTGCACGAAAGTAATCAATAATGTATGTCGGCCGCGCTACCAGCTGTAAACTGCGTAGATGCATCTTGCAGTACACAGCAAAGTGTAAGCGAAGTCTCAACTCTCCCATCACTTCATAGAGGGCCCTTGCGAGCTCACCCCCATGCGATCTGAAGAGTCGTGAATATCAGCGCATCTTCGGCACAAACACCAGTATTGAATGACTTGGTATTGTAATTTGACATCCGCGCTAGTTTGAACATATGGTTGGTGGAATCTGGATGAGAATGAGATCGAGAGGATTGTTTCTAGTGGTGCGGAAGTGGTGGATGAAGAGGATGGGCAGGAGGATTGGGAAATTGTCGACGTTGGTCCGGTAAAGGAAGGGTATATAATGAGAAGTGGCACGTCTGAGTGGACACCGTACAACTTCACCCAATAAAGAGATGATATATCAGAAGTCGAGGGAGATGGGGAGAAGGATTTCAATTTGATACCATGTATACGCGGAGGGTAACACTCACAACCCTTCCCATGCAGCCATAATCCATCTCTCGCTCCTTTTTATTCCTTTCTTCTTCCTCAAAGTGATACTGTAGAAAGCTCGGCCTCGTTGCCTCCTGCAGCAGGATACAACACGACGTTAATAGCCTGTCCGTCTCCGGTCAAGTAGTCATTGTATGCTTGAAGCATTGCCGTGCTGTTAGTGAGTTGAGAAAGACACAGGTGTCTGCTATTGAATTAATAATCATTTTGACTACCATACGTGCATACTTACGTCAACCTTCAACACAACAACATTTAGAAACACCACAAGCGCAATGCCACAACGAACATGAACGAGTGGGCGTCATCGCCATGGGCCAACGACAACAACACATCCTCTTCTATAGCCCACCTCTCCCCGATCCCACCAAGTTTCGCAAAGACCTCACCTACCCTCGATTCGGACTACTTCAATTCTTTCAAAGATGATGCAGCATGGGGCGAGAGCGGCACACCCTCCATACCGGGATCGAGTAGTTTTGATGAGGGGACGATAACTGGTGTTGTAGGTTCCGGGGCTTGGGCTGGACTCCAATCACCTAGACCAATTGCAAGTCCGGGAAGGATTGCGAATGGGAAGGGGAATCGATGGTTGAGGCCCGTGTCAGTGCAAGAGGTGGATGACATTGGCAAGAGTGAGGATGCTGTTGCGGGCGTGGAAGTGGGATATGAAGAGGGAGGCGTGGCTGGGCTGGAGAAACCAATTGCGGTGAACGTGGTTAAGAGTGTAGACGAGGACATGGAGATTGAAGACAACCCTTTCAGGAGTACGGAAGATGCTGGCACAGACGGCCTTGGTATAGCTATGGACTCTCTGGATGTACGACAAGCATCTGTCGTTCATGGAGCACAGGACGATTTGAAGGACGAGGTAGAATTTGATAATGTTCATCCACCTACCACACCGAGGACTGTCCCAGAAAGCCCACATTGGCGTGTAGTCGAGGATGAAAGCAACACTCATAAGCCGCCCATGGGACCAGAGACAAACGAAGCTATAGTACCAGCACCATCCCTTGAACCACTTGGAACGAGTTACGAGGACAGCCATATGATTCCCGTCAAGACACCACCGGTTGATTTCCAGGTCAACTTGACACTTCTGACCCAAGTCTTTCCTCCTATCAAACTCGATGTAGACCAGGACCTACCTCTTCTGGACACAATCATCACCACAAGCTCAGCTCGCAAAACACATTACCGCATCACCCGCCCCTACTCACTGCGGCAGTACAACCTAGGCAACTTCGAGAACTACTCTCGCGTCACCTGGCGTGACTCCGCCATCCACGAAAAGGTCGTCAAATACGTCGAAGCCTGGATCACCAAAGATAGAGCATCTGGTGGCGGTGTTTTCGATGTTCCGAGCGCGGAACGTCGTAGTGGGTTCGGCTGGGGCAACGACAACGAGAAGGTGTCGGATCAGAATCCTACTATTTCGGCATCTAGTATCATGCTTCCTAAAATTGTAGGACCGAGTGGTGCATTTGGCTGGAGCAGCGCGGCCATGACGCCACTGCAGCCAATGCGCGCAGGTGAAGAACAAGAACAAGTAGGGCCGCCAAAAGCTTCAGCTGAAGTTGCTGACATGCAACCAAAACCGCGTCGGACGCCGATTCGGAAACCGCGAGCAGTTTCGAATAGAGTATCGGGATCGCATTCAGTATTGAAAAGTACTAGTTTCTCTCCTGCTATATTCGATGAGCTTGATATGTTCGATAAACAGGTCGTCCTAGCAGATGATCAGACACATCCTGACTCCCAACAAGCTGCTGATGGTGCACCTCAACAATCCAGTGCGGGCTTGACTGATGACTTTGGCGTTTTCGAGGACGCGACGGATGATTTCCAAGACTTTGTGATTGCACCACCTCCGTCAAGACCGACTACTAAACCTCCGATGGAGGTGCTGGAGAATGTTGTCAATATAGAGGACGAGCTGGATCACAAGGAGACACATACTCCAGCAGAGGGAGAAATACATGACGTCGACAATACTATCTTCAGAGGTGAAGAAGACAGTCAGAATGTAACTTCTGCAGTCGCCACCGGCGGGGTGGGTGATGACTTTTCAACCTCTGCCAGCTCCACTGCTCCAAATTTCCTCAATACGAAGAGTCCTGAGAAGGAATCATTGTTCGCAGGTCAAGAAGACGAGTTTGATGAGTTCGAGCCTTTTGAAACTGCTCCTGCTTTGGCTTTTTCAAATGATTCGCCAGTCGAGGACACCAGTTACATGGAACATGACCAAAATGATAGTGTGTCCTTGCCAGCCAAGCATCGAGAGGATGTGGGCTTTACAACTGACGACTTCTCGGCCTTTGAAAATACAGGTGCTACCACAATCTCAATTGATGATGCTAAATCAAGACTTGAAAATGAAGCGGATGTCTTCAAAGACTTCGACGCTCCTGAAACAGCTCATCCGGTCGCATCATTGAATGCTGGACCGAATCCATTTACCCAACATGGTGAAAATAAAAGTGACTTGCATAGGGTGCAACAAACTGAGCATAAAGATAGCACAACAGCAGAGGATGCTAGCCACGATTCTGCGCTGAGAAATGAGCATGCTCCCGAACCTAATGAGCCCGTTCATCATGCTTCATCTGAGCAGCATCCTGAACCCCAAATTGAGCACTCACAAGCAATCGAAGACGATCATGCCCAAACAACCACTCCGACCTCTGAAGACATTATAGTTGCGTCGATTACGTCTCCTCCTGCTCCTCTTAATGATATGATATACGACGACTTCAGCATCTTCGAAAGTCGACCCACAATATCACAGCAGCTACCTCCGATGACCACTCCCGATAGTGGTATGGCTAGTCAAACCAATCACACTGCGAAACCATACCTCTCGCTACCTCGTCCTTCAGCCTTGCCAAACTCATCTTCTATCATACAGCAGCAAGCCACGACCTCAGATGCCATCAACGACGACGATGACGATGACGAATTTGGCGCTTTCGAGGAAGCCATCGCCCCAAAGCACCAATCCCTTGACTCACGACTTCAATGGGAGCCTGCTAACCAAGATATCGACACGTTTTTCTCGCAACGCAGGCCAATATCAACACCTCTCCCCGCACGCTTTGATACACAAGTCGCCACACAACAACAACAACAACAACAACCGACATCGACTCCCTCACCAATACCCCGACCTACAGCGCCCACGCCCGCGTCCATCCAAACAGCCTCCACCTTATCGCCAAAATCGATAGCCACTAAACCAATAAAAACGAAACCAATCCCCAAACAAACAGTAAAAGACAACAACACAGGCGCCTCCATCCTCAACATCCTCGCCTTTCTCGACGAAGCTGACAATGGCAACGACGATGATGACGATGCGGATGGCAGGGTTCTTTACGATCAACATCCTGCTGAAGTCGAAGCGCTCGCAGGGAAGAAGGTGATTAAGCGGTTAGCAAGGGAGGAGTGGGTTGGTGAGAAGCCGAAGTCGGTGATTGGTAATGGGTTATCTAGGCAGGATGTTGGTGAGAGGCAGAAAGGGAATGGAGTCGAACAGGTGGATGAGAAGGTGGTGGAGGGGGTTGTGAAGGGACTGCCTGATTGGGGGTTTATGCTGGGTAGATAGAGGAGGAGGAAACGGTGGGATAGGATGGGATTAGGTCGGCGCATGTGGAAGAAATCTATGCGGCGAAACGAAAGTAATGACACCTTTTTGGTAGCATTCAAGATGAAGTGTATGTAGGTCAGCTAGCATTTCGTTCGCCACGGCGGCCACAGCATCTAAACAGCATTTGGTTGGCGAATGTGTAGATATATATCTAGAAATTTTCTCCTTCTCCTCTACTTCTACTTCTACATGTACCACGTCTCATCTGATCATTTGCAGGCAATGTGGCGAGAGTAAAGACTTTTCTTTTCGGTAGCATTCAAGATGCAAGTGTTGGTCAGCTAGCTACTAGCTAGCTAGGATTTGGCGCACCGCATCTACTATGGTAGCTCATGCAATTTGTATTTTGGGGTTTCCTTCTTGTCTTTCTTCCCAGTTCTTTTGACTTCTACCACGTATTCTCATCTAATCATTGCATGCAATGTGCTCGCTCGCGCTACAATAGCTTTCCTTTCATACACATTTCATGCATTCCGAACCGCATAATGTTCTTCTCTTCTCATGATTCCTCCTCGCTCGACACTCATCACAACATCAAAACTCAATCCTCCATCCCCTCCCAATACCCACATCAAGCCGTCTCACAACAGCCCAAGCCGCCTTCCCCTCCATCGCCGCATGAAACAGCAATCCCGCCTCCCTCCCAGCTCCACCCTGTCCCTCCATCACAACCTTCACACTCTTCTTTCCCGCCCAACTCGCCGGCGCACCCACAACGACAATCTTCTCCACGCTTACGGCATTCATCGTCTTCGCATACTTTTCCTTGCTCTTTGCTTGAGCTGAAGTCCCAGCGTGTGCGTCTTCGGATGTCAGCGTGTTTTCTGTAAACACGAAACGGCGGTGGATATACGCCCCTTCGGTGAACTCGTAGCTTTCGCCGTCGTCGAGGTAGATTTCGCCGGTTGCGTAGATTGTGGTGTTGGACGGGTCGAGCGTGATAACGAGCGTGAAAGGATCCCATTTCATCAGCCCGGAACTACGTCTCGGTCTGTCACGACGGGGAATGATGTGGCCCGCTTGCATAAGCAGGGGCAGTTTGTCCAATGGTGCTGCGATAGTGTGCGTTCGGCCGCCGGAGGAGACTGAGGGGGGTGAATACACGGTATAGTCGAAGAACTGGGAAGAAAGACAAGAAGGAAACCCCAAAATACAAATTGCATGAGCTACCATAGTAGATGCGGTGCGCCAAATCCTAGCTAGCTAGTAGCTAGCTGACCA
>Ga0181467_101399_pt1 | contig 10053 bp, 10 predicted proteins | sample InSIn5gowninarea_2_FD_119079 | JGI IMG/M metagenome (GOLD analysis project Ga0181467, IMG submission 119079) | Clean room microbial communities from NASA Spacecraft Assembly Facility at Jet Propulsion Laboratory, Pasadena, California, USA -... ... | reverse complement strand
GACATTTCCATAGCTTCCCTGGTACTCAGTGGCCGAGTCCTCTTTTCCTCCCCGAACCCCTCGAAGGCGGCGGAAACTTGCAGAGTTTTCCTCAGAACAAGTAGAACTACCGTCAAGACAGCAATCCAAGCCCGAGCCTGAACCAGAAACTGCCCCGTCGTCCGAACAAAGCGCAACAGAAGAAACGACTGCGGAGCCAGATATCATCGAGCCCACAACACCTTCCGAATCTGTGCCTCCGTCTGAGGTCAACTCCACAACTCCTACGACGCCATCTTCAATAGTAACCACAACCGCTCCTCCAGCACCACAAAGTCAAAAGAAGATCGCAGCAAAAGGAGCCATCGTGCCTATTGTACCAATCAAGCCGAGAGGTGCGATCAAGACTGCCAGTCCCGTACAACCTCGTAACACATCCACCATACCTGCAAATGCCACAAAGCCCACCGCATTACTCGAGTCTGAAATTGAAATTGAAAAGTCTGAGGACAAATCGACCAGTGATAATGTAGTAACTGACAATGAACAACCAACGGCGCTGAATGAAGTCACACCATCAATCGAAGCAGAGACCATCAAGGCTCCTCCCAGCTCATGGGCTGCCCTTTTCGCTAACAGAGCCGCAGCGGCCGCCGCAGCAAAAGCTGCCTCTAATCCACCAGTTTCTGAATCTCCTTTGGATGTTGTGAATGTGCCAAAAGCTGGTAGCCTAGCCGACGCCGTTCGTGGCTATTGCGTTGATGGTGAAGAGAAGATACCATTTCTTGAGCCACGTGGTCTCGTAAATACTGGAAATATGTGCTATATGAACTCGGTAAGTCGTAGAGTCATGATTCGAGGGAAAGCCTGCTGATCTTTGCAGATTTTACAAGTACTCGTGTTTTGTGTTCCATTCTTCAGCTTTCTTGACCAAATTGGTAAGCGGGCGGTACACAGCTTCAAAAGCGACACACCACTGGTCGAAGCTATGTAAGTTTGATCATTCATCACTCTTTATGTTTTTACTTATTTCATCATAGGATCTTGTTCATGCGCGAGTTCAAGGTCATCGACTCCGCAGCTACTGTCAACCAGCTCCGCCTTCGTCTCAAGGATAATGAACTTGAGCAGTATGGTGATGCGTTCATCCCGGAATATGTTTATGAAGTCATCAAGCGTCTACCAAGATTCTCTTCCATGAGACGTGGGCATCAGCAAGATGCCGAGGAGTTCCTAGGCTTTCTGTTAGAAGGTCTTCATGATGAATGTGCTGTTGTGATGAAAAAGCAGGCGCCAACATCAGCGCCTCTCACTTCACCTAGTGCAGACACACCTAATGGCTGGTTGGAAGTCGGCCACAAGCAAAAGGCTTCGACAACACAATCGACCGGAAGCAACACTGAATCACCTATCACAAAGATATTTGGTGGCAAACTACGTTCCGAATTTCGTGTTCCTGGTCTACAAACATCCGTCACACTCGAGCCATATCAACCGTTGCAGCTCGACATTGGCGCCATGGATGTGCACAACATTACTGATGCACTCAAAGGTCTCACTCGTTCCGAAACAATTACCGGAAACTTTAATTCACCTCGAGGAGCAACAACTGCGACAAAACAAGTCTTCATTGAAACACTTCCACCAGTATTGATACTCCACCTCAAACGATTCCAATACGACAATGCTGGAGGTACACAAAAGATCTGGAAGAAAATTGGGTATCCTCTAGAGCTTGAAATACCCAAAGAGGTCTTCCCTCCCCATCGACGTGGAGCCTTGACTGCTCGTCCGTCTGGCTTGCCAAAGTACAGACTCATTGGAGTAGTGTATCACCACGGCAAGAACGCAAGTGGTGGTCACTATACGGTGGATGTGCGAAGACAGGAAGGCCAGGAGTGGATCCGTATGGACGATACCATCATCAGACGTGTTCGCAGTGAAGATGTTGCTGGCGAAGGCGGTGAAGAAGATCCCAAGATCCTTGCAAAGGCTCTCGAGCAGCACAAGCGCGACAACGAGGATGCTTCGAAGAACTTGTACTCTGGATTTGCCAGTGATGACGAGGAAGAAGACAATGAGACTGGTTGGAGTCAAGTAAGTGGCCATGCCAGAGACTCTGCTCAGAAGAAGTGGAGTAGTGTGGCGAACGGAAGCGCTACACCTAGCACGGTGGGTACTGGTAAAGCGACACCAAAAGATACCAGCAAGTATCACATCAAGGACAACAAGGTTGCATATATTTTGTTCTATCAACAGGTGCAGGCATAGTGAGATGTGAAGTTGCCACCAAAAGCCGAGAGTATTCTATGCCAACCATGGCGAAAGCCCATAGACAGATCGAGAGAGGAAAGGACGACCGACCGCCTTCTACTACAGCTGGGTCGTCACGCATGCTATGGCACATCAGATTAGTGTCGGCTGGTGTGAAGACATGCCGGCCATTGACGTGGTCGGAGGGTGTAACGACTGGATGGAGTTGATCTCTTGTTCATGTACAATATTTGCATATTTGCACATTCATTCAAGAGTTGGCTGAGCAGAAGAGGCTATTGTGGAAGAAGGGAGGTCAACTATCAAGGGCAGGACGTCATCGCTATGTGCAATGGCAAGAGTAAGCTGCAATAAACAAGCGTCCGAGAGGAACATGAAGGAGTGCCAGTATGGATAGGCGAGTTGGATCATGAAACAAAGGTTTATTATTGAGTAGGTTAGTAGTGTAAGTGTAGAAAAGTGTGGTGAGTGAGTGTGTGAGCAGGAAGGCAGGATATCGCATTGAGGAGATATTTGTATGTATGTATGTGAACAACCATCAACCTATGTAGTCATAATGAACAGTTCGCATAACAGTCTTCGAATTACCATGATTGCCAAAACCCCAGTAGCATGCAGTTAAGATGGACTGTTTCCAGAAGGATTAGTGAACAATTTACGTAATGGGCTTCTGATGCTTCGACATGAACCTCGAACTGAAGAACGTACGTGAGGTGCTCCATCCAAGACGTGTGCGATCGACTTGTGTTGCCTTCAACGTGACTATACTGGGGAGCAAGAAGAGAAGGAAGCTACGAGACGTGTGAAAGGAAGATCTTGAGCTGATGTATTCGCGACAACGATTGAAGCAGAGGTTTGGACAATCTCACGAGCTACGTACAGCGTCGCACAACGGATACCCTCAGAATGTCTTCCGAGACAACTCTTGTACGAAAGCCCCAGCCTCATCTGCTGCCACCTGAGAGGCCGGCCTCCTCGAGCAGCGCAGCGTCTTCAGATCGATCGAGATACCATACCGCGCTCAACAACCACGCCCGGGAGGCATTGCGACAACTCCAGATAGGCGAGACTCCCAATCTACATGATGCTCGAGGGATGCAGCTCTTAGATCAACAACAAGATGGCTCGGAAGTGCAAGAGGTGAACCTTCGCCATGGCTTCACCGCACAACTCTCGGCAGAAGAGCTTCGAGAGCTCAATACGGTTAGTTACATTTATTCAGACCGCTTCGTCGCGGTCAAGTCTAATGTGCTGCTCGCTGCCTAGAATTTCTACATGTATTATGGCGAGAAACGGCATGAAACAGGTGGTGTGCCGAAAGAGAAGGTCAAAGAGAAAACTGTACAAGAATGGAGGATGAAAGATCGTCTCAAGACAATATCTGCTATCTTGCCCTTGTGTTTGAACATCGGTGTAGATCCACCAGGAACATATAAAACGCATCCGCAAGCGCGTATGGAATGTTGGATCGAGCCGGCAGGCCCTGTGCCTGGGCAGAATCATATGGCGGCCATTGTCAAGCAGTTGCAAACACAATACGAACAGCTCAGCATGCGCACGCGGTATAAAGTCTTGCCAGATCCTACGGCGGACGAAATCAAGAAGTTCACGACCACAATCAGACGCAACGCGCGAGATGAGCGGGTATTGTTTCACTATAATGACCATGGTGTACCTGAACCTACTGCTGGTGGAGAAATGTGGTTCTTCAACAAAAACTACACGCAATACATTCCTGTCAGTATGAGCGAGCTTCAGAACTGGCTAGGGGCACCAAGTATACTCGTGTACGATTGCTGTCTTGACGGTAGTTCTACTTGTTCTGAGGAAAACTCTGCAAGTTTCCGCCGCCTTCGAGGGGTTCGGGGAGGAAAAGAGGACTCGGCCACTGAGTACCAGGGAAGCTATGGAAATGTCAGTATGAGCGGTAATTGCAACGAAGAATCGACCTAGCGCACCTGAGGATAAAAGGGTGTTCTTTTTGAGACTGGAGAGGTTTGTGAAGTCGCTGGAGAGCTAGGCACAATAGTGTCTACAGGTCTCGTTTCTTGAGATACTGGAGTAGGCGCGCTTATAGATGTGTGTGTTTCTGTTGGCGAAGGGGAAATTACTGGCTGTGATGCTATCGAAGGTGTCGAATGTTCCGGTTGAGGCGTTCGATGGGGAACTGGGTATGAGGGTTGACGGTACATTATAGGATGTGGATGAGACGAGACGACCAAGGGGCCTTGGTGACGCTGCTGAGGCGGAGGTTGGTAGTGAGCTGGATAATACCCGTAATGCTGTTGCTGTTGTTGTTGCAAGAAGAAAGGTGGATGTGTTGGGTAAGGAGCGTAGTAGGGCATATGGGGCGGCATAGGAGGCTGTTGTTGCTGGAATGGATATGGATGATAGTAATTTGCTCCTTCCTGCCTTCTGTAGCCATTTGGCATTTGCCCATTGTAAGCCATGGCTCAAAACTGCAGAAGGTGATTATTCCCAGCTCACGCTGTGCTTTCGAGACATTGGCGAAGGCCACGACGCTAGTCCTGCCGAGAGGGAGCGAAGTATAGACTCTTTTGCTAAATTACCAAAGCTGCACACTCGACGAGGTCGTGCAAGACGACATTACCAAGGACATGTGATCTAGGGTTAGGAAGACTTCGAACTCCTTTTCTCCAAATGCTAATGAAACATCCATCAGTACCTTACTTATTGCTCACTTCTCTCACGCTTCCCCGTATCGCATTGTAACAGCGTAACCAGAATGAGACGACATACTCTCACAATCTTCACCTTGGCAAGCAAGCTGCAGATTATGTTAAGCAGAACAGTAAGAAGCTATACCACTACTATGCAATTTACATGAAGACGCGTAGTTTCGTCGTGTTTCCAGATCAAGATACGACGACCAGAAGTGGATTTGAGAATTCTTTTTATTATGCGTGTCATCCGTCTAACGAGCCTAGCCTTGCATTCCTTACGATGCCACTTTCCTTCTCCATCAAAATATCTCTTTCAAAACCAGAAAAGATTATTTTTTACTCTCAGCAAGCTCCAGGCTTGAAAGCTATCCAACAGCAGGTATAGAAACATAACCAATTCATAATTGGCTCAAACCCAATCATCAAACTCCTTCCCTCGACACATGCTTGGTCTTCAATTCATACCACATCTGATCGTCAAACCACCAAGGCGATTCAGTCCTGTAGCCTATATATGAGCTGGCCAACTGCATCGTGCTCCAATAGTAGCTCATATTCCACTTCTGTGTTCAGCCCTTCTCTTCTGCATTCCAGTCGTAAATGAGTGTGAAGTTATCCGCTGACATGGACAGTCGTTAGTAGCACGCAGAGTGTGAGGTTCTTCGTTGGTCTTAATCGACATCATTCATATGTGTCTCAATTGCGCCGCTGTAGCGGTGAAGTTCGTGTGTGGGGTTGTGGCGTGAGGTTGAGTCCTCCACGTCTTTCATATGTGTCTCAATCGCGCCGATGTAGCGGTGAAAATCCTGTGTAAAATTCTGGCGCAAGGTTGAGGAAAGATCGTATGTGCTTGTAAGCACCTGAGGATCACGATAATGCTGATAAGTGCTGGAAAGGGCTTTGATGGCAGCCTGTTCAATGTAACCCACAATCTGCCTGGGGCTGTTCTTGGTGGCAATGTACGCTCTGGCGTATTGTTGGGCCATGTCCGGCAACGCCAGGAAGATGACAGCTGGTGGTGACTTCTCTGGGAGTATGCGCTCGAGGGTCGTGATCATGATGGTCAGTCGTTGTTTAGCATACTCCTCCAAACGTCGACGCTGTTCAGTTTCCGCTGACAAGAGCCGGGTTGGTTGGTCCGTAACAGCAGCTGAGATCGTATGTCTGATTATCTGAGTACCTCGGCGTGGGAGAGGATCGTGTGGTCTGAATTCACCGGCAGCCAATTCACCAGAAGTTATTGGGGTTCTTAGCGCGTTACGAATGAAATCCTCGGCGATCTTAAGCCAGCGCTGGTTGAAGGCGGTGAGAACATCGACGCGATTAGTGTTGCCTGTAGACGCTTCGATGAAGGCGCGACGAAGTTGGCCCTGAAGCACTCGTAGGGTGTTGTACAGAGAACTCTTGGGAAAAGGATTGAGGACAGTAAGTAACTCGACAAGACGGTGGAACTCATATCTGACGCTGGCATCAGACTCAACGTCGAGGTGCAAGGCAGCGCCACTAGCATATCGAGGGATGCGTGATCTGATGACATCTTCAACCCTTGCGAGCTGCGCGTTAATGCACGAGATGGCAGGCTTTCCTCTGGGTGTGGTACGAGTGTAAGCCCCAGCAGATGGTGGAAGGCCCATATAACAAAGTCGCTCCAAGGGGCTCGCGAGCCATGCAGCTTCGAGAGACTCGAACAGAGAGTCCGGACTTGACTGCATAATGAGCTCCTAGTTTGTTGGAAGAGGAGTTTGTTGCAGAAAAGTTGAAGAGCGTGTTTGTGGTTTGCTCTTATGGAACGCGTGCTCGGTCCCGTTGCTAATGTTTCAGATCCAGGCATTCTTGGCGGAACAAAATATTTGAAAATACCACAAGTGAGCAATTACACCCTTGTTGTCATCGGTCTTGTCTTACAAGTAACAAATTGCTTTCTGAGATTCAATTATTATATACTCTAAAGCATCTCAAGACTGAAATTCTGTTCAGAGCCTCGCAGTGTTCGCATGAACGTGAGCCCCAGGAAGCTATGCTGTTGTTAGCAGGATACATTACACAACTGAGATGAAGACTAACCTTGAGATACGCTTAACGCAAAGTCCAGCAGATAGCATTTCAACGCGTAGCCTTCGACACTTTCACAGAAGTCCTCAAAATCAGTATAATGTGTTACGCAAGACTGGGCAGAGCATGGTAAGCTCCTATAGCTCCTATTGCGGGTCTCGGCTGGTGAAAGCGGGTTCGGTAGATGCTGCATGAATGGTCTGGCTACATTCCCTTAGGTAGTCATTGGCAATCTCCTCAGGGTTCAGGTTGAATGTCAGGCAGACTTGTAATGCTGCACGTCGATGCCATGCGCTGGTAGCAAACAGGGCTTGCAGCCTCATGTGCGCGTCTTCATCGACCATGCCACTGTCAACAGCCTTCAGATACTCAGTCAACCCTTCATAGAAGAAGGACGCATCCTGTTCTCCATGGTTGACACCATAAACACCAGCGAACAGCCAATGCTCGCTTGGTTCCTGCTCTTGAGAATCTTCTGGCGCCTGCTCTTGAGGTCTAAGAGTTTTGTGAGATTATTGTCGTTTGTAATTCTGTTATGTGAATTCGCGCAACTGAGGTTCAGCCAGGTGAGGACCTCTAAATTCTTGCTCATTCGACGCTGCCTGAGCAATTGCAGTCTTCTTGATCTGCCTGTTAATTAAAGTGCTCAACATCAACTTGAGATACGCCTTGTTTCCATAGCGAATTGTCTAACCGTCTGGATTCAGAGACATTGGCGTCTGACCGTCGACGACGCGCTGATTCACAACAGGTACAAGATCGAATCGGTCAAGGTAGTTCTCACAACAGCCTGGTGTGTAGCTGTTCTTTGTAATGAGCTATATATAATAATCTGTTGATAGAGGATTCTTTGCAGAAAAGGTGAGGGCCGGTCGGAAGATGGGTGAAAGCAAGCGTGTTTGTAGTTTGCTTCTTCGTTAGACCCTTAATTACATCTGCAAGTTGCCGCGGAAGACCACCTCAATAAGCAAGCTGCAAATGTTGTTGAGCAAAACAGCAAAAAGCTCTATGTACCACCCACTAGTACTAAGGCTTGCAGTTTACAGGGAAGTGTTGCAGATATAGGAAGGCCAGTAATCATGTGTAGTGTCTGCCTCGACGGTCTTCACGATCAATCTTCCTCGATATAACTCGGTATTCAACCCCAACATAACCACGTCTGTTGTGTGACATATTACTGTCATAGATGGGAAGAACATGCTTTTCTAAACAGCGAGAACTCGAGGAGGAGCACTTCCCCTGAGGTCAGGTAGATTCTGCAATGCTCTTTTCGGTGAGAAACGTGACCGTCTGATCTCAGCATAATGAACACAAGCCACCAGGCTCAGCTTCTCTATTAACGACTAGAACGAATAGCAGTATTCACAACGGAGATTTCACTCTTGACATCAAAAGGTCACGCTTGAAATGAAAGATATTGTTCTTTTGAAGACAGGTCGTATTAAGGTTTCAGGGTGGCGATAACGTCGCGCCAAGACATTCATCATCAACCTCTCTCCTCAGGCCTCTGAGTTGTCCAACATCGACATCGCGGGTGATCTCTTTGTTGTGGTCGCCTGCTGTCCTCCATTGCCCTCTGTCATTGATCACATTGTTTCTCGATTACTTCACAGATGCGTCTTCACCTTTCCAATCTAAGGGCGGTCTTTAACCCTATCGACTAGTATCTATAAGGCGTCAGCATGTCGAGTTCAAATCTGCCCACCTCGAAGACCTTCTCGGCCTCATCAGTCAACGCACCGTCCTTCACGCCTTCCGGGCCAGCCACCAGCCACGAGGGTCAGAAAAGACTGGGGAGCTTCGGCGCTGGAGCAAATATACGAGCATCAGTCCCATCACCAAGAAACAAGCAGTCCTCACGAAATCAGAATAAGCAGAGTCGTCGATACAACAGGGACGACGAGGAAGAGCTTGAACCAAAGAGTATGGGGTCCCGCAAAGCCAAAACCAACATAACACATTTGATGAACTTCTCTCTGCCGCCACGACAATCGTTCCAACAGCAGCACGATAATTATCACGGCCGGAGCATCCGCAAGAATCGGACATGGGGCTTGGGCTCAGGATACCATGCGATCGACAAGGCTAGGTACATTCATTCTAACTTTCGATTTGTTGTCACGCCAAGGGAGGAGTATAGAGCCCAAACTGCAGATCCGGATGTTTATCTAGACTGGAATCATGTGCAGCAGATTCTTGTATCGCCTGTGTCCCAAGGCTCCTCCTGTCCCATTTGTTTGGGAGATGCAGTAGCACCTCGTATGGCAAAATGTGGTCACATATATTGTCTACCTTGCTTGATTCGCTACATGCATTCAACGGAGGAAACCGAGCATCAGCAGGACAGAAAAGCTCGTTGGAAGCAGTGTGCGATCTGTCATGACAGCATTTATATTTCCGAGACCAGGCCTGTTCGATGGTATATTGGCCAGGAAGGACCAATGCCTCGTGAAAACGAAGACATCGTTCTCAGATTGGTTAAGCGCCCAGCTGGAAGCACTCTAGCCCTGCCTCGCGAAAGTTATTCTATTGCAAAATCTGATGAGATCCCGTGGCATCTAGCAGCAGATGCTATGGATTTTGCAAGGATAATGAAAGGCACAGAAGAATACATGGACGCACAGTTCGATCAAGAAATCGAAGATCTGCGTGAGCTCGAAAGACATGATGAGCTTATGTTCGGAGAAGACACACAATGGACATCGAAAGCGATACGCAATATTACCGAAAGCAAGGAAAAGCTCAAAGGCTTGGGCAATGCTCCTGCAGTGAACGATAAACCCGATAAACCGAAAGAAACCCGTCCTGTACCTTCGAAAGATGCTGCTTCATCATCTACAAGTGCACTTTCGACATCACTGGCTCAATTTCGAGCACAAGCTGGAATCACCCCCGGCCCTGCAGATTACTACTTCTATCAAGCACTACCACACTTCTACCTTTCTTTGCAGGACCAGCTGGCGGTTTCGACGACGAAGACTCGCCAGCAAGTGACATTGCTTCGACTTGTGCTATGATATCGTCGTCATCATGCATGAGATCCTTCTCCCAATCCTGGAGCCAG
>Ga0181467_101396_pt1 | contig 10080 bp, 8 predicted proteins | sample InSIn5gowninarea_2_FD_119079 | JGI IMG/M metagenome (GOLD analysis project Ga0181467, IMG submission 119079) | Clean room microbial communities from NASA Spacecraft Assembly Facility at Jet Propulsion Laboratory, Pasadena, California, USA -... ... | reverse complement strand
GGCCACGGCGCCCACCAGGTCCGCCACGGCGTCCGGCGTGATCGCGCCGCCGTTGGTGCCCAGGCTCACGCTACCCACGCCCGGTGTCGCCATTATCCCGCGCGGAGCATTGCCTGTGCCGTCGCCAGTGATCGCGGCCCGGTCAATGGCCGCCGCGAGCTGGCGGGCCTGGCTGCGGCGCACCATGCGTTCCACGTCCAGGCTGTCCTGAACCAGCAGGTTCCGGCTCAGCTCGGTTCGGCTGCCCACGGTGCGCGGCTGCATTCCGACCTGTTCCACCGCGGGATCAGACAGGGGCACGTCCTGGCCGTCGCCATCAATCCACGTGGTTCCGGCGTCCCCCATGATCCGCGGGAAGGCCACCCGGCCATTCAGGCCGGAAATCACGGTTGCGCCGGCCGCCGCCACGAACGAGGCCGCCATCAACGGCTCAATCGGCTGGCGCAGCTCGGTCCCGATCAGGTTCCCGCCCGTGCCCGTGCTGGTGATGGCGCGCGTCTCGGCCGGGTCGCGCACCAGCACCGGGAGCGGCACGCGCAACCCCTCGGATGCGATGCCCGAACGCCGGGCGATCTCCTGCCCGATCTCCCGCTCGAGGCCGTCATCGGAGCGCAGGCCGGCGGCGCCGCCGAGGGCGCGCACTAGCCGGTAGCCGTCCAGGGCGCGGTCTAGCCGGGCATCACCCGTGCTGGTGCCGCCGAGGGGTTGGCCGGTCGCGCGCCGGTCCATCTCGTCAATCATCGCCTGGCGCCGCTCGGAAGCCGCCAGCGTTGCCGCCTCGGCCTCGATAGCCTGCCAGCGCGCTTCCTGCTCGGCCGGCAGCCCGTCCGGGTGCGCGGCGTGGATGGAGCGGGCTTCCTGCCGTAGCGTCTCGCGCCGGGCCAGGATTTCACGAATAGTCATAGTGCGGCGTCCTTTGGTTCGCCGCATGGCGCGGCCGTGGTGAAAGAGGGTGCGGGGCTTTGGGCGCCATTCTTGGATGCGTCACCCCCGCCGGCTTCTCGTGGCGTCCTTCGCTGCCCGGCCAGCCCCGCAGGGGACCGTCTAAGGCGCGGGCGGGGGTATGGTGTGCGGCCATCACGTGACGACCAGGCCGGAACGTCCGCGAGACAGCGCGGCCAGCTCGAGGCGCTGCACTGTCTCGTTTGTTACGATGCCGAGGTTAATTGTGATGCCGTGCTCATGTGATGCCGGCGGCGGGCCGCACGTCACGGCCAGGTCCATGCGGCCCATGGCCAGGCGGCCACGGCCAAAGCTGACCCGGAGGAACATGCCGGCCAGGCGCGACGTGAGGGCCGCCAGGGACAGCCCGCGGGCGTCCTCGAGGCTGCCGAGTATCTGGGTAAGGACCGTGGCGGAAATCTCCGCGGCCTCGTCGGTGTCGCAGCCGTAGCGGAACAACGCGGACATGACGCCGAGGCGCATCGTGTCCACGGGCGCCAGGCGCCGCCACTGGCCGGGCTGGCGGCCATTGTCGCCAGCAAGCCGAACCTGGCCACCGTCAAGAATATGACGGAGGGCGCGCGGCCGAAGCTGCACGGCAAAGGCCGTGTCGGCGTGGGATATGTGAGCTACTTCGTCCATAACCGAATATAGCCGATTGGCATGGGGCTACGTAACTTTGCAGCGGCAGCAAATGTCACTTATTTTCGTGCTTGCGCCGAGGGCGCTTGACCCATGGTGCGTCGGTTATGCTGGTGCTAACTTTTGCAATCAGAAAACTGTTCCATTATGCGGTTGCGCGAACGTTGGGCTACGCACGGATTGGAGGCCCCCAACGCCCAGCGATTTTCTCAGCATGGCCAGCGCGGGCCACGGGAACGCGCCTGGCGGGCCGTGGCGCCGCCCCCTGCCTCGCAACCCCCGGCAGCCCGGAGGCCGCCAGGCGCGTTCCCGTGGCCCGCTATGCCGGCGCCAGCATCCCCAGAACCTCGGCAGCCAGGGCGTCCCGCAGCTCGTCCGGCAGCACCACGGCCGGCACGTGGCGGCCGGACGCCGGGTGCCGCCACACCGGCGCGCGACACTCGGCCGTGCCGTCCGGGCGCCGGAGCACCTGGACGCCTTGCAGCGTCAGCACGACGCCGGCCACGTCCAGCTCCACCACGGCCAGGCCGATCAGCCGCCCGGCACCGCGCACCAGCTCAACCCCGATCACGGTAAACTGCACGGGCACGCTGTCCGCCCCGCTCACTGCAACATGCCCCACAACTCCGGGCATTGGCCGGGCGGGGGCGCCACGGGCCATGCCATGCCAGGCGGTGCGTGGTCGTCCGCAACACCCCTCTTTCCACCCTTGGGGCTGCCGGACAGGGCGGACACGGATAACCCTAAGGGGTTTATCCGTTCCGTCCGCCCTAGATGTCCTGCTTTGCCCGGGGCGGACAGGCGGACAAGGGGCGGATTATCCGTTTTGTCCGGCGAATGAATGGGGAACTCCCCGCCCCCCTCGGCCAGCCATGAATACCCGTCCTCCCGCATCACCAGCCCCGTGGCTGCCAGGGCGCCCGCTGCCGCGCGGAACATCCGGGTTTGGCTGTCCGGCTTGTCCGAGGACGTGAGGGACCTGGTCTCGCACACCCGGCGCCAAGCGGCATCGGACACAACCGCCCGGCCGCCCCGCATCTCGGCTCCCGCCCCGGCCAGCGCATCCCGGAGGGCTTGCAGCGCCACCACCTGCCGCCGGGGCATCTTGGGCGCACGCGCCGCCGCGGCGTCCCCGTCCAGCTCCATCGGCAGCGTGGTCGTGATGGCGTCCCCTTCCCGGTCCTGCCCCAGCTCGATCACGCGCTTGCGAAAGGCGAATTGAAGTCCCGTGGTGCCGTTGCGGTTCTTCAGCAGTGAAGCATGCACCGTGGTATCCGGGTCCTTCCCGTCCTCCGGCGCGATGGTCAGAACCATGTCCAGGGTGCCGTTCAGGGCGGAGTGCCCGCGCGGGGTGCCGTCCCCGTGCTTGGCCGGATGATGGATCAGCAGCACCGCCGCCCCCGTGGCCGCCAGCGCGCGCGCCAGCGCCACCACGGCTCCCATCTCGGCCGAGCTGTTCTCGTCAATGCCGCCGAAGGCCGCCGCCAGCGTGTCCAGCACGATCAGCGCGGGTTTCCACGTCGCTACCGTGGCGCGCAGCTCCGCCGCCTTGGCCGGGTCCCGGAGGTTGCCGCACTCCATACCGGCGAAGTCCGGCGCGTCCCCGTACTCCTCGCGCAGCGCGTGCATCCGTTGCCGGAAGCCCGCCAGGTCCTCCGCCGCGGCGTAGAGGGTGCGGCCGGGTTTCGTGCGCAGCCCGAACACCGGCCGCCCCTGCGCCACAGCATAGGCCAGGTGCGGCGCCAGGGTGGACTTGCCGGCGCTCGGCTGGCCCAACAGGGCGCATACGTCGCCCGGCGCAATCAGGCGCTTGATGACGTAGCCGCGCCCGCTGTCCAGCGTGCAGTCCGCGGGAAAGAACAGGTTGGCCGGCGCCGGCGCCGCCAGCTCCGGCAGCGGCACGGCCGCGAACTCGGCCGCAGCCTGTTCCTCCCGGTAGCCCGGGACCAACTGCCCGGCCACTTCCTCGAGGCTGCGCCAGCCCGCCAGCGCGGCGTCACGTGTGGCCCAATCCCGGTCCCACTTCTCCGCCTCGTCCGCGCCGGTGCCGCCTTCCCATCGCTCCGCCCACGCCACCGCGGCATCACGGATCGCCTGGGCCTCGTCCGGGGTGCAGCGCCCCACCGCCTCGAGGCCGTCCAGGCACCCCTTGGCGCCGAGCATCACGCGCACGTACAGGTCCCGCCCGGCCTCGAGGGGGTTGGGCAGCCGCGCCAGCAGCTCAACCACCGCGGCGGCCGAGGGCGGCGCCAGGTCGGCCGCATCCTTGGCTGCGGCGTGCTGGCGGCTGGCGTGCAGCCGGGTCAGCAGCCCTTCCGGCCACTCCGCCGCAGCACCGGCGCTGATCGCCTCGCACCCGGCAGCCGGCCACCACACCACGTAACCGCCCTCGGCGCGCACATCGCACCCCGGCGCTAGCTTGCCAGCCGAGCTGCGCAGCCCGGGAGCGTGGCGGAACAGGACGTGCAGCCCGCCGGAGCGGGTGCGGTGCGTGCGCGTGGCCGGCAGCCCGGGGCCGTGCTCCGCCCACCACGCGTCCGAACCGTGCCGCGGGTCCAGGTCCAGCACGTCGAAGCCGGAGGCCGGGCCGGTCGGAACCCCGATCAGCGGCGCACCGCCGGCGAACAGGGCGCGCACCGTGTCCGGGTCCTTGCTGGCGTCGTGGAAGCCCCGTTCGCACGCCGGGCTTTTGTCGGCATGGCAGGGGAACACCGGGAAGCCTTGCGCGGCCAGCTCGAGGGCCGCCTGAACCGGGGGTGTCATCTCACCAGCTCCGGCCGAAGCGCCATGGCCGCGATGCACGCTGCATTTGTCACGTCAAATCCCCGTCTTTCAATCGGGCGCTATGCCCGCGGGAACATACCAAAGGCGCCCCCCAGTCCGGCTAGAGACATTCCGCCACGGGACGGCAGTGCTGCGGACGGGTTGTGTTTGGAAGGTGAGACGGGAAAGAGATACTCTCAGAGAAGTCTCATAGAGGGTTGCAAATGGCCGAACTAAGGTCAGGCGATGAGCATGTCTCTGCCACGTATCAAGAGATAGCAGACCGATTCGGCCTGGCCGGTCCTAACGTGGCACTAACCAAGGCTAAGCGTGCTGGTTGGCCCCGAGAACGTTCAAATCGGCCAGGTGGATTGATACGTGTCAGAGTGCCACGCGAGTTATGGGAACAAGCCGGCCGGCCCCGCAACCGTGGCGGAAGCCAAACAAATGAGAGAGCTACCATTTCGCAAGCGGTTGAGATGGGAGAGTTGCGCGGCCAGCTTGCCGCCATGGCGGAACAGCTCGAGCGCGAGCGCACCCGGGGGGATACGGCGGCTGAACAGGTCCGGGAACTGACGGGGCACATTGGCGAACTGACGGGGAAGCTCGAGGCCATGCAGGACGAACTAGCTGCCAGGCGGACAGCAGACGCCGCCGTGGCGGACGCTCGCCGCCAGGCGCCAACGCAGCCCTCCCCCATGCCTCCCCACGGCCGGGGATGGCTAAGCCGCTTAGTCGGATGGATTGAGGGCGCTAGAAGCGGCAGCTAGGTTCTTCGGTGCCCTCCGGGGGCCAATCGTGCCGCTCTACGGGCGCCACGAGCTTCCCAATCCCTCAATATACGTTCCTGAGATGCGGTTTGGGGTACATCCGGGCCGATCCTGCGCGGCTCGATATGCGCAGGACGTATGGCTTGGGGCGGTATGTAGCTTCTCTCTCCGGCAGGCAAATTAAGGGAGAAACCAGCAGGAGATTTCATTTCCTGCCTTGCTTCTGTGAAAGCAGGTTTAGAGGAAGGTGCTTCCACGAGAACGGGCAGCGGGTGGCCGGGAACATGCCAGGAGGGAGGCACGAGTTTGCGAGCCGGTGCCGGCCGGCGCCGGCGGCGTTCCTTCCGCGGGCCAACAGGGCCAGTGGGCAATCGCAGTTGGTATTGATTGCTGGTCTGCTCCGCCCGAGTCGCACCTGGCCCACGCTCCGGCCAAGGGCGACGCACTAGGCGCTGGTCCCAGGTGAGCAGCCCTAGCCCCTTCAGCGCCTTCAGTGCGTCACCCACGGCGCTCTCGTCGCACCCTACATCGGCCGCCAAGGTGGCGTGCGAAGGGTCGCACTGGCCGTCTGCACCCAGGCGGCGCTCCAAGGCTTCCCCGATCTTGACGTGCAGCGGAGTCAGCCAGCGCGTGCGGTGGCGCACTAGTTCGGCACGGGCCAGCCAAATGCGGCGCTGGTCACGTGACAGGGGCACGCGTTCCCCGAGGCCGAAGATCGCTTTGTGGTGAAAGGGGCGCGGGTGTTTAGGGTCCGGACGGTTCCGGCGTGGTGTGGGCATAGCGGGTCTCTCCCCGCCGAGGGTGCACGCCAGGTCTCCCCCCTCCCGCCACCGTGAAGGCAAGCCGCTCTCGTTCCCCGTTTCGCGGGGCTTGAAGCCGGGCCGGTTTTAGGGGACACTCACCACAGCGACGAGGTGAGATGTCCCGCTTCACGGCGGATCAGGGTTGGGGGGCGCCTTCGGGCGCCCTTCGGCTTTTCTAGGTCATGCAACGGACTCCGGCCCCGAGCCATCCCGGGGGGATCAGCCTTGCACACCTTGCGCCGGCAAACAACGTGCTCTCAACATCGCTGTTTGTGAAGTGGCAGCAACGGCCCAACAAAGTGCTAGTGGGACGCCAGAGAAGTAGAGCCACACTCTACAACCAGTTCTCGCCTGATGCTGGAATGCCGCACTACACTCTGAACGCGGTGTCTTAAGTGTAGAGCCAAGCTATACAGGCTTTAGGTGGCGGTTGGCATCTGCGGTTCTATGCGAGCCGTGCCAGCGCCCCTCGTTCCTGCTCCTGGCCAGGCTGGCGCAGTGCTATAGCCCCGGCCTGAAGCTCTAGCGCGTGGTGGCACGGCTCCGCTGTAGCCGGTGCGGCTAGCCGCCGGCCGAGGTAGCCTTGCTGGATGGGATCAGGGCGGCTCAATGCTTACACTAAATTTTGGAGAGTGCGGGCCAGAACCTCTAATATTCTCTACGATATTCTTTTATACGCAAAACACAATCTTCAATAGAATAGATTTTGTACTCGTCTCCCACAGCTTGCTCAAGAAGAGACGATCCTGAAAACGCAATACCTGACACAAAATCGTACTTCTTGTCAGATTTACTTACTAAAAGATTGTTCTTTACTACCATTTCAGATTTAAGAATTCCAAGAAAATCTTTAGTCTCTTTCTCTACGCAAGTGTATCTCATGGATTTCAGAATAGGAACTATAAAATTGAACACAGAACGTCCAAAGCTTATAGCTTGAATTTCATTTGGTATATACCCGTTGTGTATAACGTTGTTTCTAAACGACTTGAAATCTCTTTTGCTTTCAGATACCTTTTCTTTCTCTATGTTAGGCGGAGAGGATTTATTTTCTAGTAAATATGTAAACAAAAATGCTCCATATTGCCTCTCGGAAAGGTTTTTCATTGGTTCCCAACACGAATTGTAAGGAGAATCGCCCACAGAATTCTTTTTGCATATTGCATAAATGTAAAATTCTAGAAATCTTTCTAGTGACGCAGAGAAAGTTGCAACTGCATCCCTATAATATCCGTCTAGAACGGCATTTATAGCACTGCAAAACAGTATATCAAATTTCCAGGACTGAAGAATATATACTCCAACATGCCCATGTATACATCTTACCTCATAAATACTATCATCTCGAAGAGGGACCTGCGGCCATTTTGGAGTATGCCCTAACTTACCTTCTCGCCAGCAAGCGTTGCATGGCCCAATCATAACCTTCATGGAAGCACCATAGTTGTGAACACTCGACCCATATAGTCGTGAATCCGAAACCCCCGTGCCCGGCGTGCGTCGAGTCCAAACGAAAAGAGGCGGCCCCCGAGGGAGCCGCCAAGTTTAGGGAGGAAACGTCCTGCAACGCGGCACGGCCGCGTCGCTGGACGGAGCCTAGCAGACGCGCTGCACTGCACAACGGATTATGCTGCATTGCAACAAATGGTGAACTTCGTTAACGGCGGTCCATCTGCGGCGCCGCCGGCTGTGCCCGGGTGCCGGCGCCAGAACGCGCTTTATGTCAACTCGGAATAGGTATCGGGAGAGTGGAAAAGAAGTCCCCGCGGGTGCTCCGAGCGCCGACGCCCGCGGGGACTTCAAAACGGCAGTATCCGGGGCCGGTGCAAGGCTGACGGATACTTGCCGGTGCAGCCGGATTGGCCGGGCTGCACGGGGCCAGAATGCGCTACCAGGGTTGCCGAAGTGTGAAGGGCTACGCCGGCACCGATTCGGCGCCCACGGCCCATGCCGGGACCGGGGCGGCGCTGGCCGGCCGGGGGTTGTAACCTTCGGCCTCCCTGATTTCCGCTTCCGACAGGATATTGTGCTGCCGGGCGATGGCGTAGGACTGCCAACGGGCCGCGTAGTCCCCGCGAACCAATCCGGAGAAGTCGATTTCCAGGTGCAGGTCCGGTTCCGTGAACACGGAACGGCTGAACGCGGCCTCGATCTTCCTGGCCCACGGCATGAGAGACTGCCGGGCGAACCAAAGATCGGCCTGTGCGGCGTTCGTGAAAGTGTTGTTGGCATAGTCCTGCACGAGCGGGGGCGGCACCTGGAATATGCGGCAAATCTCCTGGATGGAAAACAGCCGCGATTTCAGCACTTCCGCTTGCTCTGGGGGAACCGATATAGGCGCGAACGTGCTGTCTTTGTCGAGATATACGACTTTGCCGGCGTTCGATGCCCCGGTGTTGGCCCCGTCGAACTGCGCCCGCGCCCGGCGGAAGCCCTCAGGGCTTATGCCATGGGGCAGCGTCACCACTCCGCTCGGGCGAGCGGCATTGTCCCATATCGCGGCGGAGTGCCGGGCCAGCCCCACGGCGGCTTGCAGCGTCTCCCCGGCGCGCGCCAGGCGGCTGCGGCCGATATAGCCTTCCTCGTCCGCCCGGTCGCGCAGGATTACGTATTCCCCGTCCAGCAGCCGCCGCCGCTGCCCGGTGCCGCCCACCACGTCCAGCGCCAGGCGCTTGCTGGGGAGGATCACGGGGCTGACGCTCGGCCAGGGCACGGGCAGCAGCTCCGCGGCCCGGCCGGCGGAGTCGGTCTCGATCTGTAGCACCCCGTTGCCATGCACCAGGGCCGAGGACACCCACGTTTCCAGCATCTCGGGAAAGGTCTGGTATCCGTTGGGCCGGGCGATCAGGCGAGCAACCGGGTGATCGGGAAGCTCAACTCGGCCGTCCCGGGTGCTCCGGTAGACTCGGGCCGGCAAGCTGGACAGGCCGGACGCGATCACGCCGATGCAGGCCGTCACCGCGGATAGCCCCTCCGCGGTGGCCGGCGACACGGGGGCGCCGGGCGTGCCGACAATGCCGCCGAACGCGGCGGGCCAGTCCAGGGCGCGCGTCTCTGGCGCGCGCCGGCCGAACAGGCGGGACAGGACGCCAGCCATTACAGCACCTCGGCCAACAGGCGCCGCAGCCGGGCCGATGCCTCGGCCTGGCCGAGCTGGCGCGCGCGGGCGCTCACCACCGTCTGATTGAAGGCCGGCCAGGCGGAGATGATGCTCACTTCGAGAAGATCGACGGCTACCAACTCCCGCCGGTCCGGCGCGGGCCAGGTGTCGCCACCGGGCGGCACCCGGAAGCCCACGCTGGCCCCGCCAATGTCGCCACGCTCGGCCAGGGCCAGGATATCGGCGCCCAGCGTGGTTTCGGGAAGCGAAACTTCAAAGTGCAAACCGCGGCTATCTTCCGCCAGTTTCAGGGTTCCGCTTGCCGTCCTTCCGAGCAATCGGGCCGGGTCGTGCTCGGCCAAGCAAAGAACATCGGCGCCCTTCGCCAGCGTGGCGGCATAGGCGCCGCGGCGCACGATCTCAGTGAACCCGGAGCCGATGCGGGCCGGACTGTCGAACACGCTCGCGTATCCGACCAGCTTGCGCCCCGCCACGGTCCGCAGCTCCACCGCCGCGCGCCGTTCTGCACCGTCAGGGTAGCGCGCGGCGTTCATGGCTAGGCCACCACATCCCGCAGCACGGCAAAAGCGGCCGGGTGCAAAAGCGCAATATCGACGCTGGCAAGCGTGCGGACTTGGACGCCACCGCGGGCGTAAGCCTCCCCATACGGATTCACGAGGACCGATAGGCCGTTTTCCCAGATTCCCACGGCCATCTCACTAAACGCCCCGGCGTAGATCATCGCGGACAGGCCGGAGCCGGTGCCCTTCGTGAGCGTGCTCGGAACCGAGTTGGTGTAGAGGACCGGCTTGCCCTGCAACACCACGGCCTCACCCAGCGGGCGCCCCGTGGTGTCCTTCAGCTTGGCAATAGCCCGCTGAACCTTCGTGTTCGTGAGGAAGCCCGCGGTAGAAGTGTCGGCGTTGGCATCGGCCACGGCGCCCACCAGGTCCGCCACGGCGTCCGGCGTGATCGCGCCGCCGTTGGTGCCCAGGCTCACGCTACCCACGCCCGGTGTCGCCATTATCCCGCGCGGAGCATTGCCTGTGCCGTCGCCTTG
>Ga0181467_101393_pt1 | contig 10113 bp, 13 predicted proteins | sample InSIn5gowninarea_2_FD_119079 | JGI IMG/M metagenome (GOLD analysis project Ga0181467, IMG submission 119079) | Clean room microbial communities from NASA Spacecraft Assembly Facility at Jet Propulsion Laboratory, Pasadena, California, USA -... ... | reverse complement strand
CGACAAGTCTACAGATCCAAGGGAGGATTTGGGGCAGGAAAGCATCTATGCGCCCAGGTTTGGAGTTGTTGGATGAGATAAACGTATTAGCTGTTCTGATTGCGGCGTCGATGCGAGGATTGCTGACATCTGTGGTGGTGAGGAGAGTTACTGTTACTTCTGGGGCGAACACGAACGCGCCGGCGATGCGTTCTTTATAGCCCATTTCGAGGACTTCGCAGACCAAAGGAAAGATCTGGGGGTCGTTCATAGAATCTCCTATGATGCTGCTGAGAAGACTGATTATGAGGTTATGGCAGGTGGACCAGAGTTCATCATTTGCAATCTCATTTGGAGCTGTTAAGTCGATGCTCGTTTCCTGTGGGTCTCGCGACTGGTCACCAATCGATTTAAGCTGTGCTAGAGTCTGTATTTTGAGCTCTTGTAGACCTTCGGTATCACCTGAAGCCATTAGAGCTGTGGCTCGTGCTTTGTAATCATCATTGACAAACACGATCAGCTTGGTTATTGCGGTCATCCGTTCAGCTTCATCTTCTATTGCTTGTATGATCGCTGCCAATGAGCCGCAAATGTTTTCTCTGGCTTTAGCATCCCCTACACCAGATTCGAAGAACTTGGCTGTTATGTTGACGAATGCGTCCAGCTTAGGAACCAGCGCTTCTCGATTAAGATCGCACAGTCCTAGTATAGCACGAGCAGCATCTTCTGAGAATAGTGGAAATCGCAAGCATGAGAAGAGTGTCTCGATTCCATTGATCAGAAAATCAGGGTGTCGATTGAAGAACTGATCAAACTCTCCTATTAGCAATATCGCTGATCTACGGAGCTTCGTGGGTATCGGTTTTCTGAAATCGACCAGATCTTTGTAGATCTGTGAAGTGAAGAGCTGCGATACGATTATGTCTTCTTGACCACTTGTATCAAGCGATTCTGGCATTCCATTGAGGCAATAGAAAATAGACTCAATCATTGGCCAGCAGTGAGGCGGCTTTTCTACATTGAAGCACTCAATAGCCATCGTGATCAATTTAGTCAGGACTACAACGCCGAACCGCGAGAACGAATCGAGGATGACATCCCTCACTCTGTAGCGAAAGTCTGTTATTAGATCATCGTGTTTATATGTCTTGAACTCGCCATTATCGTCGGTTGGCAATATTATTGCAAAACACAACTCCATGATGGCATGCATCCAGTCCGTCCCAATCAGTCGTAAGCCACCATCAACTCTGTCAATGGAATCTGCCATGGATGTCATGGTCTCCCAGTAATCCACAACGAGGTTGGAAAGTGCCTGATCAATTTCATTGACGTCTTGAGTTCGAGTAATACGATGAGCCATTTCCATGATATGAGCGTAGTAATTGAGATCCTTAAGAATGAATCGAGCACTGGTTTCGCCAAAGGAGAGAACCAATTGCGCAAAAGCCATAGCCTCGTAATCGGCATCCGTTTCCAACCTAGACATTAGATTTTGAGCCCATGGTCCTGCGAGTAGAGCAGCAAATTCCCTAGTCTCTGTCTCGCTCAAAAACGTTTCTCCACCACTAAACTGCTCAATCAGGAATTCGGCTACACTCTCGAACAGCTCCTCGAATGCCAGGCACTGAATTACCTTGCCAAAAGTGTGCCGTAACTTTTGCATCTCTTCAGAACTTATTGCATGTTCCTGTCGTCCGTAGGTAAGCCAGGCTCCATAGCATTTCAATGTATCACTCAAACTATCAGCTGTTTGTTCAGCAGCGCCATCAAGGTTGTACTCAATAATGGTGAGCGCATCATCCAAGTTGGTTCCGATCCGTTGGTGGGTAGCGTCTGACTGCTGAGTGTGATCAATCCTCGCAGCATCAACTGCCAAATCTGTAACGAATATCAGAAGTAGTTGCAGCTGTGCTGGCCGCAGGAGCTGAAGAAGATCTTTTGTTGGGGGACAACGTTCGAGCATCTGCTTAGGTAGTGCTTGTCTTGATTGCAGACAGCATATAATGTGCCTTATGGCTGTGGTCCACGTAGCATTGGGTAGCATAAAATAAGTCACAAGAGTTGAGCACAGCTTTCTTAGCACCAATGGACTGTCGTTGGCCTCCACACAACGCATGAACCAGTCAAGCAGTTTAGTAAGCAGGCTTTCTAGATGAGCCTCGTCGAGTGACGATCCATGATCATTGATTGCCACTTGATACGTTCGACATCCAGTAAATCGAACGTTCTGATCATCGTTGTACAGCAGAGCATTGGCCAATTCCCACCCGTGAGCATGTTGTAACTCTAGGATACGCTTTTCAATAGGTGAGACTTCAGATGGGTTGATCGGTGCGTACAGCTGTTTGATCAGATGCACTGCTTCTGCCACGAAAGACATGGTGATGATTGATCTAACTTATCGTCTCGAAGTTCTTGACATATTTCGACCAGATTGGGCAGGTCTTGCTCTATCACGATGGCAATCGATGAGCCAGCACACGAGCCTGTGAAAAGAAAAAGTGAAGAGCCATTGGCCTTGTGCAAGGTTGTACTACATGAGTGGTTACTCGACGGGAGCTTCGGGGTAAGACGAAGTCACGTGAATTTTGTGCTACAGTACCCTGCGCATGACTCATGCTGCCCCTGATTTTCAAATCTGAAACACAAAGCTGAGTTTCACATTTACTTTCTGCAAACACGGTGTCGCGTTGAAGTTGCTGCAACCGTCCGCCAACACAAAGCTTTTACAACCCAAAAGTCATGCTCGACGTCAATGATTTCGTCACCGAGAGAGGTGGAGACGTGAAGAAGATCAAGGAGAGCCAAAAGGCACGATATGCGTCAGAAGAGCTCGTAGATGAGGTATACCAGATGTATGAGGACCACAGAAAGAGTACGCCTCATCCTCTGTTGAAGCTATTGCCCATCGTCACTTGCTAATCTACGCTCTAGCAAAATACGAGGCCGATCAACTAGGAGCAAAGATCAATGCAGTTCAGAAAGAAATCGGACAGAAGAAAAAGGCAAGGACATCTTCATGGCAGTGCGAGGAAGATTGAGCAACAATAATAACAGGAAACGCAGGCCAAGGAGAATGCAGACGATCTGATGAAACAGAAGGACGAGCTCACAGCCCAGAAGAAACAACAAGAAGATTCAGCGAATGAGAAGCTGCTTGCACTGAACCGCAAAGCCAAGACAGTGGGCAACTACGTGCACGATTCTGTACCAATCAGCGATAACGAGGTCAGACAGAGCATTTGGATATCTGTCTAGCTGGAATGCTGACAGGACACAGGACAACAATGAAATCATCCGCACATGGTCAGTCGACGGCGCGAAGCCTGAGAAGAAGGATTGCATGTCGCATCACGAAGTCTTAACCCGCCTGGATGGTTATGATCCACAGCGTGGTGTGAAGATTGTCGGACACAGAGGTTACTGCTTGACTGGTTATGGTGTCTTCCTTAACCTTGCTCTCATTTCATATGGTCTTGAATTTTTGCACGGCAAAGGATACACACCAAATCAGCCACCTTTCTTCATGAACAGAGACGCAATGGCAAAGACGGCACAGCTGGAGCAATTCGACGAGGAACTGTACAAGGTGTCGGAAGATGGTAACAAGGACAACGACAAATACTTGATCGCTACTTCAGAACAACCCTTGTCATGTTTGCATGAAGGAGAGTGGGTGCAAGATGCTCAACTACCCATAAGATATGCTGGTTACAGCACATGTTTCAGAAAAGAGGCTGGCTCGCATGGCAGGGATGCCTGGGGTATCTTCCGTGTGCATCAATTCGAGAAGGTCTGTATGGACAACATGTCAACGAACGATCCATTTGCTGACGTTATCGGCTAGATCGAGCAATTCGTCTTCTGCAAGCCAGACGAGTCCTGGACTGAGTTCGACCGCATGATCGAGACATCAGAAGAGTTCTACAAGTCGCTCAAGCTGCCGTATCAGGTCGTCGCTATCGTCTCTGGTGCACTCAACAACGCCGCCGCCAAGAAATACGATCTCGAAGCGTGGTTCCCCTTCCAAGGCGAATACAAAGAGCTCGTGTCTTGCTCAAACTGCACGGATTATCAAACGAGAGAGTTGGAGATTCGGTACGGTAACGCACCAAAATCAGCGACAAATGCCAAAAAGGTCTATGTGCATGCCTTGAACGCAACCCTATGTGCTACTGAGAGAGCGTTGTGCTGTGTTTTGGAGAACTATCAGAGGGAGGATGTAAGCAATGAAGGTGATGTTTATGTTGCGCATAGTTTTGCTAACCTATCAACTAGGGTATCGAGGTACCGGAAGTGCTACGAAAGTACATTCCAGGCCAACCAGATTTCCTGCCATACGTCAAGGAACTTCCCAAGGACTCCACCTCGCTCAAGCAGAAGGGTCAAGCAGCAACAAAAGAGGCCGTTACCAAGATTCCCCCTCCTACCAAGGAGATGAGAGACTTGAAGGTATGAAAGGAAGGGGACTGTAGTCAATGCCATCAGAAGCTCATTGCTGAGTATAGTGAGCGAGACGAGAAGGCATGACTACAAGACGGAAATGATCAAACAGCATGTATGACTTGACGTACGAGGATTAGTAGCATACTTCCGTGATAGGAGACAGGATGTAGGGCCATGATATGATGTTATCGAAGACTAGGAGGACATAATATCAGATCTCATGAACAAGTACAAAAGGCTGATGGCACCATACGTGAATGGCTACAATCAACCTTCTCCACATAATTTCGCATACCAAATTCTGACATACCAAATTCTGAAACACCGGAGTTGTCGGCCGAACATTGAGACTTAACTTTTCTCGCATTGTAGCTCTTACTAGTACCTCTCTAAATCTTTGCCTCTGCAACCGAATTTCATCCACGAAAGCCATGCCCACGCGTAGCCTCCCCAATATTGCCATCTCCGGCACACCTGGCGTCGGAAAATCGACACTCTGCAAGAACCTCTCCTCCGCCCTCCCTTCTCTGACCATCATCGACATCGGCGCAGAAGCAAAAACCCACAGCTACCGTACAGAATACGACGAGTCCCTATCTTGCTGGGTGATAGACGAGGAGAAGCTCGCCAAGAAGCTCACACCATCATTACAACAGGAAGGCGGCAAGATAATAGACTACATGCACGCAGCGATATGGCCTGCGGCAGCACCGGTTGATTTGGTTGTGACAGTACGGTGCACGAATACTACGATATTGTGGGACAGGTATAAAGAGAGAAACTACAAGGCGAAGAAGGTGGAGCAGAATATTGATTGTGAGATTATGGGAGATATTGAGGGTGAGAATAGAGAGTGGTTCGGTATGGAGGATGGTGTAGAGGAGGGGACTGCGGCGTGGGCTGTGTTGGAGAGTGGAAGTGATGAGGAAATGGAGGCGAATGTGAAGAAGATTGTGGAGTGGGTGGAGAAGTGGAAGCAGAAGCGGGAAGAGGTTGGGGAGAGCGAGGAAATGGACGTTGTGCCGTTTGGTGCGGACGGTGCAGATGGCGAGAGGAGGAAGGTGACTCAAGGCGAGAGTGACGATGATGATGAGGAGGATGATAGGGAAGCCGGCAATGAAGAACAAGAATGGAGTGGGCTTTCAGAAGATGAAAGATGAGGATTCTCGCACGTTTGCCTAAGTGTGGATGCAACACGCTGTTTGCTTGGCCAACGACAAACGTCAAACGCGTCGAATTTCTCGCTCTCATAGAAGTCTCATATCTTGCTTCGATTCCTTCATCACGCTCAACAGTAACCACAATACCTCATTACCACTTTCACAATACCACTGGATACGTCTACACTCTCTGGCGTCCTTAGTCTCGAGCCGTAATCACTCAACGACTTGATTGGTATCTCGTCACCACCTTTTGCGAGCTCATGGCTAGTATCGCCGAATCGGCCGAATCTAGGTCTCTGGATAGCGATGTGTTCATGCGACATCTACGAGCGTAAGCCACATGAGTTCACAGACAGCAGCAATGTTTAACCTGTTACCATAGCATCTATAGCAAGTCTGAGCTTTGCGATCTGACACTCAAGCTCAAGGATGGCACTGTTATCAAAGTCCACAAACTTGTCGTTTACCAGAGCGCGTTCTTCAAGGCTACTTGCACCGGCGGGTTCAAGGTCAGTCCGAGCAATCCACTCCAGGAGATTGACACTGACGGCCACAAAGAAGCCATCGAGAATACGATCGAATTCCCAGAAGATTCGCCGCGCGCTCTTCAAAAGGTTGTCACTATGCTTTATGGATATTGATGGGACGATGCCTGGCAGAAGCTATTTTCGGAGACGGGGTTTCCTGTCACACTTCTGCCAAAAGCGAAAGCGCTTGCAGACAAATACCAGCTTCCTCTCCTCAGCAAGACACTGGTGGCAGAACTGGAAAGGAAGCTCAAGATCTTCGCTAGCGATGGGCTAGAAAGCTGGATTTGGAATCTTGCTGCTTACCTGCGGGCAACTGATGATCATACGCTAGAGATGCGAGAGGTGCTGCTTGCCGCGTTGCGCGCGCATGCGAAGGAATTTGAGAAAAAGCCAGAACTAGTGAAGGCGAGACTCTCTCAGATTCCTATGCTGGCCATCGAGCTTGCAATGTCTGGTGGATTTGACGGCAAGGGAACAATTTTGTGAGCGACCTGCTTTCACACTACGCCCGAAGCTCATCTGGCTGATTTGCTTAAAGCCCGATCGGCAAGCGAGAGTGCTCGGCTTAAGCAAATTGATTATATTTGCGGGAGGGTGGCGATTGCTGGTCTATGGCAAGACCAGTAATTGAACGACTTGGAAAGCAATATTTCGTCAGAAGGCATGGCTCAAATTGTCATAGAAGAGTTGACTCTTCAAGTGGTACAAGTTTATGCCACCGTGCAAGTTAAGAATGGAGATATCCATGGCTTTCACAATAATTCTGCTTGCTACCTCGTGTTGCTTCAAACGCGGACGACTTTGGCTCTCCGGCTTATTTGGGAAGAAATGTGAAACAATAGTGAACAGAGATCTATTTTCGTACTCGTTTCTGCCTACGAACCTGTCAACACTACGCACATTCCTCCATTGCTTCAATATTGTCTCGGCATCGCAAGCATTCCAAACGTGATGAAACTAGTAGGCCAAGATCACATGAAGGCAAACAAGCAAATAACATTTCCGACTATAGGTATCTTCATCTTCACTTTCTTTTTCACACTTACTCAACGATACAGATAACAACAATCTGATTGCTACAATGCATCGATCATTTATACCGCCTCTTCAGTCCAGGTCGATATTTGCCAACTCGCGCTCGGCAAGCACTTCGACTCCAATCACGCTTTCCAAATCTTACTTTCACAATCTCACACTTCCACGCCAAACCCACCATCACACAAATATCCACCATCAGTGGTCCAATTCCTGGCTTTCGCAACTGATCGGCCCATCATGTCTAGCAAAGCAGCCATCATTCCTCACCTGCAAGCGTAAGCCGAATCACACAACAAACGAGCAAGACAGCGTTGTTGATTTGTAGCTAGCATGTATAAAAGCTCTGAGCACTGCGACTTGACCCTGAAATTGCAAGATGGGAGAAAGCTCAAAGTCCACAAGGTTGTCGTCTCAATATCGCCTTTCTTTCAAGCTGCGTGCACGAGTGGATTTAGGGTTAGTCTTGTAGCGAGTATGTCTCTTTCGATTCGTATGCTTACACATGGAATGACAAAGGAGTCGATTGAGAATCTCATTAAATTCCCTGAGGATCCTTCCGACGCGCTAGAATTGCTAATCATGCTGTTGTATGGATTTACGTGGGCAGAAGCTCGTGACCAAATGTTTCCAGTGAGCGAGTCAAAGAAATGGGGTATCGTGCTGTTGCCTCAGATACATGCACTAGCGACAAAGTATCAAGTTCCTGGAGTTGCAAATCAAGTCATCAACGTGCTCAAGGAAACACTGAATCTCTTTGCTGAGGACGGCATCAACACCTGATATTGGACACTGGCAAAACACATATACGGCACCGACGACTACATGCTCCACATGCGTGCTGAGTTGGTCGCGGCGATTCAGAAACATTCAAACTTGCTTAAAGATGAAGACAAGCGCGATATTATGAAGACGAAGCTCATGAGTTGTCCTGGCCTAGCTGTGGACCTCGCACTCAGCGGAGCAGGTCTCAATCTGTGAGACGATTCACTCACACTCAATGATCGTGACTGCACTACGGTGTCCTTCACTTGATACTGCATTTCGGAAACATACAAGCTAGCTAGCTGGCAGGGAAGGTTTCTGAGAGAGAAGCTGTTGAGATCTCCTGGTCTAGCCGTAGAGCTCCCACTGAAAGGCAGATTGGACGGTAAGGGCATTGTCGTGTGATAAGTGTCGATATAAGATTTGGTATGCCGCATCTGCTGAGGCAGAAATCTGAATATAAAGCAAAGCTGAATGAGATAATGTTTGCCTCGACTTAGACCTTGGAACTTGTGCAGAGTAAAGTTTGTGGTCTAAGGTAAGTACGACACACACATATTTTCCACTTCCCCCAGGAAAGCACAACCCTTCAGACCTGCACATCCTCAAAAGTCATCCACTTCACCTCAACCCCCTCATACGCCGCAGCCCTCTACCTCCCACTCGCCGCCTCCCACACTTGCACATCAGGCAAGTATACACAGGCAGATTATCCTGCCTCATTGCTCTAACGTGACCTTCCGCCGCTCGCATGGTAAACTCGAAGTGATACGGTTTCCCCGCAGCAACGAACATGATGCCGTTGTTATCTTGCATTAGTAGAGGATGGACAGATCGAGACTGGTGTGGTAAGGGAGGGCAAGGGTGGGAAGGCTGGCTTTTGGACGAGCTGTGACGTGGATAGGGAACGAGGGCATGATGGGGATGGTAAGGGATGAGTTGCAAAGAGTTTTTATACAAGATATCTCAGCACTAAGATTTAGCTAAGAAAGGCGAATCGTGCCAAAAAGGAAGTTTCTGAGATTCTTGGCGAGCACGTTGTTCTGTTTCGAAGTGCCTCACGCCTCAACGCTATCCACCACCAGTCGGACGTCCAGGCCACGCCTTCAGCGTGCTCGACCCCTGCCACGGCCATCCCCACCCACCAGTCTTAGTGACTGTACCAGTACATTGCATACTAGCAGCCACACTCACCACTTCCGTCTGTGTCACCGTCAACACGCTCTGCGCACCTCCTTGCACAACAACAGGCACCCTAAACGGCAACGCCGCACACACAAAGCTGTCAGAAGCGTTGACACTGCCTGAACCGGTATACTGAGCAACACTTGGATAAGGACATAGTGGCCGCTGACGAACCACACCGAGTGCTGGAGTATCGTTAAGCCATTTGGTGGCAATGATCTGGTCGGGTGCGATGCCTTGTTCTGTCCAGGCCATCAGGGCTAGGAGGGCGTCGTGGCGAGCGTTGGAGAAGCCAGGAACGCTGTGCAGGGAGGTGTTTAGTGGGCCAGCTTGGTTTGCTCCTGTGAGTTGATCGGTTAGTGAGAGGTATGCTTAAGACCGAAGAGCCGTCTTGTGAAAGAATTAAGACAAGACAGGAGAAGATGGACTTACCAGCAAAATACCAAGGTGCATCGTTCACGCCGCCGTTGCAATGTTGCATACCAGGCACTAAGAAGAAGCGGTACCATGATGATAGGTCGATACCGAGAGGAGCCAAAGCACGCATGACGTGCTCGTAGAAGTAGATGCTCGAGCCAGTCGGGATAAGTCCATCAGAAAGGCCATGGTACTGTATCAGCTTCCCACCAAGGGCATGAAACGGACTCAAATCAAAGTCATTGGCTGTAGCGTTTCCAGGATCTTGTTGGTCTGCTTGCTGAATTATGCTGTAGTCAAAGTCTTCCCAGTTCCATGTAGGATCGTCGAGAAGAAAGTACTGCTCATATTGTGTCCCTAGAGATGCAGGACCATTGGGGTTACCTAATAAGACAGGCCATTGCGCTTCAGAACCAAGAGCGAGATGTGGGAAGACAAAAGTGGCGTTTTGAAGGTAGTCATGTTGAATCGTGTACAGAGTGTCGAGCTGCAAGCCTGTGAGACAGTTGGATGTGTTTGCGCCTTGACAGAGTAGTGCGTCAGGGTTGAAGTCACACATGTACGGGTTTGTGATGATGGGTTTGGCGTGG
>Ga0181467_101392_pt1 | contig 10119 bp, 9 predicted proteins | sample InSIn5gowninarea_2_FD_119079 | JGI IMG/M metagenome (GOLD analysis project Ga0181467, IMG submission 119079) | Clean room microbial communities from NASA Spacecraft Assembly Facility at Jet Propulsion Laboratory, Pasadena, California, USA -... ... | reverse complement strand
GCTCGGGCTCCGGTTGCACTTTCATGACTGTCTTCGAAGGTTCGCGGAACGATTCTGGGTTTGCGAGGAGAGCGGTGCGTCGCGCGTGGAGGATGATGGATGAGAGGGAGGAGAGGGGATGGATTTGGGAGGTGCTGAGGAGGCGGAGGGTGCGGTGCCATGTGTGGTGGAGGATTTGGTGGAGGATCTCTGTTGGGATGTGGAGGGGGCGATGGAGGGGGCGATGGGGGTTGGGCATGGATTGTAGTAGTGGGAAGGGGGTTGGGTTAGGGTTGGTTAGCTGGCGTATTGGTGGAGGGGAGTATGTCTAAAGTATCTGAGTGAGTGTTGGGCGTGGTGAGAGGGATTTGGGGATATGGTTGAATGCTTGTGTATCATGTAGGTAGGTATCTAGTTTTGATGTTTTATGCGTTCTAGGCAGACATGTTCTGTTTCGAAATTGCTGGGTTGATACATGGATGCCTTATTCTTCTTATGGAGAGTATTATACTGTATGGATACACGTTCGCATTACAAGGTTCAGAGTTGGGACCAGGGACTACAATCGGCGAGTGCTCAAGTGAGCTATAACGAGGGGCGAAGACAAGCCAGGACGAAGTGATGCTGTTTGCCAGTGGAGTCACTTTAGCTTGTACAGTCGATCTGAGCTAAAATCCGAGAAGAATGGAAGTGTTTGCTGTACCAAAACACCAAGGCTGTGGATCGCTATTATTGAATTTCCAAATAGTGACCTCGATCAAGCCCAACCCCTACGCTAGAGTGGATACGTTCAATCTTTATGGCGACGAACAATACCGATGACCACACTGATGTCGTCCAATTTGCCGCCTTCAGCAGCCAAACCTTCATCGACTGCTCGAGACATATATGGGCTACCCGCGTTAGGATCAAGAGCAATCTCTTTCGCAGCCTCCATCAGCGTCCTTGCGACGTATACAATGCCATCTGCAGCCTCTTTCTCTTTTGCCTTCCATTTCTTGACACTTTGCACAGCCCACTCAGTAATCTCTTCTTCGTAAAGATTATCAGTAACACCATCTGAGAGACATAGCACAATATCGCCTTCTTGTACGTCAACGGTGTCGCAAAAAGAATTCCCTTTCGGAGTATCTGGACTATTGGTGCCCAATTGCCTCGGACAATCAAACCAATGCCAATCCTCCTTGCTTTTGTATGTCATCTCTTTAGTTTCCGGTCGAACTACCATGATGGCACAATCTCCAAGAGAGGTGGCCAGCAAAACTGGCTCGTCTTGGCTTTTGTGGTGTAATATGGCAGAGCTGACAGTTGTGGTTCCTTCGATCTGATTGTCTTTACCAGCATTTGTAGCACCTTTCGTCCTTTCGAATGCCTTGTCGAGATACTGTACTGGATCGATATCTTCGAGCTTTAGGCCGTTTTCTTTTCCTGCTGCTTTGAAAGCATTTTCAGCTTCGGCAGCCCAGTAGTGTACCAGCAATCTACTCCATAGAGCAGCGTGACCTCGTTCTTTCTGTGCCCAGGCACCGACTCCATCATTCACAGCCAGAAAGTTCTGACCATCAATAATAACTGCATCGTCGCCGTTGGTAAGACCTCTCAAGTGCTCACCGTCGACTTTTGGTCGGCGATAACGCGGACGATCGTGCGTTGTCAAAGGATCAGAAAATGAACCCGATGGATACGATATGAATGGAGGAGGGAAAGGTCTTGTAGGTCTTTTGGCGAAGATTGAGTAACCGGTTTCAAAGTAGTAGGGAGATCTTTTAGGTAGTTGAGGGAAAGGGGAGTCGGCCGGCTCTGTGGTGCGTCCTTCGGATATGAGATATTGGCGTCCTGCAGCGCGACTTGAGTAAGAGCGGTGTAAGCACCAAGCAGTATATCGGGAAGGTGCTATATGCTGGATGAGGGAACGGCTTTTGGGGAGGGAGTTTGTGCTTGTTTGGTTTAGGAGGGATGATTGGGTTCGTCCCTCACTTTGCACTTTTATTGCTTTTGGCATTTGAATTGCTGACTGACTGGTTGGATCTGGGATGTAGATGTTTACGGTTGAGGATTTGCCTGAGGAGTTTGTTCTGTGGGTTGGTGGAGGTGGGAATGGAAATGGAGATGCCGATGGAGGAGTTTGTTTGGAGGGGGATTGGGCGGAGGGAAAGAGGAATTTGAGGAGATTGAATGTTTGGTTGAGGAGAGGTGTTTGTTGGAGGGTCAGTTATGGGTGAGTTGTGGTGTATTGGTTGAAATAGGAAGGATGAGGTGAGTGATGTTGGTTGGGTGGTGCTCTGGCATCTGGTTTGTCTGTCTGAATGCTATGAGATAGTAAGCGGACTACGGCAATCATGCTGGAACGTACTTCGTGGAACTGCTGGAATCACGAGATAAACGCATCGCTGCGTCAACGTACAGTTTCAACGTCAACAGACAAGCCTTCGAGGTTTTCAGAAGTACCATAGCATTGACACAGTCGCTATCCGAAAACCGTAAGTAATATCTGAAAAAAGAACATTGCTAGTGACAACCAGCGCCACTTGCCAACGGATCATATAACCCCCATCCCCAAGTCTCAACCAAAAAAGAGCCACACGTAAAGTTTGCTACCCTGTTTGAAGGGCCATCTGGTGCAACGGTTGGACGATGAGTTATCCGCTAAAAGCATAAGATAACGATTGAAGGAGTCAAGTTTAACGTCAAAAATAAAATAAAAAGAAATCCGCAGCCGAAACTATAGCGCATACTTGAAGAAGGCATCTTTCTCGAGAGGACTAATTGTCCAATTGAGTTTCTGTTCTTTGGTTCGAAGCTGGGGGCGGGAATGGATTTTCTCTTTCTTTTTTGGATGCTGTACATGGGACAGTGAAAGTTGATGTTGGGGTGAGCATGAAATGAAAGTGCTTCTTCCCATGTGAAAGATTGGACCCACCAAGTTTCATGCGCACGAAACATGTGACAGAAAGCATGCTGTATAAGAACTGTATCCTTGTAAATGGACAGCGTTCCGAGAAATATGTTTATGGTCTATAGCATTTATTAGTACACAAGTGCGTTCGGAAAGATGAATAACAAGCACTGCACCGGGCGCTGCAGCACGGAATCGAAAGGTAGAACCGAAAACTCTTCTGCACCCCTGAAGTCCTTTCATGTCCGAGCTCCTATCATCTTGTCCCTCCTCATCAACGGGAGACAAATTCATTTTCAACATCTTCTGGATTTACCTTTCCCAGTCACACTTCCTCCAGAACTTGACCTCGACAGCGTGGGAAATTCCTCATCTGTGAATTTTTTGCTCTCTTGCTCCGCCAAACTCAACTGCAATGCAAACTCGAGATCATCATCAACAGCATTGGATGACTGTATCGAGGACCCGGCATGACTCTGGTGAGATCGAATCTGTTTGCTTGGTGTTCCATGCTTCGAAGACTTAGCGTAGCGGACTGGAACGTCAAAGTCAGTTGTCTGTGGTGCCTCAGTCGCAACCTCAGTGTCAAGCAGGCTCAAACGGATTGCCTCTTCAAGCTCTGCATCCATCTGCTGAGAATTTGCCGTAGGCGGCGTTGTCGACATTGCCTTGATAGGAGAACTGACCTGCCTTCTGAATTCGTCACTCGCGTGAGCCTCTTCACTCAGCATAGTAGCATAAGCCAGCATCTCCTCCTCGCTTGCGTTCTCGCCAAGGATGTTAGTACCAAAACGGTTGACCAAACGTTCGTTCTGCTTCTGTTTGGTGGTCTTTTCACGTTCGAGCTCAAGTTGTTCGTCGTCAATATACCCACGCAGCACACCACGACCGGTGTGATGAAACTTTTGGTCGCTACCAGCGGCATTGCTACCTCGGTCAGACCTTCGTCGTAGTTGTCCGCGTTTCTTGCTTTTGTATGCATCTGCCGCACCGGCACTGTACGACCAATAACGAATGTGAGTGCCTAACGAGACCATACCACGGAGCATAGTTGGATCAGGGTCAAGTGCAATTGCGCCAGCAGCCCAGTAGTTGTTACCAACACCCTGGACAGATGCCTCAGCCTGGGCTATCCGTCGACGCGCTCGATCCGAGAAGCGAGAATTGAGAGTACGGCTAGGCTCGGTGGAGGAAGCGAGAGGATCCCAGGCTTGAACAAGGCCATCATTTCCTCCATGGACAACATACAGAGAGGTCATAGCGAGTGAAGATATTTGTGGGCTACGAGTGTAGATGATGCGAACAGGTTGAACAGTGTTGACAATATCTGGCGCTGGAGAGCTAGAAGCTCGCATATCCCAGAGCATGACAATGCCAGAAGTCGTACCCACAGCGAATAGACGAGCACGATGGCCCGGAATGTCGGATGCAGTGGTTGCCAGATTCACTTTGCCAAGAGGAGATGCCAGTGGCGAAGATGTATCAGAACCACCAGACATGCCAAGCAGAGGATCTTCGGCAGCAGACAATAGAGCAATGTCTGAATTATCCGGAGCAATTACTGAGATCTGCACGTTTCGCAGTGGTCCAAAACTGTAGTTCGAGACATGCCATGTTGTTTGATAGAGCACATCACCAATGTCATCGGTGCTTGATGTCCTAGAGCGAGGTACACTGTGACCAGACGGTGATGATATGGTACTTGAGCGTTGAGCTGGACTGCCAAAAATCGAGGCTCGTATAGGCGCTGCGATGGCAGGATATGGTTCCAAATCGTGGTTCACGTTCAGTTTGACCCGATGTCGAGTGTAGCGTTTGATGCCAGGAGACGGAACTTCATCTCCGCCACGAGCAACAACAATGACTGATTCACCACCACCGTGATGGTCATCACCACCATAATCAACAAGCAGCGATCGTTGCATGTCCCAGCCTTCGCAGATTGACTGAAAATGTTTGGGCTTGTGGCGGAGAAACTGCTCAATCTCCTTTGCTTCCGCCCCGAGCTGAGCAGCACCAAGACTTTGGGTATCACTTGACGACCGTGGGGAATAGCTTCCATCAATGGTGCTAATGTCGTAAGGATCGCTCTTTGCCACTCGATGTGTAGATTCGAGCATCAACCATTCTGTAGATCTGCCTGTATGCCATGCGAGCTGGTCCAGGTCGGCTTCAGTTAGCTTTCCACGAGTCTCGGCACGAGAAGGAGGGTCTAGTAGATAGAACACTTCTCCGAGCGCATTCAATACAGTAGCCCAGATACGACGACGACCAATTCGACGAGCAGAAACTTTCTCATCGACATCAATCGCAATGATGGGCACGCCTGGACAGATAGCCCAACGTGCCGTCAATTCACCCTTGTCAAGCCTCCGATCATACACGGGGCTGGGCCCTACAGCGTAGGCGGACAAAATCCCAGTTGAGGATCCTGCAAGGGCGCCAAACAATCCACTTGTCACCTTGAGCACGTTCTCGTTCTTTGCCAACCAGACAGCAGTAATTCCGGCTTCAGTCATCTTAACTTCTGGAATACCAAGATGATGGTTTGCCATCGAAGACACCATCAAGAATCGTCCTCGCTGCTCAGTAGTGGATGTGTAGAACAAGCGACCGCCGGGGCAAGCCTCACCGTACAACTTTCCAAAGGCTTGACTAATTTCCATGACATTGGTCATGCCAATAACGTCTCCCGAGCCAAGCCCGTAGGGTTCCTCTCCAGTGTACAAATCAGCAAAATGCTTAAATGCTTCGAAATCGGCAAGACCCCATCCGGTATTCTTACCAGCAGCTGGGTCACTAGCAGTCACAACTCCTTGCTCAACAGCTCCATGTACAAAAAGTGGTTGTTTCTTGTTCAGGCCGTACCCAAAATTGGCATGGATGTGGCTGACAGGATACATTAGACCAGAATTGTACATGACAGTGGCGGTGGATGCTGACTTGTGTCTCGACTGTCCATGAGTGGTATTGGCATGGATGGCTGGTCTTCCTCTCGCAAGCGATCGAAGAAGACGAGTGCGCAAGATGTATTCACTTCTCCATGATGCCAAAGCACTAACGCGTGTGAATGATCTGCGTTGCGACCTCTGTACTTCATCATCGCTAGCGGAAGTTGCTACAAGCCCCGTAGACTCGGAGCCAGGAAAAAAGCGAGCGAAAGCAATTCTCCATGCTGGTGGAGTAGTAACGAGGCGATGGAAGCGACTGTTGATCAGACTCATCCCAGACAGTGACTCTGGTGGGAGATGAGACAGAATATGTGTCAGTACCTCTAGATTTAGTTAGTTCACATTCGAAATTTTGTCCGTACAACGTACCATTCGGAAGGTCGAGCAAAGTAGCACTGGACTCCGTGCTGCCTGACGACGGTACAATCTGGAAAACCATTCCATCTGATGGTCGTCTAGGGGTAGCATGCGCTCTTTCATATGCATCAATGTGACTCCCGGGAGAGCCATGTGAAGAAGTATCTCTTGTGCTCATCCGCCTGGTATCAGCTCTTCGACCGCGACTGGTTGCAGATGAGGCGACAGACGCGTCGTCGGCTGCATCGGATGTGGATGAAGACTCTCTGACAGAACCTGAGAGGTGGCCGTCAGAGGTCTGGCCATGATCTGTTGAAGAGCCATGCTGATAAGAAGAAGTGGTATCCGAGGTGTTATCAATTGAGGTTGCTGTTGAAGTTATAGGAGAGTCAATACGCATAGAATAGTGGGATGGTTTCGTGCAAATGTGTCGGAGACTGAATCTATCAAGTGATTCAGTCTAGTTTTCGCGGAAGAAGTTTGGAGGAGCGTTCGAGTATGCTTGTGGCGCGGCCAGAGTAGTCGTTCAGATTGATAGATTCACTTGATCACAATCTAAGATCATCCAACGAAGAGATATGAGAGCGCATGTAAATTGGCAATCACCGGACATTAGCCGGACAGTGGGGTCTGCAAAAGAGGTGGGAGGGGAATGATAGAGGACAAGGGGCTATTGGCAGTAAAGAATCAGTGGTAATGCTCGTGATCATTCTAGTGTTACACTCATTCACTTCATCATCGTGAAATACTTTCCGTAGCGTTCTGTTCGGCTGCAAATTTGCCAGCATGATACCTCAGAAACATGTAAACCTACACACTCGAGCCAAAATCGTCGGCCGTACAGAAAAATTCCTGTCCGGCGATATGACAGATGGCACTGGGAAACACAAACGGTACAGATAATTTACATTTGCGCATGAGCACACATGCTCGCCAAAGCTCGAGTTTTCTAGCCTTCGGTTCGTAAATTGTGCCATCACAAGAAGTACTCATTTCGACCACCCCTTGATGGTGGAACATGTCTGAGTTCATCCTTGACAGCACTGAACAACTTGAAGTTCGGTTTCATGTCTTCGCCAACCTCGCAAACCGAGGCCATGTTTCCACACCTATAGCAGTAGTTAGGAGCACTCCAAACCGTGACAACATCCTGGTTCTTAAAATGATACTTATAGCCTTCGTTGACCAGCTGATGTGCGCGTGCTATAAGATTCAGCCCGTTGACATGGCAGAATTCTTGGCTGACTCGATCTCCGAATAGCCAGCCGGCGCCTCGCGGTGACACAGCCCAGGTTTCCACATCTTCGGGGTCGGACCAGACAAGATCGCAGAAAGCCCCCTCATGCGGAATTTCTTGTGCTCTTGCCACAACTCGAACCTGATCAAGTGTCCTAATTTCAGGCGACAAGCCCCCATGCACACAGAGCACTTTGCCGTCCACGATTGCGCCAAGCGTCATGAAGTCAAACACTTGGCAGCATGCTTTCCACACGCTGGTGTTGCCGTACTTCTGTACACACTCTTCGTAGAAACCATAGACTTGTGTAATCTGTCGTGATTCGTGGTTTCCGCGGACCAACGTTATCTTTTCGGGATACTTGGCTTTTAAACAGAGCAGCAGAGTTAATGTTTCTAAAGAAAAGTAACCTCTATCCACGTAGTCTCCAAGAAAGACGAAATTGGCATTTTGTGTTCTGTTGGCAATCTTAGTAGTATCGGGGTCGTCAGAATCGACATCTGATGATACCGAAGAATTGATTTGCGAAGCATCGCTGACATCTTCTGATGAGGTTTTCATGTCGGGATGTTTCGAGCCTCCCAGCTTCATTTTCCTCTTCAATTTAGGATTCGTTATGGTTGATGGAGGCTCAATATCAGCGGATGTGATAATATTGGCAGGTGTTGTCGGCTGTTCTGGTGCGGTCTCGTTCGGCATGCCTCCGGCGACCCTGAACAATTCAAGCAGGTCGTAGAATTGTCCATGTCTATCACCACATATCGTAACTGGAGTTGCTACTGGTTGTATATTTGACTCCTCCATCATGTACTCCTTCACAATCTCGCACAGCTGCTTCATATGGTATTCTGAAAGGTATTTGCAGTTCTTTGCCGCCTCCAACCATTCATCCGGTCCAGCTGATCTTTTTAGTCGTGCAGGACCTGGTACAGGAACCTTCACACCAGCAGACGACACCATTCTGCCGGCGATTTTCACAAATTTTCCTTGCTATAGGTTTGTGATCGTAGTGGTGACAGGCGTTGCACTGTGGTGGCGTGGCTAAATAACCACAGTACGTTAGAGTTGACGGTAGTGTACCGATACAGCTATGCTTGAGATTTCAGCCTCAGGACGTTGGCCTGCTTGCTGAACGATGACCAGGCCCACGCAAGGCGTTTTAGAAACCAAACAGGCGCAATGTTTCTTGCAATGGATTCGGGGACCTGGCTTGGAAGGCTTATCGCGTGCAATCGAAATCGTCTCGGTATAGGAACGCAGGAATAGCTCCGTTGAGGCTAGAATGACTTCGGGCACAATCCAACTTATCGACCCTGATCTTAGCTTTTAGGAATTGGGCATATAAATACCACCATCTGTTGCAGATTAAGAGTTAATGCGCTGGTCGTGGTTCGCTCAGTGGCACAGCGCCGGTGACGGTTCTCGAACGGCTTTACTACGGCATACCACAAATGCATGACCACACTCAATATGCAGCCGTAGGCTACTCTGAGCATTTATGATAGTTTGATCCTTCTGATATGCCATTTTATTGTCTTATTTCCAACAATTCCACAGACGTTCCCTTCACCACTTGCCGTACTAAGTCATCGTGTCGTTGTCTTAAATTCAAAGAAGACGAACCTTCCACTTAGCGCGATGTTTGACAAACAGTTCTAAATCTTGTTGGGGTCTTCAAAATCATCTTCACAACTAACTGCCAGAAACTCTACGCGCTGTAAGGTGATTAGGATGTCAAGCTCAAACAGCAAGGGACGTGGTGTCCTTCCAGTTAGTGTCGCTGCAACACGCAAAGTCAACAAGCAAGCCCCTCGAGCGCCAGCGCCAAGACTGAGGTTGATCGTACGGAGGCTGCCCCCTGGTCTTACCGAAACAGAATTTTGGGATGCTCTCGGCACCGAATGGCGAGTAGGCCAGGGGAAGGTTGACTGGGCTGCTTACAAAGCTGGCAAGATTTCTAAGGAGTAAGCCTGCTCGATGATCCGGATTAGACGAAATTACCCGCTAACCGTTTAGCCTTGCCAAGCCTTCGAAACCATCCAGAGCATATCTCAAAGTCAAGGACTCGGCTCATCTTGACTCTCTCTCACAACGAGTCAGGGCCGTCTCCTTTCAAGATGCGAAGAACTCACTTCGAGATCCGTGTCTTATTGGACCTCCATCACTTGAATTTGCACCCTACAACAAATCACCTGGTGGCAGAGTCAGGCACGACGGTCGTCAAGGCACTATCGATCAAGATGCTGAATTCATTGACTTCTTACAATCACTGACGGAGCCTATCACCAAAGCATCAGCCAATGGCGAGTCGGCCGAGGAGAAAGCAGAAAAAGTTCTTATCACTCCACTTGTCCAGTACATTAAAGAGAAGAAAGCCAACAAGGCTAAAGAAAAGGAAGCTGCCGCCGCTGCCAAAGCCACTAAGAAGGGTCAGGATAGCAAAGAAATCAAAGACAGTAAGGAGAAAACGGCTGTACCCTCGAAGACCGAGCAACGACCAGCAGTTGTGAAGAAGAGTGCAACAAGTGAAGCTGAGAAAGCTAGGATCGCCAAAGCCACTCAAGATGCCGTTACAGCCATCAATAAATCTGTTGCTGCTATGAAAGGAAAGACAGTGCCCGAAAAGCCCGAAACAACAACAACAACAAAGGCATCAAAAGAGCCGACGCCATCTCCTCAGACTACGCCAAAGCGAGAAC
>Ga0181467_100129_pt1 | contig 10155 bp, 12 predicted proteins | sample InSIn5gowninarea_2_FD_119079 | JGI IMG/M metagenome (GOLD analysis project Ga0181467, IMG submission 119079) | Clean room microbial communities from NASA Spacecraft Assembly Facility at Jet Propulsion Laboratory, Pasadena, California, USA -... ... | reverse complement strand
CAATACTTTGTCTTCTCGCAACCTAGCCTTCTCCTCCGTGTAGTGCTGCAATAGATCTTCAATCGCACTAGCCCATTTGACAAGTTTATCGTCCTGCCACGCTGTATGGACCAGACAGATTGACACAGGCATCCCGTCTGGGTCGAGACCTGCCGGCACAGTGATGACTGGATATCCCGCTTGTGCTGCAATTTGGATTCCACCCCGCTTGACATCACAGAACAACAACGAATCCAATTGTACTATCTTTCCGTTCTCACCAACATATTTCAATACAGTATCAATGCCGTTCTCGCGACATTGACTTGTGATGTGCTTCAGAGCAGCATAGTACTCGGACGTCTTGACGCCTTTGGTTGCAACACATTCACGAAATAGTGGTTGACCCTCGGCAAAGGCAGGAATGTCGTGAGGGTGCCCACCCTCCGTCCCTGTGTTATTGTCGTTGAACTGAACAATGTCTGCAAGTGTCCGTATGGGTGTGTTGCTGAGCTTAGACAAGTACTCGTCCATCAGGTAACAGGTTTGAATCTTGCTTACTGTGATTTCGGATATCGAAGGGTTGGTGGTTCCATAGAGTTCCCTAAATGACAACGTGAGTACAAAAATGAGATTAGAGGCGTGGGAAGGTATCTGCAACGTGATGAATAGGATGAAAGAAACTGTTTCTGCTCACCAGTCCCACTCTCCATTCTCTGACAATCGCTCCTCAGCACAAGGCATATCGACCTCATAGATCAGGGCTCCTGCCTTCTTCATCAGGTGCAAAACATGCTCCACAACCTTTCTCTGCCGTAATGGTGCGACTTCCCAGAATCTCTTCATGGGCAAGCCGAATTTTGCGCCCTTCAATGCTATACGATCAACCAGGCAGCTGTAGTAGCTATCTGGTTGTCGTCGGCCGGGAACCATGCCATACTTATCCTCCGGATCCGGACCGGCAATAGCATCAAGCGCAAGCGCCGCATCAGCAACACGACGTCCAAATGTGCCGACAGAATCTTGCGACTCAGAGATGGGGATCACGCCGCTGCGAGAAGTAAGACCCACCGTTGGTTTGCTGCTCCGCATTAGCTCTTCTTGATGTGAGATGGACGTGCTGCCTACATTCCAACAATACCATTGACCATTGCTGGGCTAATCACACTACAATCTGTCTCTGTTCCCAGTGAGATGGGCACGAGATTCGCTGACACTGCAACTGCGCTCCCGCCACTACTTCCTTGTGGCGACCTTGAAAGAACATATGGGTTTCGACATTGACCACCACGCGCAGACCAACCGCACGCATATTTGTGAGCACGCATGCCAGCCCATTCATCCAAATTGGACTTTCCGAGGACGATAGCGCCGGCTTTACGAAGGAGATGAACGATGTGAGCATCTTTAGGGACTTTGCAGCCTAGAAGAGCCCAGGAGCCGGCGGTCGTTTCCATCTTGTCGGCTGTTGCCATATTCTGACACATATATCACATAAGCCCTACTGTCAATCGCGCAACATGCGGTGATGGGATACGGTAAGAGAGGTGACATACATCCTTGACAAGCACGGGAATCCCATGCAGCGGGCCGCGGAGCTTGCCATCCTTCCGCTCTTGGTCTAAACTTGCGGCTATGATTAGGGCATCAGGATTCGTCTCGATTACACACTCGAGGTAATGGTTTGCCTGTACAAGCCATGCTTAACACCAATTCTACCACTCATCAGCCGTACCACACAAGCTTACCTTGCGGATATTTTCCAGGCAGAACTTTGTATAGTCGACAGCAGTCAACTCACCGTTCGAGAGGTAATGCTGCAATTGATCGCCCGTCACCTCGAATAGATCAAGACCGTTACATTTCTGAAGTCGGAAAGGTTCAGGGATGTCATCGCGGAAGATAAGGTTCGGATCGTCGACCATCACCAAGTCGTCCTTCCTGACCGCTTCAGCCTTGGCAGGAAGAGTCAAGGGTCCCATCATTATGCAAGATGAGGTCGAGACAGACCTCTACTGGTTTCCAGTCAGTATTGATTGTGATGTTCTTTCACAATGGTTATGGATGCAATACCGAGGCATGACGTTACTCATACTCCTTTTCTGTTCTGAAAGCACGTGTCTCAGCGCGTATCATTGGTATCAAAGCACGGCCTCATTTTACTCCGTAGCCGACGTTTATTTATAGTTGACTGTTGCTACTCCTACGGCCGTATGCTAACGGAATATATCGTATCTTAGGCGGCTCAACCGAGATGCCAACTCGAGGATTGACAATCCTGATCAGACTTTGTGAAACCTTTTAACGAGGGAGCATCATCCGACGACTGTTTGAACATGTCGAACAGCATCTTAGTTTTTGGTGCAACAGGTGTCATAGGTACCTACATCATTAACGAACTCACAAAGGAGCTCAAAGCAGGTACCTTCGATCGTCTTGCCATCTTCACCTCCCAAAACACGGTAGATACCAAAGCAGACACAATCCGGAACCTCGAGTCAGAAGGTGTTGAGATATTCGTCGGTGATGTTGCCGACAAAGACTATGTTCGAGGTGTCCTCGATGGTTCCACCAAACCCACCTCAGGCACTCCACGATCGAAACCATTCGACACTATCATTAGTGCTGCTGGACGCAATGCAATCCTGACTCAAATTTCCATTCTAGAAGTTGCAGAGAGCATACCAACTGTCAAGCGTTTCTTCCCCTCCGAATACGGCACAGACATTGAGTATGATCCCAAGACATCTCCCTCGGAGCCACCTCACCAGCTCAAGCTCAAAGTTCGTGCATACATCCGTGACCACATCAGACGCTTAGAATACACCTACCTGGTCACGGGCCCATACTCGGATTTGTGGCTAGGGAAGTCTAGAGTGTCTCGTATTGGAAGCTTCGATGTGCAAGCCAAGAAAGCGACTGTCCTGTATGATGGACAAGGCAAAGTTAGCTTTACCAGTATGGAAGAGTAAGTTTCCATCCAGGTGTCCCCCTTCCACCAATGACTAAACTGTCCTTCCTACACCACTCACCCCATAGCACAGTTCTAACACCACACAGCGTAGCCAAACTCCTCGTCGCAGCCCTCCAACATCCCCAAGCGGCACACAACCGGGCACTAAAAGTCAACTCCTTCACTGCCACGCCCAATCAAGTTGTCGCAGAGTATGAGCGACAAACAGGTGGTCAGAAATGGGATGTCGAGTACGTACCGCGCGATGAAGTACTGCAGAACGAAAAGCAAGCATGGGAAGAGAAAAGTCCGGCTGCCACTGGTCATACGCTACGACGAATCTGGGCTGACGGAGGTACTTTGTATGACAGACGAGACAACGGAGATATTGGATTTGAGGGCAAGGAGGAGACGTTGGAGAGTCAAGTTAGGAAGGCGGTTGAGAAGCAAATGCGGGGCTAAGGTTGACGTTACTGGTCTTATGCATAATCACGACTGAGTCACACTCAGGAAGCGGCAGAATTTACTGCTGTTGATCTTGTTGCCAACATAGATGATTTCATCTGCAGAACTGCAATGGAACATGGCTTTCTACATTCCGAAAATGATGGTATTCACCCTAATCACCCTGGACATGTGACAATACTCTAGACTTGATGTGGAGGAGTATGCCAAGTTGAAGACTTTCACTGTTCAACCTCAACAACCAACTTTGTGCAACTCACACCTTGGAGCAGCATATCCAACCCGGCATTAATAGCTCCTAAGCCCTTGCCCACAATCGTCGGCTCTGGGCTTGGCTTGACAACCTTCTTGACTAGATTCTCCCTTAGCCAGGTTCCCATCCAATAATGGAATTGCTTCAATCTCTCACCTTCGTCCGCTGATGGGCGAAGAAAGATTACCTCCACTCCGTCTATCACATCTGCGTCCGTGGGCACGGGAGGCGCGGACGCGATTTTCGCCCTCCTTTGTCCCCCTTCGCCCTCTTCTAGGAAAGCCTCCAGCACAGCTTGACATGATGCTAGATCACCTATAGCAAGAAAACAATGCCGGATCACCAGATCGTCCTCCCTGGCTGCAGAAACTATCATATCGACGACTCGAGAATCTTTGTAGTCAAAGACGCGGTCCGCGCCCAGTGAACTCACGTACTTCATGTTTGTCGATCCAGCTGTGGCATACACTGCGGCGAATGACGAGTTCAGATCCTCCTTGAGCAAGCGGCCGCTCTGCACACCCATTGTGCCAACACTAGACGAAGCACCCCAGATGAGTAGCGCTTCTTTTTGTTTCCTCTCTTTCTTCCGCCCCTCCGCATCAAGGCCATGGTCTACAGATGCATGGGGGTTTGATCCTGAATCTGCAACCGCCCCGAGGCGAGGGATTCCTAAAGCATCCCACGCGCAGAGCGGTACCTGAGCAGCCACTGGTAAGGTAGCCGCGTGGTTCCAAGACATTTCCTCGTCTGGAAGAGGCACGGCATGCTGCCAAGGAACGAGACAACGCTCCTGGAAAGCGGCATAGTCCGGGTTGCAGCCATGCAAGACAAAGGATGCGTAGGCTGCCACACGTGTGGTACCCGGGTGGAAGGAGAGACCAGAGTCATTCTCGGTATTACCGGTAGGAACGTCGCTGCCAACCTCGAGGACTAAACCTGAGAGATCGAAGCCGATAACTGTGGGGTAAGTCGTTATGAATAGCCCTTGGTCGCGCATTATGTGGTCTACCGGGTTGAGAGCTACTGATTTGACTGCGATTAGGAGCTCGCCTGGGCCTGGTTTTGGAGTAGGGCGGGTTTGAATTTCGAATCGTTGACCTTGAGCGGCAGAGACTGCGGCAAGGTGGGTAGGCATCTTGGATGCATGTGCGAGCGACGATGGCTCACTTGTAGACAGTATGGTGCAAATGGTAGTCGGGTATTCAAGTTACAAGCTCGATGAAGTCAATCCCATGAGCAATGGTCATTTTGTGTTTGGTAAGGAACAGCTTTATTCTTATACCCATGAAGCTGTCACATCAACTGCTGTCCCTTCACGAAGCACAATGGTGTCCATTCAATCATCGACTACCTAGTACCTACACTCCAGTAGCTTGGCCGCTTTGAGAACAAGCCGAGACTGCCAACCAATCAAAGGTTTCTGCATCCGAGTGAAGGCTAGTCTAAGGCTTAACATCCGAAACAGAGTTAGCGCGCTGGAGCATTATACCATTTCTCCATGCATTCCTCCATGTCTGAATCCCTTGTACTTTTGCAAGACTTTACTACTAATTAACTCACACCATCAGACAGTGAATCCAGTATGACATCGACCTGTCCAAGGAAGACTCAAGGGTGCAGGACGGTACGGCGGTCAAGACATGGCTGCCGAAACTGCAAGCTTAGAAAACTCAAGGTGTGTGGTGCCTCACGTTCAGCAGAAGGCACACTCAGCTGAAAAGATTTCTTTCACCTTCTAGTGTGACGAGTATAAGCCACAGTGCATGAGGTGCAGTTCCTTTGGGGTGATATGCAACTATATGCCTGATGTTCCCGACCTGCAGCCGCTTGCCCATGACTCAGTCGGGCAATCGGCTAGTCGAGGAACAGCAGGGCTTCGTTTTGTTACGAGTATGATCTGGTCATCAGATGGATCGAGTTCTTGCCAATTGGACGCCAAACGTCAGGATTTCATAACCCGGTATCTGGGACGGAGTTTCATTACCCCGGATGATCCTAATATGGTTGAGGTCAACCGTGGGCTCTTGACACTCGCCTTCACAGTATGTCATAGCACATTGATACTAGCCTGGTCAAGCATGACCAAAGCTGAACCGCCCATCGAAGAAATCAAGTTCCGACTGATACGTGATTTCTAGCACCCTTTCCTGATGCACGCCTCGCTGGCAGTAGCCTTTGCATATGACCGGCATCTGAACAAACCGCCAAGCGGCCGTCACATTCTAGAAGAGTGCTACCACTGGTCTCAAAGCACAGCCCTATTCAATAGACGGTTGAGAGAACCGATCGAAACAAAAGACATGGACCCGATCTGGGGTACAGCCGCTGCTCTAGCGGTCATGACCTTCTCTTTTCCAGACGCACATACACCCGAAGAATCATGGCCTTTGAAACCCTCTAATCCTTCCGATCTGGAGTGGTTGCGTATGACCAAGGGTAAGATGTTGTTATGGCGCACATGCAACCCGCTACGACCTAACAGTCTATTCCACGTCATGGCAGGTACGTATGCACAAATGAACACACCTTTACCAGAGACAGGTATAGCTGGTATACCACATATCTTGGCTCTCTTATGCCATCTCGATGAGTCATCTACACCAGCCAACAACCCATATTTCTACCCTGCTCACGCTCTATCGCGCATCCAGAACCTGCCCGACAAGTCAGTCACGGTAGGTCACACCGAACCCTTCACACATAGTATACAAGGTTCGTTTGAATCCTTATTACGAGACAAAGACCCTGTCGCACTGCTGTTGCTCTATCTGTGGTACCGCAAAGCAGGCCGTGGTATATGGTGGATTGGGCTTCGAGCTGAAGTGGAATGTCCTTCTATTTGCTTATACCTACGTCTTCACCATGGAGCGTACGATGCTGTACACGCATTCTTGCCGGGAGGTTGTCTTGCCGATTGTTGGAGTTGTTGAAAAGGATTTGCAGAGATTGCCGAACTAGGTACTGTACGTTATCTATCTGATGCTGTCAATGACTATGTGCTGTCGTTCGCTGTATCATCACGAAGATAATATTGGAAAAGTCATGCCTATTCGCAATCCTCTTCAAAAGCATCAAATAGACTCGGTGCTCGGACTTGGAACAACAAAGAAATGAAGAGCTGACTGGCTTCGCAAAAAGATGAATGGAGATCGATATATACAACACGTACTCCAACCAGTCCTTCTACCAAAACCTCATCCAAAACCCGTACAGCACCAGCCATAGCTAGGCACATGTACTGTACTCTACGTCTTCAAGATTCATGGGCGGCCGTTACATGAAATACGCACGTGTATACCTCTTACCTTTTATTTCTCCAACCTCACCTGCTTTTATAGAATCCCAACCGAACCAACTTACCTACCTACCTACCTACATACCTACACGTTCACGCACCTACCCAACCCACATTCCATCTCCGCCCGTTGGACCCGCACACATACCCAACAGCCCCTACAGAATCCCCGATTCAGTACAGCACCACCACAAGCCTTGATCTCAATCTCACACCAAAGCCAGGCGGTTCTGTAATCGACATGATACCTACCTAGTACGCGTACGTAGGCCAGGACGCGTCAAAGTTCAAAACACGTGCGAAGCAGACCGATTCTAACAACGAATATACCTACTGTAAGACGATCCACACTCAGTGTACAGTACAGTACAGTATAGTACGATACAATCCTCTTCCCTGTTCTAAATTCGTTAAATCCGACTTCTGCCACCACCACTTCCCAGACTTCCAGTACGGTAACGAAGCACAGTCCACGTTCGCATAGTTCGTTTACAGAGCTGGCCGGATGGGCGGAAGCAGATGCTGTAACTACGTAGCTACTGTAGTACAATATCAGATTGAGGGAAGGCTCCAAGTGTGCGCGAGCGAAGGTCACGTTGCATGTATCTAGCGATGCAAACAGCCCGGATCCAATAGTCTACTGTACAAGGGGCAAGGAAAGGACTGTGTTTTGTTATAATGGCGAGAATTACGGTGCCTGTGCTTTAGGTGTGAGGGAAGAGAGTCCAGATATGTACTGTATACCGCTTAAACGTATAATTTATTCATCAGTCTCGTTACGTGGTACGAGGCAATTGCCCTCACGAAAGCTTGAATGGCTCAATTTCTTTTGGGTTGGGCAGTTATTTTCACATGCAAGAATGATCTCGTACCATCAACAGTCCTCCCTCGTAAATGGCAGCAATCAATCCAATTCGGCCAATTAGCAATTTTTCTCGGACATTCTGATAAAGCAACTCGAGATGCCCAAGCCTTGTGCTGATGCATGAACAAACCTTGCAGGTCTGATGTCCAAGTGTAGACAGCTGGAATGTAATTTGTTCTTGCTGGCTCTTTATCGTTTGCAAGGAGCAGTAGCTTTGGCGGTGTAAGTGTAAGTCGACACGATAGTCGTCTTGGTAAAAGCGACGGAGTATCTCGTCCTAGTTTTGGTAACCTGTGCCAAGGTCTTGGTTGTAGTGGTGACAGCAACACCGGAATAAACGGTTGTGGTTGGAGTGGGGTTTGCAATGGTGGTGGTTAAATCAGGAGCATAGCTCGTGGTGCTGATTGTGGCGGTCGTGGTGATGGTAGTAGTTGAGCTACTCACATATGTGGTGGTGACAGTGAGCGGTCCATCACCGGTATTGCCTTCACCTCCATTGGGCACGTCACGACGAACAAGCTGCAGCCTTCCGCGTATCTTAGGCACCTCGTCGACGCGTTTGAGCTTTTTGCTCTTAATTTGACATTGATGTGTTGCTGGTGACGCAGCTGGACATATTGTCGTGGTAGAAGTGACCACCACTGCTGTCGCGCTTTTGAATGTGGCTGTGTACGTGGTCGTGCTAATGACGGTAGTCTTGGTAGAGCTAGGTGTGACTGTAACTGTATTCGTCACAGTTGATGACCTGTGAGCTATCCGTCAGTCAAGGTTTTGGGAAGCCATGCAAGCAGTGAATGGACTTACGGCGAAGTCACGGTAATCTGCGATGAGGTAAATGTATCGGTATTGGTGACAGTAGTGGTGACGGTGGTTGTGTCAACCTCCGTGTTGGTTGCAACGAAAGACGAGGTGGCAGTGACCGTTTGCTGAGTATGAGTTATGGTGAATGGACTGTAGGCCTCTGCCCAGCCAATGTCGATATTGAATTGATAACCTCCCCCAGAACTAGAGCCTCGAGGATAGTTTGGACAATTGACCAAGTTGCTAGCGCCGTTCAAGGCAAGATAACCACAATTGACTGTGCCTCCTGACGGGGTATTCAAAGTCACCGCTCCGTATGAACCAGCATCGCAGCCACTTCCTTTGAGGTAAGCTCCAAAATCGTCTGAATCGTTCGGATTGTAGTAGAGGGTGCCGCCATAGTTATAGTCTGTGGTTACTCCACAGTTCTGGTTCGTGTTACCAGGACCTGGTTGAGCAATTGCAGCAGCTACGAGAAGCGCAACGCTGAGAAGGGCTTTAGAAGTCATAATGAGGTCAAGTGTTCGTAGTCAGGCACCTGTTCACTGCGGGTTTGCAATGCTTGGAATTCAAGATTGATTGAGCGTTGATCTGGGGTGTGAGAAGATCTTATACGCATACAGCTCCGAGCTGTTCGAGCCTCGTGCTGCCTGCAAACATCTAGACCACTGCATAGCTAACCCTTCAACTTTCAGCTCGTCAAGGAAGTCACGCAAGATGGGCATTTTCGAGGAATTGGTGGCTGGCTGAACAGTTGCGTACCGAGGTTGCTGTATACAGTGGATGTGTGGCCAGACTCTGTGATTGCCTGGCGGTGGGTACAACGTCGTTGCACTTCAGTGACTAAGTTCTCCACTCTTTCAGCTGAAGGAGGCGCCAGATGAGGACGTGCATTCACCGAATCGAGTTCATTGCACATGGCAGCTAGCTCGGTAGAGTAAGTCTAGCCTTCTGACCGGGCATCTAGGCTCTGAGCTGAGCTGAGCTGTAGTCCGCACGACATAGAACGAGTGCCGACGTGGACGCTGTTAATGATCGACAAGTATGTTGATCGCACCAACAGATTCATGAATACTCAGGCAGGAGTGAGGACGAATGGATGGCATACAGGGTGAGGGGGGGAAAGTTCAACAAAGTCCAAAGTGCAGGACACAGCCGCTCGATCTCCAGCCGCGTGATCTCGTCCTTCTCATAGGTACTGTACACTAACGAGATCGTTAGTGTTTTTCACTACTGCAGGTCTTTTTGTGATAAAGGCAAGATCAAGCCGGTCTGCACTTGCCGTAGATTGCCGAGCTGAAATCCAAGAGATCCAGACTTGCTTAGTGCAAATCGACCACGAGTGGGTCGGACGTCTACTTTCCTAGATCGCAGCGGACCAAAGTCCCCCGTAAAAACATACTTAGGGCATGTATTTAGCGTTTGTTTAGTGGTAAGAATCATCTCGGTGGTGTACTGTACTGTACAGTATCAACTACACCGGGCTGGCTGGGTAGATAGCAATTCCATCCATCCTCTGTCCGCTGCATCCATTGGTAATG
>Ga0181467_101118_pt2 | contig 10172 bp, 8 predicted proteins | sample InSIn5gowninarea_2_FD_119079 | JGI IMG/M metagenome (GOLD analysis project Ga0181467, IMG submission 119079) | Clean room microbial communities from NASA Spacecraft Assembly Facility at Jet Propulsion Laboratory, Pasadena, California, USA -... ... | reverse complement strand
GAAGATCTTGGAATTGTTGCATAGGATTTGGGTTGAGGGTCGAGGAAATGTTCGCCCCTTGCATAGCGGCAGAATTTCGACCAGTGATGGGCGTATTTGGAGTGGAGTTACGATATGCTTGATGACTCTGCATCATATTGGTATTTAGTTGAGGAACCTGTGGTTGATTCATAGACGAAAATCCTATCGAAGGAGAATTTTGATTGGATAATTGGGCAAACATGTTGGAAGGAGGCGTTGTCTCGTCGTCTCCGTCAATGTCGTCCATTTCCATATCTTCAACAGTATCCATGTCTGGGATAGTCTGCAATGTATTATTGAAGCCTGATCGATTACTCGAAGTTGGCTGCACAGCGCCGCCATGGAGGTGCTCAGTCTGTGCGCGTCTTTGTGCTTCGTGCTGGATCTGTGCAGCAGTGTTGGTCGCGATGGCGGCACGCTGATCTGGCATTGCCGGCTGGCCAACCCCATCATTCTGTGCCGGCTCTTTTTGCGCATGTGCTTCTTCATAATGTTGCAGTAAATCATGCAAGGTAGGTAAGGTCATACCACAGCATACAAAATCCTTCATAAAATTGGCCTCGAGCTTCGGAAGGTAGGAGGACGAATGATAGCTCGGAGACTGGTGGAAGGCAAAAGGTGAGGTGCCAGACATCATCATACTACGACTTGTTAGCATATGGTTGATCAAGGTTATACTAGCCATTTCTTACTCATCACGAATCCAGCTTCCTACAGAGACACCGCCCCAGCTCATACCCATACCGATACTCTGGGCCAGACTCTCGCGCCGGTTGTTGGCAGGCCTGCCTTTTACCGAGATTGGCCTCGCTCCATTTTCGAACCTGGACATATCTGAGTGCTCTGGACTCAGGAAAGAGGGCTTCGATGAATCCATTGGGGGCGCCAGAAAGGCCGATGCCTCGCTGTTGGCTGTCTGTTTAAACGCTGCAGTCAAACTCGAGGCTTGGTTGCCGCGCGGAGATGTCGAAGGCTCTCGAGGTGGGATCTGATCATCGGACGGGGCTCCAACGGCCATGTGGGAGCGCCGAGGTGAAGCGCCGAACAGAGGAAATGTATTCTCGTCAAAGTCGGGATCAATGAGTGACGAGTCAAGGGTAAGACTTGTAGTGACTGTGGCAGCTTTGGGTGGCCGCTGGAACCACGGAACTACCTCTGGCGGTTTCTCGAAGCGCTTTGCTGGGGAGAAGCCAAGTGTAACAGGTGTGACTGGAGCAGTGTCCCAAGAGTTAGACGAAGTGAGATCACTTGGAGACGGCGAGTGTTGTAGAGGCGGCGGTGAGGATCGAGAATTGAACATAGAAGAGTGCCAGTATGTTTCGGGAAGAAATAAGCAAGCTGATTAGCTGGTTGTGAAGAATGGAGTGGCGGTCGGGTGTGGGTGACTTTCAAGGCGCAGGTCTTCCGAGTACAGATAATGTTGTGATGCTTGAGTTTCCACCACTACGATCTTTGTACAGCAAGCGACAATTAGATGTATGCTCTCACAACAACACTCTATGGTGGGGAGGACGTTACAATAGATACTATCTAGAACATAGGCAATTTCGGGACCGCAGGTAATGATGACGGGGCATAGTAGTCGGCTACTTTCTTCGAACGGAATGGCAGCTCAATCACGGCTTCTAAGCGGACAAACACGGCTACAGGTACTGTAAATGCATGTCACCGAGCCAGCGCCAGAAGCGCTGTCTCGACACTTTCTTAAAGGGCCTCTAGCAGAGCCTCGCGGGCGCGGTCTGTCTGGCTAGGACCACAAGGGTATGGGGCGAGTTGATATTAAATTTAGTGGATCCAATGCTCGAGTCGACAGCTTAGTCCAGTGAATGACAGCCTACCACTCGTCGGTAAGTCGTGCATCCCGAATTTCGTCCAGCTTCGTCATAAGCCGATCTGCGGCTTGGCACTGACCCGTTCTTCCACGAACGGATACAGCATCCCGGTTGTGCAGTTGTGCAGTGGCGGTGAGTCCAGTCCTGTAGCAAGGAGGATGCAGGTGATCTTGCCAGAAGTCGCTGACAGGCTTGATATAGGATGGCATATATCATCATCTGTGAGATGCTCTCGACAACATCACAACGACAAGACGCTAGCGTGTCAGAAATGAGGAAGAACGAGCACTCTCAAGCCATATTGTCACCGTTAGTCCATCAAAAGGTACTAGTGGTATCGAAGTCCACCCCTAGTGGATTACATTGTAACCACTTCGGCTGGCACACCGAGACGTACAATTTATGTACGGGTTACTTGTCTCTCCCAACAGCTTCGCATTGTCCTTGTCAACTCTACATACAAGTGCCGCATTGACTCTCACCCAGTCTGCTAATGTTCGAATCGTCATTCAAAGCGATCGAATGAAATCTGGCATATGTTAACGAGCTGCATGCGTTTCACGTCACAATTGACAAGCATTGTTTATGGAGTCTCGGGTGTGCATCGATCGGGATGTGTTGAGGTTGTGTTGAGTTTAGCCGTCAGATCCCTCGAAGCGGCATACTGCACAACGTCCAAGCATTGCAACCATGCATTCGATGCACATGCCAAGAGACAACTCACTCCTGAGCCTAATTGTGAAGCAATCCAGTCAGTGACATGGAGAGCTGGCAGATCAATCTCACTTTAGTCGACTGACAATGCCCTTGTCTGTGCGCTTCCACACTACAGCAAGATTACGGCACTGTACCATATGTATGTTGTTTCTTCTACGATAGTATCTTGTGTTGTTGACTGAGTGGAGGACAATGTTAATACCCACTAACCATCGGCGGCATGTACCGTATGGAAACTAGGTTGAGAACGATCGGGCCTACCTATACTGTGATGTCGAAGACTCAAGACTCTTGATAACTGCCGCTTGTTCTTTGATGGGCTCAACAAGCAGCAACAACAACCACGTATGCCTTGCGTTAGCCTAACTCAACAGTCCAGAAGTGGCCAAAACACTTACAGTACAGTACTGACGACCCTCAATCCATTCTCTTTGTCGCTCGCAAAAAGCGATATGTATGCATGTCAATCCATGCGACCTGAAGTCTTGGTCGCCAGTACCACATCTAATCTACAGTATACTCGTGTGTTTCCTACTCGAACCTAGCTCTCTAAAACTATGCATCCAACGACAGCGACGTTACTTATGAAGACGGCCGAGAGGCTCGAGTTCAAGACCAGTTGTCCTTGTTGTGCTCCGTACTTAGGTAATGCATGTGTTTTACGACTCAGTAGCTACGTATACGGAGTGTTACATGTATGTACATGTCCAGTAGTTCCTGTCCATCACTCTCATTATTGTACAGTGTCCATGTCTGTGGGTCGATGTCAATTCCATTAGCACTCGGTGTATGCATCCATTAGTTGCTGCGGCTGGGAGGCTGCTGCTCCATTGTCACCGTAGGACATATTGTTGACCGAGCCTCGCAGGTATGTCTCAAGCCTTCGAATTTATGCAAGACACGGCTGCCACCAGCGCGAGCGCCTCGCATAGTGTCGCCACGCCTCGACCCCACTACTACGGATCTTGTTACGTTAGCAATTCCACCACTCTGGTTCACTACTCCTCGGCTTTCGACGTTGTGGCACAAGAGCAATTTCCTTATTTGATTGTTGACAACCACCCGAATACTGTACCGTACTTACTATCAAACGTCCCGAGATTTTGTTGTGGCAGTTGCCGTAATGGGAATAAATCCATAACCGCGGAATCTATGCCGAAACGGTTTGGTGAAGATATACAGCACGCACATAAGTGCCATAACAAAGACGTTTCGCACATGCAACAGCAACAATTCCGGAGGTCTTCAAGAATCGCACGACGGAACATGACCTACAAAATTGACCACTGCAATTTGTATACCATAGATACTCCCGCTTTTACACCATGAGTCTCGTTAGTAGTCCTTTACCAGCTTCGCCATGAGCGATGCTGGCTAGACCGGTCCGTATAACACTCTGTCGCGACTATAATTACATAATCTGTACTAGAGTGATATCCAAGACGTTTCCTCCCTTGCTCCGACCTGCCTCCGCGAGCCCTGAAAGTCGGAGCTTGTAACGGCAGAATCAATGTATACATTGAGAAACCAGACCCAGAAATGTGTATCACGCAGCTTGAACTTGAATCTAGACAATGAACTCAGATGAGCCTTACATAAGGTACTGGCATTTGCTGCCTTGGGGACTGGTCACGTGAGCAACAAATTGAATCTGACCATAATTTTTTGTGGCAAGAAATTAAGCGTACCGACGTTCAAGTTGCTTCATTCATCCGCCTCCGTTGTCTGTTTAAGCATCGCCTGAATTTCAAGTATAGAACTGTGGAAGCACAATGAACGGTGAAGCGGCCCACGGAGCCACCATGAATGGTCAGCCAAGCCTGAAGCATGAACCCAGTAGTCTTGTTTCAGACGGTACGATTGAGATCAAAACTGATTCCGGCCCTGTCAAGAGGAAGCTCAATAACGAAGCCGATGGCAATTCTGAACACCAGGACAAGCGAAGAAAAGGCACTGCACCTATCAAAGAAGAATATCTACTGCACCACGAGCCATCTGATCGTACTAAGCCAGAAATAGAGAGTAGAGATGATGATGCTGCTGAGGCATTCCATCACCAGGACAGATCTACAAGCAACAATTCCAAAGGCCAACGCAAGAAGCAGAAAGGCCAGAACAAAGACCGCAGACTGAAGGCAGCGTCTGACGAGGTAGGATTGTGCGCAACCAGGAATCACTCGCCCGAGTTCTCGCCGAGAGAGTGCCCATATGGCGACAAGTGTAAGTTCGAACATGATCTACGAAGATACCTAAAGGAGTCGAAGAAGGGCGACTTGACAACCTTTGGTGGTAAATGTCCAGTATGGTCAGAACAAGGCACATGTCGTATGGGGTGGGCCTGCCGATTTGCTGGGTCTCATTCAAAGGAGATTGAGCATGCGGATGGTCAAAAAGAGCTTGTATTGGTCGAAGATGTCGAGAAAATATCGAAGGCTGAGGACGACTCACATTCTGAGCACACAGAAATTGCAGTAGCGAACAATATTGATGTGAAGGACAAACAGTCATTGATGCGAAAGAAGTTCCCAACACCAAAATCAGACAAATACATTCCCTACCTTGAGGCAAGTCAACAGAATCCGGAAGATCAAGGCAGGCAGAAATCTCAACATGTCTCTAATGGAAGAGCGAACTCTTCATCCCCAGAACCCGATGAGACGGGAAAAGCTGACAAGCGGGCATCTTATGTGGAGCCGCCGCTGCTGCCGTCAGAGAAGCGACGTCTATATTTTGGACCGGATACACCAACGCTTGCGCCCCTCACCACCCAAGGCAACCTCCCTTTCCGTCGTCTTTGCACAACTCTTGGTGCAACATTTACCTACTCCGAGATGGCCATGTCTCTTCCTCTTCTCTCGGGTCAAAAGTCAGAATGGGCACTGCTAAAAGCCCACGAGTCCGAGATCCAACCGCCGACCTTTTTGTCCAACGATAGGATCTCATCTCTTCCCTCAAAGCGTAACGTTGTCTATGATTATGGCTACACTGCTTCGTCAGATCTCCGCTTTGGTGCTCAGATCAGTGCCAACAAGCCCTGGCTCGCCATCAAAACTACTGAAGTTCTGAGTACCCTCCTCCCACAAGGTCTGCGTGTGATCGATATGAATTGCGGGTGTCCGATCGATCTGGTCTACAAAGAAGGCGCTGGCTCCGCCCTGCTAGATAGTCCCAACAAGCTTGACAAAATGCTCCGAGGCATGAACAGTGTTTCCGGTCCGATACCTGTGTCTTGCAAAATTCGGATGGGCACGAAGACTGGTCAACCAACTGCTCAGAAGCTTGTGGAGCGACTCGTGCTAGGAGCATACCGCGGTTTTGGTACACCGCGAGACATACCATGTGGTGTAGCCGCCGTCACTCTCCACGGACGCAGCCGTCAACAGCGATACACAAGAGAAGCCGATTGGGATTACATCACCGAGACGGCAGCTTTGATCAAAGATCTGAATGCTCGGGTCGATGCCGAGACAGACACAATTCGAGAGGCCGATCCTCGAGACCAAACCAATGGCCATAGCTCACAGCAGAGCAGCAAGCCTAACCCAGTCTTCTTTCTTGGTAATGGTGACTGTTATTCACATGTCGATTATTATGATCACCTTGAACGCACCGGTGTTGACTCAGTCATGCTCGGTCGAGGCGCACTTATAAAACCATGGATATTCGAAGAGATAGCACTAAATCAGTACTTGGACAAATCATCCTCAGAACGTCTCGGATACATCGAGACATTTGTCAAGAATGGGCTTGCAGCGTGGGGCAGCGACACCCACGGAATCTCTACCACACGCCGCTTCCTTCTCGAATATCTTTCTTTTGCACATCGATATGTTCCTATCGGATTGCTAGAACATCTCCCTCCAGTGATCAACGAGCGACCACCTAGATATAGAGGACGGGACGAGTTGGAGACGCTGATGGCGAGTGATAGCTATAAGGATTGGATCAAGCTTTCTGAGATGTTTCTGGGCACCGTGAAGGATGCCGAAGGGCTTCCAGGGGGCGATAACGAGTATGGGTGGGTACCCAAGCACAAGAGTAACGCTTGGGATGGAGATGCGCAAGGATAGATGAGGCACAGCACAATCGCGAGGTGTATAGCTGCCGCATTACACTGGTACGAATCGTGATAAGTGAACAAAAACATTAGAAGTGGGATCATTAATTCCTTGCTGTCTTCATATGTACACTGCCATTGCACGAGATATTGAAGACTATTGAAAGATAGGTTGCACTTAGGACCTCCACAGCTCAAGCCACAGAATAAAAATCCACATTCCTCAGGTCATCGCACACAAGGAAAGCAGTACGAATTTAGCAACACATGAGAAGGTCTTCACATCTGTTGCACTTGCTTACTATGAGTATATTGACGCACCTGCCGATTACCTGGGTAATGCTGTAGTATATAGCTGCACCCACTGGCCATTAACTGTCATTGACTCAATCAATCCATAACTCCACCAAAAGTGCTACTTCAACATCCAAGATTTAGTCTTCCCTTCTCATAGCTAGAAGAGGCTGGTTAACTTACCTTACCTTCTTCAGATGCACTTCGAGTAGTGAGTAACACACATTCTCGATTCAGTACCTCCGAAATCCTTCCTCCTCCATTGTTGTACAGTACAGTACTCCAAGCAGACAGACTCATCGATCTAGACTCGGCAATCTCCATCCTAAGTCAGCGTCGGCTATCGATCGAAACGAAGCGAGAGTCGGAAAAGCAATTCCGCGTGCCCTCCTCCTCCTTGTCCCTCCACATTCGGCTCGCTTGGTTTTACTTGTACTTCTGCTTTGCAAGGTTTTTGGTTCGTGCGTACTGAGCAGCGAGAACTTCCGGTGATGCTCACATACAGTGGTTAGGTAGGCGATTGCCGAGCTTTTTGACCACGCGTATGAGGTTCGAGACAGACATGTCGATTCTTGAGGCGTGTCTGCGGATGAGAAATTGAGATGAGGCTCGTTAGCTGAAGAGTTTCTGCTGTTCAAGATTGGCTGCAGTGACTGCCCAACAGTCGTAATGGAACATCGTTGAGATTTGACCACACAGTCATGACCGATGATCTGGCGGTGATGATGTTTTCTTGTATGTTGTTTTGGAATGGGTAAGGCATTGACCTGCTGAGATCTATGGTAGCAAGGTTTTTGAGAGGTCACGACATGTGTGGTATGACACGATGGGCTTCGTTGAAATCCAGGCATCGATTCTCATCTACAGCACGATTGTCCAGAACTCATCTGGGTGCCATATCGTCACGCAAACTGCGTTTTGCGGTTGACGGGCAACGCAAGTCTAGTGCTTACTGTGGAAAATAAACGTTATCCCATGGTAATTGTCAACTTCGAGCTCCGAAGTCGTGTTCGAGTCGACACCCTTTTGTGATACATCGACCGCTTCGATCATCGAAGATTGTCCTTGGAAAGCTTTGTCTTCGATCATGATGCCGTGTTCATAGATGTGCAAACTTTGAGACTGTAGTTCGTGATGGACTGAGTATCATACCGTTAGCGAGAACTCTCGTCCCATTAGTGCCCTGGTAAGTCCGAGAGAGCTCGGGAGGTGGCCTATGGGGGTAACCACAGGTCAAACAGGCTAAATCAATGCCAGGTACATGTATGTGGAGGAAAAATTTTTTCCGCCAGCCTCCTACTGGTAAGGAGATTTGATATCGCTCTAGACTCCCGTGATTCTTCTTCCATGACCTGCCGAATATGGAGGGATAGCAATTCTGGGGTATTGTCGAGTCGTGTCCATGCTATATGCCATGAACTGTTAACATATCGTATTTGCAACCGAGCCAAAGCTCACTTCTCATGAGGTATAGGTCTCGCTTCACGTTTCCCCTTTCCACCTCCTTCCCACCACAATCCACGCAAGAACGAAGACATTCTTACCTCTCCTGACTGCTTTGTTGAGGAGGAATTAGCAGCGTAAGGTCCCAGTAAAAGGTTTCTAAATCTCCGGTAGAGAAATAGCGAGTATGTGGTGTAAGAACATCATGGTCCGCGACACAATCCTGCCACTGTATATGTCCGCGAGCAGGAGGGCATGACATGCCACCACAGCCCTGCATCTCACTTGGACAGAAAAGCTTACCTTACCAACTTGACGGAACATCAATTCATGATCTTAATGGCGAAAGCTGCAGCAGTCCAGTGTCCTGGAACATATCATCTTATCACCACGCACCTCTCAAGAGTAACGAGCATGTAAGCGTTGCCTGTTGGAATACTATCCCTCGGTCTTGTGCCGGTTTTACGCATGACATTGCTTTGTGCTGGAATTCAGTGATTTACATATTGTTCAACTCTCCCGGGGAACAGCCTTACCTCAAACTCGACACAAGAAAGCGTATAGAGAGGTCTGGGACAAGACTGAGATGCTGACTATAATCCTGCCAGACAAGGTCATCATAGCAAAGGCGTAAGAAGCCACCACGTCGTCAAAGGGCATAATCAACTGTTGAAAGTAGTGATAGTAAATGATGGACTGATACAATACCAGCTACTGTCAAAGGGTCGTTCGTGTTCAATTGGTAAGAGTTGCGGCATGTTGTAATACTCGCTCATCGTGGTCTCGTGTTACATTGGAACATAAAAACTTGACCATTAGGAGTGGCGTGGTTACAGTTTGATAATGTTTACCCCTTAATCAACTCCGAACCCTAACCCTAGGCTCATTCACCAACACTGAATGGTTGTAATCCTGGTTGGTCGATCTTTAGAACTGTGCCGGACTTCACGGAGATAATAATTAATACCAACATTGATACCATCATCCATCCTCATTTCTATCACTACCTCTTTAAGCTGCCATCACTATGGCCACGAAACCCGCCATCGAGACCCTTCTCCATCGAGCACTTCGAGCTCAACGCCCTGTCACAGAATGTCGGGTGTCAAAGCAACCATGCCGCCACCTCTCGCAGTCCCGGCCATCAAGTGCCAATCCCTTACCTATCACTGTGCAAGCTCCACCACCTCAACCACCGGAGCCTTCAGGCTATGGGACCAGAATAGATGAGCGCCGTAAGAAGGCTGCTATGATCCAACAGTCGAAAGAAATTCGCGCTCAGCAATCTGGATCTAAATCTTCACCTCTAAGAAAGCGATTCTGGAAGGATGTACTTGTTAAGGAGGCGCCCGAAGGATATCAGATATCACTCGATACACGCCCAGTCCGGACGCCCACAAAAGCCATTCTCACAATTCCAAAATCCAAACCACATCTGGCGCATGCAATAGCTATTGAATGGGATCTCCTCACCTCGGCGCAACAAGCCCTCAAGGGGCACAATATTCCCATGACAAGCATCGTCAGCCGGGCGCAGGACATAGTAGAAGCTGAGTCCAAGGGTGATACCAAAATCCGTGAGGAGATCATACAAAACATGATGCGCTATCTTGACACGGACACACTCCTTTGCTGGGCTCCTAGCACAGCGCCGACAACCTTCGATCTCGGAAAGAGTGGTACAACTGGGGACGTGGAAACCCGTCCAAGTTTGCGACAGATACAAAAAGAGACGGCCGAGCAAATAATCTCATACTTGAACACTACCGTTTGGCCGGGTGTAGAGATCACACCCGTGCTAGATGAAA
>Ga0181467_101380_pt1 | contig 10182 bp, 14 predicted proteins | sample InSIn5gowninarea_2_FD_119079 | JGI IMG/M metagenome (GOLD analysis project Ga0181467, IMG submission 119079) | Clean room microbial communities from NASA Spacecraft Assembly Facility at Jet Propulsion Laboratory, Pasadena, California, USA -... ... | reverse complement strand
TGCCGTAGCGTCAAAATGGCCTGATGCTCTCAAAATACCCGAAACACTGACCCAACGTCTCAAATCCTGCAATATATTTAGGATTTTCTCACTATGGGGGGGCTTAAGTAATAAATAATAAGGGTAAAAGCCCTGCATTCCGCCCTATAAGTGTCTGGCTGTGGTGTCAGCATTCCTTGACGTTAGGGCTCAGCCCGTAAGCTGATATGGTGGGAACTGGCTCAGCCCTAGGGCTGTGGCTATTATACGACCGTTTAATCTATGAAATGAAAATAGCTTTGTCTCATAATGCTAACTGGATTGAGTGTTATGCGAGTTATGAGGATGTCAGAGGGGATGAGGGTAAATTGTACGTAGTATAAATATCTAAAAGGGGACTATCGGCCAAGGTATCTGCCGTAAAACGAGAAATTTGCAAGCTTGCATAAAGTTACTCTATTTAACATGAAGCAATTATTTTCAAGCCTGCTTTTCGCGACAGCTGCATGTGCAGCTAAGTAAGTACTAGCGGCAATGTCTTGTGCCGTCGCGGACTAACGTGTAGACAGACTCTCCCAGGGCTTGACCCAGACACAAACGAATGGGTAAGAAGAATACTCATTTCTCATTCATAATAAGTTGGTTAGAGTACTAATTTTCACCAGACTCTCAACATGGGGCACACTAGACAACCCGCAATTCCCCGATTTCCTTCCATCTCGTGATGGGCCTACGGAAGACCCTTGGGAGAATCTCAACAACCAACGTCGGGATAATGACCCATATCCCGAGGTCCCTTACACGGGGGTAACAAGATATTATGACTTTGAGGTTGCTCGAGATGTCCTCTCACCGGACGGCTATGGTAGGTCATAAAGACGATCCGGTCATTGAGATCAAACTGACATTTGGCAGAGAAAAACGGAATATTTGTCAATGGGCAATTCCCTGGGCCCGCAATTGAAGCAAATTGGGGGGATTGGGTGGAAGTAGCCGTGTATAATAACATCACGGGTCCCGAAGAAGGTACATCAATGCATTGGCACGGTATCTCCCAAAAGGGAACTCAATGGGCCGAGTAAGCAGTTCCTTTTTGTAACAATACCTTTATGTTACCCACCTTACTGATGACTACCAGCGGCGTTCCTGGTGTATCCCAATGCCCTATTGCTCCAGGCTCATCCTTTACCTATCGATTCCGCGCAAGCGAATACGGTACCTCCTGGTGGCATTCGCACTATTCCGCTCAATGGACAGCCGGAGCATTCGGTCCACTCGTCGTCTACGGGCCAAAACACATTCCGTATGATGTCGATGTCGGCCCAGTCATGCTCGGCGACTACCACCACCGCGATTACTTTGAAGTCGTGGAAGATGCCGCTAGCAATAGTACCGATCTCAACGTCTACGCACCCTGGTCCGACAATAACTTGATCAACGGCAAGAATAATTACAATTGTTCCATTTCCAAGACAAACGCGACCTGTGTTGATAATGCAGGACTGGCGCAGTTCCGCTTCCAACCGGGCAAGGTCCATCGTCTGCGATTGATGAATATCGGTTCCGCAGCACTGCTCCATTTTAGCATTGATGGGCATAAGATGCAAGTGATTGCACAGGACTTTGTGCCAATTGTGCCATATGAAGCAGACGTTGTTACTTTGGGTGCTGCACAAAGGACGGATATTTTGGTGATGGGAGATGCTGATCCCGACCAAACGTACTGGATCCGGTCCAACATCTCTACCAATTGCTCCAATACGTACACCTCCATGGCCTGGGCGGTTCTGTCATACGAGGGAAATGATGATATTCAGGAGCCAACGACTGACAGTACCGATGCCGTGAAAGAGGCAGACCGGAAAGACTTTCTGTGTAAGAATGTACGTCAAGAACCCTGGCCATTCATATCGTTGTTACTAACGGTCCGCAGGACGATCTGAACAAGACAGTCCCGTTCTACCCCCAAGCCCTCAAAGAACCCGACATCACGACTACAATCCAAGTCGACCTGTACACAAACGAGACAGGCCACCATTTGTGGACTATGAACAACCGAACACAGCGAACGGACTATAACAATCCGCTCCTTCTCCTCGCCAACGAAGGCAATTTCTCCATTCCAGACCCTGACTGGAACGTCTATGACTTCGGAACTAGCAAAACGGTTCGCATCGTACTTAATACTGTCTATCAATCAGCACACCCTATGCATCTTCACGGTCACTCTTTTCAAGTGCTTTCCGAAGGCGCTGGTCCCTGGGATGGCACAATTGTTAACCCATATAATCCAACCCGTCGTGATACACATATGCAACGCCGCTACGGACACTTGGTGATTCAGTTCGAGGCCGACAATCCAGGTGTATGGTCATACCACTGCCATATTGCTTGGCACGCCAGTATGGGGTACAACATTATGATTCTGGAGCAGTCGAGAGAGATTGAGAATTTGGAGATCCCGGTTTATATGGAGCAGACATGCAAGGATTGGGATCAATGGTCGAAGCATAACGTGGTGGAACAAATTGATTCGGGTATTTAGGTTGGCATGGGAAGTTCGTACGGGGGGAGATTGACACTGGGTAGTTGCATAAGTTTGTGAATAGCGTTTGGAGTTTGTGTTTGGGTTTGAGTTGGGCAGAGATTATGATATGAGCGTCAATAGTGATTTTTTTACATTACAGGATCCAAATCATTACTCGGACATACGCTAAAGGACATATTCATTATTCGAGGAGTCACCATAATAGTGGATACAGATGTCTTGGGTAATTTTAATTAAACCATTTTAGGGGTTCATGGTGGCTATGAAATGTATCACTGCGAATATGGGATATATACAACCGTTACGAAAAAGCCCTATTTCGCTCGCATCGACCCAAAGAATAACATATGACCTTTCCACCTTTCACGTAGAGCCTTTTATCCTTTCCATAACTGAAAAGTCTATTAAAGTTATTAAAACTGTGTAATCGCTTTCCAACTTTGAACCGTTCTAGAAATCCCTACGCATTGAGGGTGACAGAGGAAGATCTCCCAAGTATAAAACAGCTCTTCAAATGAAAAAAATCATAATCCTCTATTGACATTTATATCCAATAAAACACTAAATACAAACAAGCAAGAACGCAATCGGGAACCCAAATATAAATAAAACCAAAGACGAGTCCTTCATGCTGCTGCTGCTGCTGCATTTTCAAATCCGATCACCTTCACAGGACCCTTGTGAACTTCCCTCAATTGTTGCACCTTCTCCAGCTGAGACTCGGTAAGTGACTTCTCAACACCTGACTTAGGGTAAACAAGCATGGTATTTGGGTACTGCGCCTCGAAAATAACATCCTCATCTTCCCAATCCCATAGGGCAGACTTCTCCCGGTAAAAGTACGGCCGTCCGTCCTTGTACATCAACCGGTGCGTGTCACGCACGGCCTTGGAGTGGACAGTGGTATAAGTCCCGTCAAGAGCAACAGCGATGGAACTGTGCCATGGTGACTTGGGGAAGGCACCCGAGCCTTGAACAATTAGAGGAATAGACAGCTTGACGCTACCGCTAGACGGGTGAATAGACAATCGAACATGCTCCGGCTTCGTCGCCTGCAAGAATTTTGTAAACGACTCTGCCCGGATCATCATATTGATGGCGACTTTCTTGACAATTTTTCGGTATTTCTGGCCACTGGTGGCATTTGCTGCTACCGGGCTATGTCGGAGGTCAGTCTCAAGGAAGCGGATAAAGCCGCAGTATGTGAGCAAGGTGTCTGGGTCATCACGCATCATTTCGCGGACTTCTTCTTCGGTACGGCCGTATTTCTCGAGGATCTCGTTGCGGCATTTCTGGGCGAGAGAGAGGTAAGATTCTTTGTTGAGGCCGGTGTTGGCTGTGTAGCCGAGGATGTCCATGACTCGGAAAAGTTTGATTGATTTGTTGTAACCCTTAGACTTGGTCATTTGGACTAGGCCGTCGCCGTAGGCCCAGGTACTTTCGTCGGTGATTCCGACCACGTCTATCTGGGTTAGTCAAGCTGCTTCTCAAGAGGTACAGGGAATATACCATCAAACAGCAATCCATCTGTGGCAATATGAACCTCGCCTCCAGGTGGGTAAACCACTTTGATATCCTCGCATAGCTGATGGAGACGAGACAGTGCTAGCTCTTCACCCAAGTCAGGAAGGACACCGGTAACCTTGTCTACTTTGTTGATCTGCGCAACTTAGATCAGCCCTGTTTTGTTCTTGGATACCTCGGTCTGACTAACACTCTTCCAGGGAAAAGCAGGAAGAATCATCTCAATAGCATGCCCCTTTGCCACCTGCGTTTTTACTCGATCCATGAAGAACGACTTGCCAGTCCAACTGGTGACCGGTCCCTCCACATCTTTAGGTTGGGTGTGAAGACCATATCCTCCAATAACGTCAAGGATATCGCTGGCAAGTTTGTCCGAGTCGGTTTCTGGCTCACTGATGATTGTGACTGCTCTGTCTTCTTCAACTTCGAGGTCATCTTCGGATTCAAGCTCTGGAAGGGCGTTAGCAACCACATCAATAAGGGTGACCAGAATAATACATACCAGTAACGGTAATGGTGACCCCATCCTTAGGGACCTTGACGTAGTCCTCAGTCGAGGAAGCCTTCGCTGGTGCTTTGACTTGGTGACATTCGATGACTTTGGATGCTGGAATGCCAGCATCGACATCGGACACGGAGGAGGTCTTAAGAAATTGGCTCTGCCACGGGAAAAGCATCTCTCTCCACCATAGAGGATTGAACAGCTTTCGCTCAACTGGAAGGGAAAGAGATGCCATTGTGCCGAAGTTTCACAGATTCTGAGCGATTTCTAATTCTGGGACCCTTGTAGAAGAGAATAGAATGATTGTGCTTGATTCTTCAACGATATGGTCCATTTCAACCCGGTTTAAATATCTATACTCCCGTCACGTTTTTCTCATTTTTCACGTCTGTCACGTCTGTCATTTCTCTGACACTGTTCTTCATTCAGCCTCTTCGCGTTCCATCCTGATTCTGGTCTATTCTTGGATTCGTATTTCCATCCTACCATACAAGATACAGTATACAGCCTGTGGTAGCCCTAATCGATGCTTCGGGATCGGTCATAGGTCATCGTGCCGGTCATCTTGCCGGGCAGAAGCACCATGCAGGTGTCATCAAATCCTGCAGTATAGTGGCGTGCGACGGTCATGCTGACTAGTGAGGTTAAGCTTACAAGGCTGACTGGAAAAATGAGGACAAGAGCCCGTTAAAGTAGATCTCATGTTTTAGAATTCTTTTTCCCACCTTTTTGTTTCTCTTCAATCTTTGAGCCATACATCTTTCAATCACAGTTCTCGCAACTTCATTTGCATATTCAAAGATGGCTTCTACTTCTACTTCTAATAGCAGCTTAGCAGCAAAGGAACCCTTCGTGAGCTCCGAGCCCGAAGAGACCCCCGCCGAGAACACCCAAACCGCAGTCCCAGAAAGTTCTCTCCTCGCCCGCTCCCACATCCTCGTCAGCCATCTCATCGTGCTACTTCTCCTCCTTCGGTATCTTTCAATCACATTGGATCGATACCCTCGGCCGCTCCAATTCCGATATTTCATGGGTCGGATCACTGTCCCTCTTTTTACTCTTTTTCTTGGGCACCCTTTCGGGCCCGATCATGGATCGGGGGTATTTACGCCACTTACTTGTAGCAGGATGCGGATTTCAGATTCTGGGAGTGTTTACCACCTCCGCTGTTTCGCAGTACTGGCAGCTTGTGCTTTCACAGGGCATTGTACAGGGAATTGGAAATGGATTACTTTTCACGCCATGCATCGCCCTTGTTTCAACTTATTTCACAAAGCGACGAGCTTTTGCACTCAGTCTGGCGGCTTGTGGGGCACCGGTTGGTGGTGTTGTGTTTCCCATTGTGAGTTTATGCACCTGTCATCATGGCGGGGTGATGTAGACTGACGAATACAGATCGCGCAACAGCTGTCGCCGAAGATCGGATATCCCTGGGCGATCCGGGTAATGGGGTTTATCATTGTCTTTGACTCGTTGCTCATCGTCCTCCTGGCCCGACCACGCCAGTTCAAGCGTACCAAGGGGCCATTGGTTGATCCAAAGGCGTTCAAGGAGCCAACGTACCTGTTCTTTGCAATTGGTATCTTCTTCACTCTCTGGGGTGTCTATATTGCTTATTTCTACGTATGCTTGCCTCTTCGTCCCTGTTGCTTTTCTTCACTAACGTGAGTAGACGACCACCTTCGGCAAAGAAATCATCGGCATCTCCGAGAATGGCTCCCTCACCCTCCTCATGATCCTCAATGCCGTTGGCGTGCCAGGCCGAATTGTCCCCTCTCTCTTAGCAGACAACTACTTCGGCACTTTCAACACCCTCCTCCCCTTCGTATGCGCTGTCTCCGTCCTTCTATACGGCTGGATTGGTGTAGACTCTACGGGTGGCTTCTACGGCTTCGTCGTAATCTATGGTATCTGCGCAAATGCAGTACAGACACTTTTCCCCTCGGCATTGTCACAGCTTACCACAGATCTCAGTAAGGTTGCTTCCCGGGTCGGAATGGTCTTTACGGTGGGAAGCTTTGCTTGTCTTACGGGACCGCCGATTGCAGGGGTGTTGATCAGTAAGAAGGATGGTGATTATTTGTGGGCGCAGCTGTTTGGGGGTACTTCTGTTATTCTTGGATTTGTGCTTTTATCTGTGGCGCGGTGGATGAAGGGGCGGTCTTGATGTGTATTCTGCATAGACTGGATTGTTTGGCATAGAAGGCGGAGAGTGCTTTTTCGTGATTTTGGTATTATTGGAAAAGCATTACATTGCATAGAATAGAATGTTCCCGACACGATCTTCGTTTTGCATAAGTAAGCATATGCGTTGTACTCCGTAAGCCTTGACCGGATCGACAAGTCACGTCTCTTCGTCGGGAGATGCTCAGCTTTATTCGAATCCTTTTTCCCTTTGGACGACTGGACTTTGGCTTGGACCTTGTCGGTTAGACTTGTTCTGTAGATCGATCTAATCACATCGCTCCCATGGCTCACTGTCGATGTAGCAAAGTAGCGATGACATGAGCACGAGCACATATCACCATGCCATCAGACAGGCTATGCATTAAAACCATTCGGTGCCTCAGTCGTACGTTTCGAGCCTCAGCCTGACAGATACATTAACTCCGTACAGTAACCAGCGAGTAAGAATAGAAAAGACGGAGAGGAATTAACACAGCTTACCAATCGACATTCCTCTAGATTCTGCCGTATTCATGACATTCCAAGACAATGCTTAGAAACCAACAACAGTAAAATTGCCATTTATCCTCAAAAATTCGAAATAAGCAGTGCATTTTGCTGATTGCGGTGTTTATTTCCGGGTGGTATATCGCAATCGGAGACCAGTATGGCAGGATTAAAATAAGCGCTAGATGACCCCTGCAGCTCACCTCGTATAGGGTTGTTTTTGCTTTTTCTTATGTTTGCTCTGAATTGATTGTTAAGCACGGATATAGGAAATGCATTTAAGTCCGTCGATCGGGATATAAAAAGACGTACAATATCGCACCCGGAATACTCATCCATTTCATCCGCAATTCGTGTGTTCACACATCACGCCATATACACCACATCACCACCATGTCTCAACGTGCCATCCAAATTCAGAGCCCTAAAGTGGCCAAGTTGGTCACCGACGCTCCTATACCCAAGATCCGTGACGACTATGTTAAAGTTAAGACTGTTGCTGTCGCCCTTAACCCCACGGACTGGAAACATATCGACTTTTTGGCCACCGAGGGCGCCATTGTCGGATGTGACTACAGTGGTGTTGTTGAGGAGGTTGGTTCTGCAGTGACAAACCTGAATGTTGGTGATAAGGTTGCTGGTTTTGTTCACGGCAGTAAGTTTCTCTTTGGATATTGGGGTAGCCGACTAACAAATCTAGGTAACGGCGATAACATTGAAGATGGCGCATTTGCCGAACATATAGTGGCCAAAGCTGCCATTCAAATGAAAATTCCCGAGAATATTTCCTTCGAAGAGGCTTCCACTCTCGGTGTCGGCATTACCACAGTCGGTCAGGGCTTATACCAGTCCCTTGAGCTGCCATGGCCCTCCACGACTTCCACCACAACAGACGATTCCCCCGCTATCTTGATCTATGGCGGCAGCACCGCAACCGGTACCCTCGCCATTCAATTCGCTAAACTCTCCGGCTTCAAAGTCCTAGCGACTGCTTCCCCACATAACTTCGACCTCCTGCGCTCCCTCGGCGCTGATGAGGTCTTCGACTACCACTCTCCCACTGTTGGCGCTAAAATCCGCGCCGCTACTAACGACCGCCTCACCCACGTCTTCGACTGTATTGCTTCCGAGTCCTCCGTTGCTATCTCCGCGGAGGCTATCAGCAGCGCGGGCGGTACTTACAGTAGTTTGTTGCTTGTTAAGGAGTTCCCTCGCGCGGACGTTCATAACAAGCGCACCCTCGCGTACACTGGTATTGGCGAGACCTACCACAAGGGTGGTTCGGAATTTGCGGCGGACCAGTCACAATTGGACTTCCAGGTCAAGTTCTGGGAGCTGTCGAGGGAGTTGTTGGCTCAGGGCAAGGTTAAGGTGCACCCGTCTGAGGTGCGGGAGGGTGGCTTGGAGAAAATTCTGGAGGGCATGGAGGATCTGAAGCAAAACAGGGTTAGCGGTGTTAAGCTTGTGTATCGGGTCTAGGGCTGTGTTGGATTGTTTATGTTGCTTGAATAAAGATTTAACCAAGAGAATACCATGCAATATATATATGCACTCTGTATTTCTAGAGCATAGTGAACCATTTCAACTACAAGCAAGCGGGATTCAGAGGATATCATTTTTACGTTCATGTTGCCATATGCCACATCGATTTTATAAAATCAAGCCACGAACAGGGTTTCGGCCAATTCCTCAGCATATTCCAAAACGCTAGAATGTAGCTAATTATGCAGTCTTTAAATGTGGAGATGCGAAGTTGAATGAAGACCATTCAACTGGTGGTCCAGATTAATTTTTTCCTATTCCCATCATTGGTTCTTCATACTTCTTCGACACAACCTAATCAGCACGATGGAGACGAAGATTATATTACCTATTCTGGAGAATATAGGTGCTGAATACCGTTACGCCTCACTGATTGAGACGAATGTCTGGGGCACGTGTTTTTGGACAGGTAACTTACACCGTGGTGCAGCATGCACTAATACAAGTGCAGATTAACAAAGGATAATTGCCAGTCGTCGCACCTAAGCTTCTGCAAGCCTCTTTATTGAAAGCTTTGGAAGGCCCGGACTCTCTAGTTATTATTGAAAAATGAAATATGGAAGCCCGGCAGGCAAGGAAGAGACTAACTGGTTGATATATACGGCTATCTCTTTGATTGGCGGGGATTATTGTACATGTGCAAGAAAGTTAGATAATGCTGACTGCTTTGGGAAAGTTATTCCAGTCATCTGGAGGCTGCTTTATATACTGGAAGCGGCTAAACATGAAGTCTTGGGGGCTCCTATAGGAAAGGTAAGAAGCACACTCGAGATCTGTCCCTGAGGCATAATTACGAGACCAGGATTCTGTGATATTGTACGAGAAGACAGCGAATATTCTGTGCTGATATAAAGTATCATTTGAGAATCCTGTCATGTGCCATTCATCAAGGGTGAGTACACCGAATTGGACAAATCCTTATCATGTGACCTGTACTTTGAGACTATAGACAGGGAGTGCCTCCCGATACAAGTGGGTATTTATTTATCCAAATATCCCGAGAGGAATATTCAAGGAACTCAGCGCCTTGAACGATCTCTGTGCGACAAGCAAATGTCTTCCCACTGCAGACAATGACCTGCCCATTAGCAAAGTATGCCATTGTCGCATTAACCATACTCCCGCGGTCGTGACGAGTACAGTAGTTACAACTATGATTTCACGCGGATAGATTGCCAGCCATGACTTTAATGCATCGATCAAGGCTCTTTTGGGCTGAACAGTGGGACAGACAATCGTTGCATCTGCGGGAGAGAAACCTCCGGCTTGTTGAGTTGACTATGTCCGGTGACGATAGAAACCATAGTATATGTAAGCGACCCAAAGTAACTAGGTGCAGTCAGCACACAGATTCTTGATTGAGATGATTTGGATTGCTTATGGCATTCACTAGTTTGTTTGATACGCAAACTCG
>Ga0181467_101371_pt1 | contig 10221 bp, 7 predicted proteins | sample InSIn5gowninarea_2_FD_119079 | JGI IMG/M metagenome (GOLD analysis project Ga0181467, IMG submission 119079) | Clean room microbial communities from NASA Spacecraft Assembly Facility at Jet Propulsion Laboratory, Pasadena, California, USA -... ... | reverse complement strand
CAGTATTGGTACCGGCGCAGTCGGAGACGAGCATACAGTCCCAGCCCCACGAGTGCGCGTCGGTCAAGGAGCTTAACAGACACTGGTCGGTGTTGATTCCTGCAAATAGCAAGGTCTTCTTGTCCGTAGCCCTTAGGTACTGGTGCAATGGCTCATCTGCTCTCCAAAGACCACTCATGCGATTCTTGGTGCACACAACATCGTCCTCCCTCATGGCAGCCTTGAGGGGGTCGTAGATGTCGGCATTCCAGCTACCCTTCCATAGCACCTTCTCACCAGTCTCCGGGATGGTGCTGCCTAGGTTCACGCTCCAGCCATGGCCACGCTCCTGGATTCTGTTCTTGCTGAAGCATCTCTGCACTGAGGGTGGCATGACTTTCATGTCATAGTCGTCAACAACCCAGTTCAGCCAGCAGATCTGGATGCCTTCTTCCCTGCAGCGCTGAATGACGCTTAAAATCGGTTCGATCGCAGCAAGTCCGGTAGGATGGTGAAAGAAATGCGGGTGAATGAAGTAATTCTGCATATCCACGATTACGAGCACGGTCTTGTCGGGGTCCACGACGACACCGCTATGGTTGTGCAAGCCATCGTCTGCGGGAATGGCGAGCTTGCGTGTGGAGCCTCGAGAAAGGTCAAACTGTCTGGTATCAGGTAGGTACAGCCACTGATCGTCGCCGCCAATGGCGAGCGGCTCCGACCAGGAGCTAAAATTCTGCGCCTTAAAAGGGACGTCGAAGCTTTCTGGGGTAAGATCGATAAGGGCGGCCGGAGCCATTCAATCTCGAGGATTAGTGGTATGAGTGGTCGCGATTCTTCAGATTCTGTAGGGTGAGGTAGGTCCTTGGAATCAGATGCGCGCAGAGCAGATGGCTTTGTTTGGGGTCACAAGAGGGAATGTGAGAGTGGCAGTTGGAGAGGGTGAAAGGAAGTTGCGTGGCGTGAGAGTGTCAAAGTGAACAAAGAGAATTGGTGGGGAGGAGAGAAATTTCGAGATTGTTGTGGGTCGTTGCTGACGCTTTTATAGTCGCCACGAAGCCGAGACGCGCTCTGATAAGAACTTTGTAATGCGCACGCACCATTCTTCCCCATACAATCAAACGGTTCCATCGCCGCGCCGTACCGTAATAGATAGCAGATCTGGCGCCCAACAAGAATGTCACATGCTGCTGTGTTTCGCGGTGGTGCACTTTCCGGAAATTGTTCGCCTGATAAGGTACGATAGGTACGATGATGGTAGCTGTGGCGCGGCGCGGCACGTAAGGTTGTGTCTCCAGAATCTTGTAATAAGCCGCACGCCGGACACATGCCAAGACAGGTGAGTGCATGGCCGCAGCGGAGCTTGAAGTAAGGCAAGGAATGCTGGCTACATATGAGCACGCCCAGGCTTGAGCAGAGGTAGAAAACCTAGTGTACACCTGACTATACAGTAACAGTGGAATCAAGCTCGGCGCTGATGACTGGCTGCACGATGATGGGCGTTGTCGGCGGAACCGCGGCACTTTCCGAAGCCTGCTCTTCCAGAGGGCCAAGCCAACGCAACGCAACGCAACGCAACGCGAGTTGAGCAGCCAGGCGCATCGTACCTCACGGCCACACTGCGCGCGCACCAGAGCCTCAACTGTGGTGACTTTGTGAACTTGACCTTGACCATCAAACACTTCGCGCTGGATCACTTCTACTGCACCACTCGCATCCAGAGAGAATCTGTTCATGTTCCGTGCTTAGCTGTCGAGTTCCCCTCCGACTTGTTTACGCATCCGGACCGAAGTTTAACCAAAGCCTGAAGGACTTCCCCATCAGAAACCCATCCCATACTGCAGGCTTCTACGCCATCATAGCCACCCACCATGGCTGCTCTGGGAGACGAGCTCCTCGGAACCGTCAACAAGCTCCAAGATCTTGTCTTCAACACCATAGGCAATGATTCTCTGGACCTTCCACAGATTGTACGTCACCCATCAAATCTTTCACAGTTCTGGCAGGGACAGCTTCTGACTGTATCCTCGTAGGTTGTTGTAGGATCGCAATCATCTGGAAAGTCTTCCGTGCTTGAGAACATCGTCGGACGAGATTTTCTACCCAGAGGAAGTGGCATCGTAACTCGAAGGCCCCTTATACTTCAACTTATCAACCTCCCGAGCGAACGCGAAGACAAACCTGAGCATGATGAGGTTCATGTGCCGCATACACCGGCCAGCGTGGCAGGACAGCAAGAGTGGGCTGAATTCAACCACGTGCCTGGGCGCCGGTTCTACGATTTTGCGGAGGTCAAAAGGGAGATCGAAGCCGAAACATCAAGAATAGCAGGTAACAATAAGGGAATCAACCGGCAGCCCATAAACCTCAAGATATACTCGCCACATGTGCTTAGTCTGACGCTCGTTGATCTGCCTGGTCTTACAAAGGTAAGAAAAGCGATCGAGAGAAGTGCATACCAAAACTGACTGATCTGAATGTAGGTTCCGATCGGAGACCAACCTACCGACATCGAGAAGCAGACAAGGACCCTCATCTCGGAGTATATTGCCAAGCCAAACAGTATCGTCCTCGCAGTCTCTCCTGCCAACCAAGATATCGTCAACTCAGAAGCCCTGAAGCTTGCACGCCATGTCGACCCCTTGGGCAAGCGAACAATTGGTGTCCTGACAAAGTTAGACCTCATGGATCATGGTACGAACGCTCTCGATATACTCACGGGTCGCGTATATCCTCTTAAGCTTGGTTTCATTGCCGTGGTGAACAGGTCACAGCAGGACATTCAGGGCAATAAGTCGCTTTCTGAAGCGCTGCAAGCCGAGCGTGACTTTTTTAGACATCATCCGGCATATAGGAATATGGCGACCAGATGTGGCACACAGTTTTTGGCAAAGACCTTGAATGTCACGCTCATGAACCACATCCGGGAACGGCTGCCGGATATCAAAGCCAGGCTGAATACGCTCATGGGCCAGACGCAACAGGAGTTGGCGAGCTATGGTGATGTCGCTTTCACAGGTCCAGAGCATCGTGGCTCTCTCATTCTTCAGCTAATGACACGGTTCGCATCCTCCTTCATCTCTTCAATTGACGGTACCTCATCCGAAATCTCTACGAAGGAGCTCTGCGGTGGCGCCAGGATCTATTACATCTTCAACTCCGTCTTTGGCAATTCGTTGGAAACGATCGATCCTACCCACAACCTTTCCGTAACCGATATACGGACAGCGATCCGCAATTCTACTGGTCCACGTCCAAGCCTGTTTGTACCCGAGATGGCTTTTGATCTTCTTGTTAAGCCTCAGATCAAGCTTTTGGAGATACCAAGCCAGCGCTGCGTCGAGCTCGTGTACGAAGAGCTCATCAAGATCTGCCACACTTGCGGCTCTACTGAGCTTAGCCGATACCCAAGGCTGCAAGGCAAGTTGATCGAGGTCGTGTCAGATCTCTTGCGAGAGCGTCTGGGACCCAGCTCGAACTACGTTGAATCTCTCATATCCATTCAACGAGCGTATATCAACACGAATCACCCCAACTTCCTCGGAGCAGCTGCAGCAATGTCTTCGGTGATTCAGGATAAGCAAGAGAAGGAGAAGAAAGCTGTAGCTGCAGAAGAGAAGAGGAAACGTGAGAAGCGCCGACTGAAGGAGCTCAACGGTGTAAACGGTGTTGACACACCGGAGGAGGACGAAGATGTTGAAGCTCCAGGTGCCAGAGCCGGTCAGTTACAGGCACGAAACCAGCACCAGCCAACCCGGAGCATGTCACCGTCGATGGGTAGAACGGCTGCGGATCGGTCTCAGTCTATCGCAGGAGCTATGCATGGCGCCCGAGCTGGTTCGCCTCCGCGGTTTGGAGGAGGTGCAACAAACGGAGCACGCGATAGCTTCCTGAATTACTTCTTTGGTAAAGAGGGTGGTCTTCCACAACCTAATCCGACCATATCCAGTATTGATCGACCCGGCAGCAGACATGTCAGTAATCACATCGAGCCTAGTTTTGCTGGCAGCATACGTCGTGGCGATACAACATTGCCGCATCGACACATTCAGGAGGTGATTCCAGATGATTACGATGTTCCAATGCCGGGTCGCGACTACGACAGTCCATTTGTAAGTCATTTCCCGTTGTATTCAAACCAGCACGGTTGTACTAAATCTTCACAGCCCATGGACAACGAAACACCAGCTCTCACTGAGCGAGAGGCTCTCGAGACAGAGCTAATCCGACGACTGATTTCGTCTTACTTCAATATCGTCCGTGAAACGATCGCGGACCAGGTCCCGAAAGCGATTATGCATCTTCTGGTGAATCACTCGAAAGACGTCGTACAAAACAGGCTAGTCAGCAACCTTTATAAAGAAGGTCTGTTCCAGGAACTACTTTACGAGGACGATGCGATCAAAGCAGAGCGCGAGAAATGCGAGAAGCTGTTGTCAACATACAAAGAGGCTGCGAAGATCATTGGTGAGGTACTGTAGGATATGTACGTTATTGAAAAGTATTTTGGGTGGACGCCTGGCTGCAACTGTATTACTCCGCTTTCATTAGACTGGCCTTCCCCAGTTTCTCAATTGTCGTACCTATCCATGACGATTCAGGTGGAACGGCGTACCTGGTCCACTCCGTAGCATCAGGACATTGTACGCCGGAAAAGGCTGGTGCTTGGTAGATGTGGTGATGCTTTGAACATATCAAACTATCCTCCTCTGACACTATCATCTCTTATATCGAACTATTTCCGCCACTAAAGAAAGAGTCAACACTATGATATAATGCTCTGTTGGGGAAGTGTCTGAGACCAGTGATACGCGATATCACGTTTTCTTTCACGCGTTTGCGACACCTAAACCAGCTCGCCGAAGGCGAATGGCAAGGTTGACATGAGCTCAACACCTGAAGATGTTTAAAGGGCTTCACGAACGCTTCCAGCCTGAGTATTTGGCGCTTCTTCCACTGCGAACACCTCTGTAGGATACACTCCCTTCACTTATCGTACTTTTCTACTGACCTCTAGGCACCTAGATGTCGAACACCCACTCCGACTCTCGAAACAAACCTGCAATACTCGCGCCTCATCCACCTCAATTGCAGCAAGGCTTGAACAATTCTGTATGGTCTCACAAAAAGCCAAATATGTCGCAGAAATCATCTCCCACCACGAACGGCGCGAGTCCGATACCGAACGCGTTCGGCTTTGCTAATGGTGCGTCGGTCATAGTTGGCGAAAAGAAATCAGACCCGATGGACATTCTCATACTACCTGATCTCGAGCTCCCTCCATTTCCAAATGTCGACACCGCTATAATGCAGCTTGGATTCCCAAGGAAATTCGACGTTGACACGCTAGCCGCCATGCTACAGAATGGCTGGACAACAGCGCAGGTCAGAACATATCTTGACACGTATGCTGGCACTGGCGCAGAACCTTCGATGCTGAACAAGCGTGTACGCGGTAAGTGACGAGCTCTGCGAAACCTCGTAATCAGACTTCCAGGGAAGCAGCTAACGTGTATATCAGGCCATCATCCAGTGTTGTTCTTCGCGTTTCAGAGGAACGAGGTTGAGCTTGTGCGTCTGCTGCTCGACTTTGGAGCCGATTTCCACAACCGGACTCAGCCTTGTGGAGTTCCCTGCCTGGCTTTCGCCGTGATGTGCGCGTATCATACTTCGAGCAACACTAGGTAGGTCCACGTCTCATCCAGATCACTTACGACGCGCTGCTAAATCAGCTGTGTTGTGGGCTCATGAACTGACAGTGTACAGTGAGATAGTCAAAGAGCTATTGGCCTTCGGAGCGGACCCGTATTATCTGCCACCCGACATGTGGAAGGATTATCTGCAGTCTCCAAACCTCAACCAGAAGAACAAGGCAGACAGCGGGCCACCATCAGCCTGGTGGTGCACTGAGCACAGCTTCCGCGAGCGCCTGGCTGAAACCCTGCACCTCACACATCGATACTCCCTCCACCGCGCTAGCAAGCTTTCTAGGACCGGCACGCGCGAGATCCAGATCGCGAAAGCCCACAATATGAGTGACATCCTCAAGATTCCGTACTTCATCATTGGCCAAGTCCAAGCCGCTCAACTCGTCAAGCGCAAGCTCATGTCCCATGTCGCATTCCAGACGAAGACGCCCTTCACAATGGCTTTCTGCGGTCCTTCAGGTCACGGCAAGACGGAGCTTGCTAAACAGCTTGGCGCTCTCCTCTCGATAGAGGCGACTATTGTAGACTGTGGTCAGATGAAGCACGATTGGGACATGTTTGGTGCTAGAAATGGCTTCATCGATAGCGAGAAGGGTTCTCAAGTCAACAACTTCCTCGCCGAGCACGACGGGCAGCGCTGTCTAGTGTTCTTGGACGAATTCGACAAATGCACGCAGGAGATTCGGAACTCGCTGCTGTTGCTGCTCGATGAAGGCGCATACTGGGACCGCCGCAGGAACATGAAGATCGATGCCTCACGTGCGATCTTCATCCTCTGCACCAACCTGGGAGACAAGGCGATCGAAGCCTTCTACGAACAGCACATGGCCAATAAGAAAGAAGAATCACGAGACGACGTGCCCATCGGCACCCTCCAAGCCGAGCTCCGCAGCGTCTACACAGCCAAGTTTGGCGCTCCCTTCACGGGCCGCATCAACCTCATCGCTCCCTTCCTACCCTTCACCCCCAATGAGCAAGCAATCGTAGCTCACAAATTCATGCTCCAGCTATCCGACAACGTCCGCCAGCCCATCGATCTAGCCGCCAAACGCCTGATCGGGCACTGCCAGCTCGCCATGCGCAACGACGGCAAAATATCCATGGAAATCGCAAAGACCGCATACCACGCTGAGACTGGCGCTCGGAGCTTGTACCACGCCGTCAACAACACGATTCGCGATCTGCTGTTTGAAGAGTACTGCAATGACGAGACGCCCATCTCTAAGAAGATCAACGAGGGTGGACTGCAACGCTTCGTTATGCAGATTGTGCCTATTGCGGGGAAGAAAGGGTTACACGAGGTTAAGGTGGTGAGGGATGGGTTTACGGTCGTGCCGAAGAAGGAAGGGGAGAAGGGGCAGGTGGTGGTCAGTGGGGTTTCAGCTGGTGGGTGGCAGGCTGTGAAGTCGCCGCCGACGGCTGACGGGTTTGGAGGACCGGCATCTGGCTTTGGAGTATCGTTCAATGGGTTTGGCCCCAGCTAAATGGTCAGTTGGCGTCTAGCTTCGAAGAAGAGCGTCTGTAGAGGCATAGTCCATTTCGTGTTTTCGATCAGCAAACTGTGCAGATAAGGCTCGATTCAGCGTGGAAGTTTATGGATGGTCTTGTTGTTTTTATTTGGGTCTAGGGCTTTGGCGAGTTCGACATAAGATTGAAACTACTACCATGTTGATGTACGCATGAAGTTATTGAAGGGATCAGTCGTTCCATTTCCTGCACGTGAGAACGCTCAGCCCTATGTCGAGTGCCAAGACCACCCCTGTCAATTGAGATGGACACGAAGCTCGATGAAACAGGTACGCGGTAGCGGAGAGCTCGAGAAAGCAACTTCACCCTCCATCCCAACAGAACAACATGGCTGAAGCTGGGACGTTCGATGTCCTCTTCAGTGGAAGCTCCGGGAAGAGTACCCGGACGTTATTACAAGTCGTTATCCTCTGCTTCATTGCTGCTGCCGCAGTAGCCAGCCGTCTATTCTCCGTTATACGCTTCGAATCAATAATCCATGAATTTGATCCATGGTTCAACTTCAGGGCGACAAAGTACCTTGTGCAGCATGGCTTCTACAGCTTCTGGGACTGGTAAGCATCCATCAACAAGCCAGTTGACAGTTGCGATGCATTATACTGACACTCATCGCCCAGGTTTGACGACCGTAAGCCTCATCCCTCACTATGGCTCGAAGCTCGCGCGAGATATTGATATCATATGCACAGGAACATGGCACCCTCTGGGCCGCGTTACTGGTGGCACACTCTATCCAGGCCTCATGGTTACCAGCGGCGTCATCTACCACATCCTACGATTTCTCACCCTCCCCATCGACATTCGCAACATTTGCGTCCTCCTCGCGCCAGCCTTCTCTGGGCTAACCGCGTTCGCTACCTACCTCTTCACGTCCGAGATGTCGACGTCGCCGTCCGCAGGCCTCTTGGCCGCAGCATTCATGGGCATTGCTCCAGGTTACATCTCCCGTTCTGTTGCGGGTAGCTACGACAACGAAGCCATTGCAATCTTCCTGCTCGTTTTCACCTTCTACTTGTGGATCAAGGCTGTCAAGAATGGGTCTGCGATGTGGGGCGCGATGACGGCGCTGTTCTATGGATACATGGTGTCTGCTTGGGGTGGATACGTCTTCATCACCAACTTGCTGCCCTTGCACGCATTCGTATTGATCTGTATGGGCCGCTTCAGCCCACGGCTGTACGTGAGCTACACTACGTGGTATGCGCTAGGTACGCTCGCTAGCATGCAAATTCCGTTTGTCGGTTTCTTGCCCGTGAGAAGTAGCGAGCACATGTCCGCTCTGGGCGTTTTCGGCCTCCTCCAGATTGTCGGCTTCGTCGAGTATGTCCGTCAGCAGCTACCCAACAAGCAGTTCCAGACACTCCTGCGCAGCCTGGTGTTGGTGATCTTCCTGATCGCGTTGGGTGGTCTGGTTCTGTTGACTGTGTCTGGCGTCGTTGCTCCCTGGACTGGTCGCTTCTACTCCCTCTGGGACACTGGGTACGCAAAAATCCACATCCCTATCATCGCTTCAGTCTCTGAGCATCAACCGACGGCTTGGCCTGCCTACTTCTTTGATCTGAACATGTTGATCTGGCTGTTCCCAGCTGGTGTTTACATGTGCTTCCGTAACTTGCACGACGAGCATGTGTTCGTCATTATCTACGCAGTACTTGCCAGCTACTTCTCCGGCGTAATGGTCCGTCTGATGCTCACATTGACTCCGATCGTTTGTGTATCTGCTGCTATGGCCTTGTCGCAAATCTTAGACACCTACCTTGCGATTGACTCCCCCAAGCCTCCGGAGACCCAGCAAAACGGAAGCGCAGAGGCAACGAAGAGTGCAACGTCGCTTCTCACAGAGGGCCTGCGTACAACCCGAAACCCCGCCGTTGGTATCTACTCTTACCTGTCGAAATCGACTATGGTAATGGCAAGCACGGTCTATCTACTTATATTCGTCGCACATTGCACCTGGGTCACATCCAATGCCTACTCATCACCATCCGTTGTCCTCGCAAGCAAATTGCCAGATGGAAGCCAGCATATCATCGATGACTACCGTGAGGCATACTACTGGCTTCGACAGAACACTGCCGAAAACGCCAAGATCATGTCATGGTGGGACTATGGCTACCAGATTGGTGGTATGGCAGATAGACCGACTCTGGTTGACAACAACACTTGGAACAACACTCACATCGCCACCGTTGGAAAAGCTATGAGCTCCCGCGAGGAAGTCAGCTACCCAATTATGCGCCAGCATGAGGTCGACTATGTGCTCATTGTGTTTGGAGGTCTTCTAGGCTACTCTGGTGATGACATCAACAAATTTTTGTGGATGGTCAGGATTGCTGAAGGTATTTGGCCTGATGAGGTTAAGGAGAGAGACTTCTTCACTGCACGTGGCGAGTACCGCGTTGACGGCGAGGCTACGCAAACCATGAAGAACAGCTTGATGTGAGATCGAATGGTTCACAAGACGACAATAACATACTGACATCTCCGCAGGTACAAGATGTCGTACTACAACTACAACAGCCTATTCCCTGCTGGCCAAGCAACGGATCGTGTCCGTGGAGCACGCTTACCGGCTGAAGGACCAACACTAAACACTTTGGAGGAAGCATTTACTAGTGAGAACTGGATCATCAGGATATACAAGGTCAAGGACCTGGACAACTTCGGCCGCGATCATGCAAGCGCCGTTGCCTTTGACAGTGGAAAGAAGAAGAAGGCCACCAGGCGAAGGGGTGCACGTGTGTTGAGGACTGAGTAGATATTCAGCAAGTATAGCCTTTTATTGACAATATAATGGCGCTGTAAACTATTCACAAAGATGCGCTGGAGGCGTCTCGGATACCAAAAAAGGAAACGGTGTGCTGATGTATGATATAGACGGAAATGGGCGACACAATAGCCCCGTTACTCGAGCACCCGTGCAATGGCCTAAGCGCCACGTGATGTATTTACCTGTTGAAAGTGAATGCACAACGGAAATGGAAGGACACACGAGTTGCAACTGCGA
>Ga0181467_101365_pt1 | contig 10253 bp, 11 predicted proteins | sample InSIn5gowninarea_2_FD_119079 | JGI IMG/M metagenome (GOLD analysis project Ga0181467, IMG submission 119079) | Clean room microbial communities from NASA Spacecraft Assembly Facility at Jet Propulsion Laboratory, Pasadena, California, USA -... ... | reverse complement strand
CAACAAGAGTGTCCCAAGCTTAGTGGTCTAGACAATGAGAGAAGTGGCTACGGGCACGTCAATCGGGCATGCTTGATAGGCCAACCCCTGTCGATAGACAATACGGACAATGGAAAATGGCCACTCCTCTCCATGGACTCGGCATTTAGTTTTCTCGAGGTTTCGCAAATTTATTGTTGGCCCCTCTATGCTGCTTGCCACCGTTGACCGTAGGTCATGTTCTGGTCCTGAGCCTCGAAGTAATTACATGTAGACGTCGCCATGGATTCGACAAGTATGCCGTGATTCTCAAGCAAAGCGCGAGCAAGCAGTTTACAAGTACAACTGAAGACGGAGAGGGTGTATGTAATCACGTCAGCAATCGATGGTCCAGCGGTTGACATCTGTATGAGTACTATTTAGTGAAATATATTGGAGACGGGTCCGACACTTTCGCAGATATCGTCCAATTCTACATGTGAAAGATGTGGCCACAGCACAGCACAGGACGAGAACTGACTACACCTAGATACCGTAGGTATCACAGTTCGACCTCGTCGGTAGTCGAGTGCTAAGCTAGGGCTGCTGATGATCGAGCAGTATCTAATTTAACGATGTTCGCCTTCCAATCCCGTTCAATGGGATCACTATTCTTGGTTGCTTTGGCGGCTGTGAGACCAATCACGAAACACATCGTGGCGAGTGTCTTCAGCGGAATGAAAATCAGTTCATGCAAGTATCAATGTCGACCTTGACGAACGCGCATCTGCACATGGACTACGGTACATTGGTGAAACACGCCATTTTAATTATGTAGATTCGAGCTTGTGCCGCGATTTGGTTGACCATTCACATGCAATCAAGTCTGAAACAATCAGAACACAAAATCCTGGCATTGGCCAATTTGGGTTCTCCGCCTGTGGCTATAATCCTCCGGTGCGGAACATCGAAATGAGGGTATTGTACCTAGATACCTGTATTGTACTCTGTGATAAATGACGATCCCTACGTCGAACAGTTATCGACCCTTGTCAGTCCTCACTGATAGTGCAATAACTCTTCAAGTCGAGGCAAGAGGTCGTCTCCAGAGGATGCCAGCCTCAACTCCGTCGATGGCCAAGGACTAAAACAGTCCTGAGCTTGAGGGATAGATGTACCAATTCGCATTGAAACCTTCTCCTCGGTACTTGATATTGGTGAATTGACAGCGATTGCCTGCTTTCTATCATTTATGCTGGTAGAAGCAAGCTTTATGTATGTCGGTCGCTATCATCTGCAGAATTGGTACCTAACGGTCCTCAAACTGCTTGCGCAGCTATCACCCAAGTCAGTAAAGCTGGTAGAAGTCGTTGCTCAAGGTACTCTGTCGACACAACATCACAAACTTAAGTGGTGTCTAGACAGTACGAGCATCACACACATTTCGCTAGTGCGCAAGTTGGGCCCTGAGGGACCCCCTTTCGGAAATGAAGATCACTCGGCTAGGCCCGAAGATTGCACAAAAGATCCAAGGTTGTGCACGAACAAGAGTGATTTGCCGAGTAAAGGCTCAGAATTGATGGCATTCGTTTTAATAATCCGAGTATGGATGAAGAGTTTCGCGTGCGAACATGCGAAACAACGAGAGGTCATGCTATGTCCTGTAACGATACGGCCCTATAATTTCTCCATCCTGTGAAATCTAGACGCAGAAGTCCACGCTACCGAGCTTTGCAGGGAGGAGCATTGTGCATGCGCCTAGTGGAGGATGGAACTCAATGGTGTCTAAACCGCTGCAGCTAAACACTCTTGTTGCTTTCGGGGAACTCGTGGATGGCGGTCAAACGCAGCGACAGAAGCCGGTGGTAAACAACAGGTACACTTGTACACTGGTACTTTCAATGTGTTTCTGCAATGATAGGAATGTCAATCTTCTGGTGCATGACAGTTTGTGCGTTGGACTCGGTTACTCAAAGAGTAAAAGAAACTGATTCGCGGCGTGCAAACACATACAGCCTTTACAGATACTGGCAACGGGAATGATGGGGAATGGGGTTCCTGGAGCTAACGTTCTGGGTGCCGACACCGAGCTACCGGAGGTAAAGTTCTCTAGAGACATCTCTAAGCGTCGCCAACGCGCACTCGATGCTTCCCATTTTTACTGCCAATAATCCTGCTGCAGCTTAGGAGGTAGTTCAAATGCCAGGAAGTGCCGGTGTTTGCAAGCATTGCAAATACACTTTTTGGTGACCATTGTTATCTGCTCCCCATCGGACCTCCACTTTTGTCATTTCGACCTACTGTACCGTAATCATTCGAAACTAGCATTTCTGTAGACGGCTAGAGCCACGATCTTCCTTGTTACATTCTTTTTGAACGGCTGTCTTCTCTCCTCACATTCCACACCTCCGACGCCGTACCCAAAACCGACGTGCGCTTTCTCTAGGAAAGATACGATCTCGGACTGCGTCAGTGCTGCGGTACTTGATCAGCCACCTTAGGGGAAGCATCGAGCAGTGAGGCTGCTGTGCCATAGTGTGTTCTGCGACAACCGATTGAACACCCCGGCCACCTCGGCGAGCTTACAAAGCTCCATACTGGTTCAATTTGATCACCCTCTTCGATACCAAGCATTTAATCTTCGTTCCGCGCATCGGTCAATACAACAAACACGTCCTGAAGGACCGACCGAGGCAAGATGTCGACAGATATGACAGGCGAGCAGATGCAGGCGAAAATAACGGCCGCTAGACGAGAAGCTGAAGGACTCAAAGACAGAATTAAGCGGAAGAAGGATGAATTAGCGGATACAAGCTGTGAGCGGCCCCATGCTCTAGGGTTGCAATCATACATACTGACTGGTCGCAGTGAAGCAAGTCGCACAACAACACACAGAGGCATTGCCTCGGATAGGGATGAGGCCTAGAAGGACGCTCAAAGGACATTTAGCAAAGATATATGCTATGCATTGGTCGAAAGATCGACGGCACTTGGTATCTGCTTCCCAGGACGGAAAACTGATCATATGGGACGCATACACAACCAACAAAGTCCACGCAATTCCCTTGCGATCGTCGTGGGTCATGACTTGCGCATATGCGCCGAGCGGCAATTTTGTGGCATGCGGTGGTCTCGACAACATCTGTTCGATCTACAACCTATCGTCTCGGGAAGGGCCTACAAGGGTGGCCAGAGAATTATCGGGCCACTCAGGATATATCTCATGCTGTCGATTCATGCATGATAGGAAAATCATTACATCGTCAGGAGACATGACTTGTATGATGTGGGATATTGAGACTGGAAGCAAAGTCACCGAATTCGCAGATCACTTGGGGGACGTTATGAGCATCAGCATCAATCCCACCAACACAAACGTCTTTGTCTCTGGAGCATGTGATGCATTCGCGAAACTTTGGGATGTTCGAACAGGAAAGGCTGTCCAAACCTTCGCAGGTCACGAGTCCGATATCAACGCCATACAATTCTTTCCAGATGGCAACGCTTTCGGTACGGGTTCTGACGATGCGTCGTGCCGGCTATTCGATATCCGAGCTGATAGGGAGTTGATGGCATACCAGGTAAGAAGTGTTGGATTCGCAAGGTTCCGCCGTACTAAACCATTTCTAGAACGAGCAAGTATTATGTGGAATTACATCTGTGGCATTCTCAGTGTCAGGTCGCCTGTTGTTTGCAGGTTATGATGACTTCGAATGCAAGGTATGCAACACCGTACTAGCGCTACTGCAGCCAATGCTAACATCCTTCCAGGTGTGGGATACGCTACGGGGAGATAAGGTTGGGTTACTCAGCGGACACGAGAACAGAGTTAGCTGTCTCGGCGTCAGTGACGATGGTATCAGTCTGTGCACGGGCTCATGGGACTCATATGTAAGCACTGTCCATAAAAATTGGATGACTGTACTGACACTACAATAGCTCAAAGTATGGGCATGGTAAGAGACACATACCAACGTGCGACTCGAGGAATATCCAAGCGAGCTCAGGACTCGAGTAATAGAGCACGTTCACTAACAGGAAGCACTACCATCATCAACAACTGATATCTGGCCTGGTGATACAACATCTACACAACCTAGCCGACATGACATACCCTAGTTCTGGCTCGGCTACTTCACACCATTCTACACCTGTACCATTTTCTATCTTTCTTCTTCAATCCTGTTCCTTGACCCAACTCCAACCCACCAATCAATCTATCAATCAAGGGAACATCCGCCAAAAACTTTCCACCCAGGAATTACAGGACCAAAAACACCTACTAAAGGTTACGGATGCCGGAAGTTTTGCCTGCGGAGAAGGGACCTTCACCATTTACTTTAAAATGGATCCAGCTATAATTATTGGGTTTCGAACCACGAGGCGACAATGGAGTGTCTACGATTTGCTTTGCTTATTTTGTTTTTCATCCCATTCCTCTGTTTGGGGTGCGGAGAGTTCTGTGCAGATGCGGATGGAAACTTTTAGCGGACAGCAGCGAGGTTTTCCCCTTTCCAAAAGAAGATACTGTGTATGTTCTGTCTGCACTGCAGTGTGTGGACGGCATCAATTTGAATGTGATTGAAGCTTGGTATTGAGATCGGTGAACTTTTCGAGAAGTCATGGTACTAGAGTTGCTGCAGCTGCTGTTGTGTGCTATTCTGCTACATGCATGCCTACCCATTGTGTCTGTTGTGCTATGATAATTTTGTTTCGAAAATGCTTCCTACCAACGCCCGCTGATCGAAGAGAACAGTCGATAGCATCCGAACGCCTCAGAGTGCATAACATGACATGTACCTCCATTAGAAGCATTGAATGGGCGAAAACCACAGTACAAATCTCCTCTAGTAGAAAACCCCAACTAGCAAGAACATCCCTCCCTCTCCGGGTCCAAATTAATGTTTATTGGATCAGAAAAGTCCCCCCCGTACTCCTCGCTCTCCTCCTGCGCCAGTGCATTCCTCGCAATAACCTCAAACGCCTGCTCAACATTAACATTATCCTTCGCCGACGTCTCAAAATACGGCATCTGCCCTCGTTGCTGACAATACGCATGCGCCCTTTTCTGACTGATCATCCTCCGTTCCTCGCCCATATCAACTTTATTCCCTAGCACCACGAACGGGAAACTATCGGGATCGCGGGGACTCGCTTGGATCAGGAACTCGTCGCGCCAGGAGTCGAGGGTCTCGAAGGACTTGGGGCTGTTAACGTCGTAGACTAGGACGCAGCAGTCGGCGCCGCGGTAGAAGGCGACGCCCAGGGATTGGAAGCGTTCTTGGCCCGCGGTGTCCCAGAGTTGGAGCGTTACGATGCGGTCGTCAACTGTTACTTCTTTGGTAAGGAAGTCGGCGCCTATGGTTGCTTTGTAGGAGGTGCTGAACTTTTTGTTGACCTGTTTAAATAGTCAGTGATTGGAAGGTGTGGATGTATGTGTGGTGATGGTTATTCGTACGTATTGGTTCATTAAGCTGGTTTTGCCTACGCCGCTGTCACCTAGGATGATGACCTGCAGTCACTGTTAGTGGTGCTCGAGATTACCCCAGTCTGGATAGGTGCCCACCTTGAGTAGAACCTTCTTGCGCGATGCCATGCTGACGGATTAGCGCTGCTGCGCCGGGCAGGACTGCAAACACTGATGTTGTGGTCGGTGTTGGAGCGAACTTGAAATGAACAAGAGTGGGTTCTCTGAGTCTCGGTATAAGTGTGTTAGACCTTGAAGCTGGGTTGTTGGATTGAGAATTGACTTTTGTTTCAGCAGGAGCAAGGGAGGCCAAGTGAAGTCTAATATTGATACTGCGTGGCAGTTGACAAGCAGTTACTGATTTAATATATCGACGTAGAGCTGCAGGCAATACATGATGCAAAGCGCTGGTCAAACCGTTGCGGTGGGTGGCCAGATGCCAGATGACCATAACGCTAACTCAATTCGGCTCCTCCCACCGCCGTTGCCTTTGTCGAGTTCCTGTCTTTATGTTATTAGTAGTACAGCCAACCAGATTACCCGCAGACGTTCAGCATCTATGGCTCTTTACGCACAGTTGTAGCCTGCAAAAACGTAGGCTGTTGCGGGCAATCATGGGCTGAGATCGTGCTTGACTCATGGCCGACTGGAAAAACCAATATCTGGCTGCTCTAAAAGCGAGAGATGAACTCGAACAGGCTGATGCAGCCATCTACGATAGATGTAAGGCTCTACATGCAACTACGGCGTAGCTATTGACTCTCTCAGGCACATCTCTCGCCGACCGCAACGCCGCGTTAAGAGCAGAACTACGCAAAGCCCGTGCTACCACCCAAGCCGAATCTATTCCAAGCAGTCCCCCTCCAGCGCCTCTAGTAAGCTACGGCTTCCGTCGCCAGACTTCATCCCCCCAGCCCAGTAACGACACAGCCGCAACCGCGCGTTTGCGACAAGACTTTGCAAAAGCACAGCAAGATCGAGCAGATCTGCAGAGTCAAGTAGAATCACTCAGAAAAGAAATCGAGGCTGCCACGCTCCAGTCCAAGAGTGATCAGAAGAAGATCTTAACCTTGTCAGCCAGCAACACTCAACTTGCAACGAAGTTGAAAGATAGAGGGGAGGAACTACGCGGCAAGGCGAAACTTTTGGTCAATGTTCAGGATGAGAATGCTACGCTTAATCTGCAGCTTAATGTGGCGGAGGATCAGGCTAAGCAGTTGAAGAAGGAGAATCAAGAGCTTGTTGATCGGTGGATGGCGAGGATGGGCAAGGAGGCTGACATGATGAATGAGCAGGGCAAGTTTCAATGAGCTTTTCATTTTTACAAGTATTGTGATGTGCTTGCAGCATGCTCGGAATGCAAGATGATTCTGATTGCATACATTCTCTTCAGATCCGGGGCGAAACCAAATCAATCACATATTCATGATAGGACATTGTTCTCAGCCTAAAAACTTCCTATACAAGGGACAATGTATTCCATTGGCGCTACTACCTACCTACTGGTAGATTATGTGGCAGTGGATATGATTGACTATGCCATATTGCCATGACAATTTTGGCCGATACTAAATTAAGCTACAAAAATGGGATATTAATCTATGCAACATAAACTGGTTTTTCTAGTTCTAATGCTTCGGGTGCTCAAGTTCTTTGCCGTTCCTAAGGGATGGAGACTACATGTCTAGCCATACAAAACTACCTATATCTTCTGTTGATACACCCATGAGTCTTGCTGACAACAATCTGGATGGACCGATTGTGCATGCCCTTCGCACTTTTGTCAACCACTGTGCTTTGACATGTATGAATGCTTTGCTCTTCCATCATTTCACTTGTATCGTTTCTACGACTCAAGCTGCTTCTGTACAGCCCTCAATTCTGTAGTATCCTTCACATGCAGATACCATCTGCCCGGGTCATCGGACCAGCTTACCATGCCACTGAATCGTTCCTTTTCAACCACCCGTAACACGTTTGTTGGATCGTTGATGTTTCTGGTCTCGATTCGGTGTGCTGGATCTCGGAAGTACTTGAGGCTCACAATCTGGCATCCTTCTTTAAGGTCGAGGAAGATGTATTTCAAGGTATCGTTGAGCTCGGCCGTAAACGCTTGGTTGTTAACAAGAACGACATCTGCTTGCCTGAGGGTCGCACGTAAATCCGTGTTGATGGTGAAGTCGTCTTGGATGAGGCGGATTTCACCAGGTTTGATGCCCCACATCTTGCATCTTGACGGGAATTCTTCAGCTTGTTTAGCAGCCAGTTTTGCTGGATTCTTCATGACTTCGCATCCCCAGGACTGACAGCCAATCTCAAGAGCGGCTTGCAGAACGCAGTTGCCTACACCTGAACCAAGATCCACGAAAATCTGATCAGACTTGAGCTGAGTCTCGCGAAAAATGATGGATAAGAATTTCGGTAGAAGCTCGCCGTAGACGTTGTCGCTGAAGCTTTCGTATTCTCGTACAAGATCAACATCTGGAGATACAGTTCGAGCGTATATCTGGTCCTTAACAATGTGCTGTACGAGTTTCAGAGGTATTGGAGATGTCATCGTGTCAAGGCGAGAAGAGATGGTGCCGTCAGCACGCTTGTTTGCTATCAGGGTGTTGTACTCATCGACAACATCGATGAAGCGCTGCTGAGCTCCGGCCCGTGCAGAGTCCTTAGCACTTTTGCCCAACTTTCCCACCAAACCACCACCACCGAAATCGGGAGGATCTATAAGCTCTCTGGCTGCTTCATCCATGTAGAATTCAGCCACCATCTTCATGTTGTCTTGTATCTCGGACAGTGGCTTGAAGTCGGATCTGTCGGTAGGTTTGACAAGCTGATATCTCTCAGTCAAGCTTCCACATGGATACTGCAAATTGATTGTTGGGCATTCTTCCTCGTCCTCTTGCAAAGCACTGAAATATTCGCCAAACTGATATCTTCCATGTTGCTGAATACTGCTATTTGCAATGTCGGCAGCATGTATGATGTTGTAAGAGGTTGAACTGTCTGAGAAGGAACCCGGGTCTCGGACTATTCTATCGTGATCGGTCTCGTCCTTCTGCTCGATCTTCACTCTCTTGCGCCGAGACTCTGATTCATCATCCTCATCAGATGCCCATTGGGGAGTTGTTACAATTGGAGACGACCGCTTCGGCTTTGCTATCTTTCCATTTCTTGCACTTTCTCGTGGTTCACTGCTTCCTTGGCGAGAAGATGATCTGGACGGAGTAAGCGACTTTCGTGACGTTCCATTGATTTTCGGCAGGCCATTCTTAGCGAATTTGGTTTGGCTAGCTGGCTTTATACCAGATGGAGCGAGTGGTCGTGGGGTTGTTGCAGGTTTCACAAGAGCAGCCTTCGAGGGCATTGTATACATTTGCGCGGCGAGGCTTTTGTTCTTGTTTAAGAGGTTGAAAGGCTTCTTTGGCTGCGGTGCCGACATGATTGCTGGTTGTTGCTGGTGAAGACCAGATACTAAGCGAAGTTTGTAGTTATCGTATTATGTTCAGATTCAAAGGACCGATCAACCTAGCGCTGGAAGTCTTGACGGTTCGAGAGGTTGAAAGCAGTCCAAATCAACAAAAGAAATCAAAAATTATTATACAACAAGTAGTGAAATTGAAAGACCAACAGTGCATTTGAAACATTCACCCTTGCTAAAGGCCGCAGTGACAGTGACAGTGAACGGGCGCAGACGGACGGCCACGCGAGCGAGGTGGAGTGAATATCAAAGTCAAACCTTTTGTCAGGCATCAGGCAGGAAGTAGTAGTTCAAAATAAGCGTTTCGTATGACGTAGAAATGCCGAGTGCCCCTTTTTCATTGTTTCCTTTCGTCTGAGGGATATGAAATATCTAGTTGGTCCTTCAACACACTATAGGACTATTCAACAATATTCGATCTTTCCACACCACGTTCAGCCTTGAGTTTTGCAGCCTGTTCAACCATGTCTCTCGCTCACTTCCATACGGACCATTGCATCCTGCCCTTCCCCAAACACTATCACTGCACTTCCCTCCCCTATCCTGCCCTCATAAACAGTTGTTCTCTTTGATCATGTCTCGTAGACCCAAGTCCCCACTACACACAGGACACGTAAGCGATTGACAGAACCATCGTTCGAGACACGTTCTGTGAAAGTACATGTAACAAGCAATGTGAATAATCCATCTTTCTTGACGAAAGATGAAGCCGTGGCAAAGATAACAGTGGTGAGGTTCAGCCATGTTGGTCGGAAGTCGATTCAAGTCCGTTAGAAGGCCTAGGGAGAGCTCTGGTTATATTATGCAATCGAGTGTTTAGCGCCTGGTGTTTCGTTGATGTTGTTGCAAGCTATCGGTCGAATATGAATGCTGATTTATGTGAGTCCAAGGTCTTGCAGATGGTATTGCTCTGAGTTTGTAAGCTGATGGTTCGTCGTATGCTCTACTCCAGCTTCTGCATCCATTGGCAGAAGACGTTCTTATCAATGTTGTGCAGTTCGCTGGATAGCTGATTAGGGCACGCGCTGGCACAAAGGTAGGTGAAACAGTTGCGCTTTTCCAAACCCGCACTGTCCTTGATGTAGAGATGCTATCCCATCCTAGCTCGCAGTCATAGACCAAAGAATGCTAGGCGTGGGAGGCAGATGTTACACGTAGGAGCAAGGTCAGTCAACGAGACTGTGCTCGCTGACATCCACCACGAGGCTTGTTGTGGAATAGATCGCCGGGTCTTGTCTTGCTCGGAGCAAGAAATCGAGAGAAGTGTCTTAACTATTTTATTAGATTCCAAACAGGTGTGTCAGAACGCGAATCTCCCGCCTTTAACACCCAACCCCATGGTCATGA
>Ga0181467_101363_pt1 | contig 10255 bp, 8 predicted proteins | sample InSIn5gowninarea_2_FD_119079 | JGI IMG/M metagenome (GOLD analysis project Ga0181467, IMG submission 119079) | Clean room microbial communities from NASA Spacecraft Assembly Facility at Jet Propulsion Laboratory, Pasadena, California, USA -... ... | reverse complement strand
TTTGTTCCTGTTCTATTTATATATTCTCTCCAGGGCCGCCCTTGTTCGCTACACCAAGATAATCACCCAGGAACCGACGAGAACCAAGCAAACTCATCCGTCGGCGTTCCTTGCGGTTCTGGAGGATCTTGTGGCCCTGATCACGAACCTTGATATACTCAAGACCGCCAGTCATGCGACGCCAGAAACGCTGGATGCGGGTAGCACATTCTGTGCGGTACCGCAGATAGTTTCGCCAAGCACGCTGGATTCGAATGGCCATGTTGTGCCAGTAACGGTCACGCATCGCTTCCAGGGCAAAGAGCGTCTCTGGGGTCTTGACAAAAACCTTCGAGATACCCATCTGGTATTCTTCTGCGGGGATACTAGTGTCCTGTAGGATCTGGCGAGCTCCGGTCTCGACGTCACCAGTCCATGTGTATTCACCGGCATAGGATGTCTTGGGCGACAGCAGATAGAAACGCTCGACAAATTTGTCGAAGGTTTGACGGTAAGCGAAACCAGCACGTCGGATCCGAACGTTCTCTTGGAGACCCAGGTACTTGATCTGGTGCAGAACGTTCCCGACGTTGTATTCCTTCGGCGCCTTGTTGTCATTGGGCTTGATTGTTCTGATGTAAGAGGGCTGCGCCTTCATCAGAGTCGCCACCAGGTCGTTAGCAGAGGTCTTGATCTTGTCACTAGCAGTCGGCGGCCGTCTCTTGTCGTCCTGGTTAACCTGGTTCGGGAAGAGCGTGTGGACAAACGGGTTGCGACTCGACCCAACGAGGTTCAGTAGATCCTTGAGCAGGGCGTCCTTGTTCTTGTCGGTCATTCCTTGAACAGAGTAGCTGACATCGCCAGCATAATGCTTGACGATAAATTGACCCTGGCGACTCTCGAAGTTGGGGTTCTGTCCCAAAAAGTTGAGACGACCGACGAAGGTGTTATCCGCAGCACCCGAATCGGCGTGGGCCGTCGCACAGGCATCGTTAAGGGCAGCAAAAACACCAGGAGGGCGCTTGTCTTCGATTAGCGAGCACACCACCTTGTTATCGAAGTAGGTAATCGGTGTCCACTTGATCTGTTCACGAGCATATTCATCTTGTTCAGCCTTCAATGTCAACTGAATGAAAATCTGTTGCAGCTTCTCGTTCACATAGTTGATACAAAGCTGCTCGAACGAGTTCTTCTCGAAGATTTCGAATCCATAAATATCAAGGATACCGATCGAGTTGGAAATCGAGCTTCTGGCGGTCAAGGAAGAGTTGATGCGCTCCACGATCCAGTCGAAGAGGTTAAAATAGACTGCCTTGGACAAGGCGTCACGGACAGCAAGTGCCTGTGTCGTGTTCAAGGGCACTTCGTACACCGATCCTCGGCGTCCACCACGTGCTGTCTCCATCAAGCGGATTGTCATAGCTCGGTGCACTGACGGCGAGTCAACCTCGAGCAAGTATGCGACGTATGCGATAACCGACTCGTCTGCGATGGCGGAGTTCCCTTGGTCGTCCTCGACAAACTGAATGTTTCCAATCCACAGAATCGCCGCAAGCATGCGGAAAACGTCGTCCTGCTCCGCCTCCGTCATACCAATGACACTCATTGCATTCAACGTATCCTGAAATTCGGCATTATCGTCCACTCCTGGCACATCGAAGCACTTTGACCGGCTCGTATACATGTAGGCTTGCGGTTGCTGTACACCGAATAGATCTAAATGATATGTAAGCCGATGTGTACGGAAGAATAAATATAAGCCAGTTCCTACCTCTGTACTTTTGCGGAGCCGCCTTGGTGAACTGGTAGAAAATGTGGAAGTTCCGCTCATTCGTAATCTGTCCGACAACTCGCGACTTCTCGAGCAAGTAGTTGGTGATGTGTGCACCCACAGGCTCACCCTGGGCATTGAATTCCAGCTCCAGGTACTTTCCGAATCGCGACGAGTTGTTGTTGCGCAGGGTCTTTGCGTTACCAAAGGACTCGAGCAGAGGGTTGGTGGCCAAAACCATGTCCTTGGTCTCCTGAATAGAGGAATCACTGCCACCGGATACACTGGCAATGTACTGCATAATCCGCTTGGCAGCTTCCGTCTTTCCGGCACCCGATTCTCCCGAGATAATAACACATTGGTTGTCCTTGTATGCGTTCATGTTATAGTAGGCGGATTCGGCCACTGCGAAGACATGGGGCGGGACTTCGAGACGGTTCTTATTCCGGTAGGATTCGAGGACCTGATCAGTGTAGATACCCACTGCGAGCTGTCAGTAAAGAAATCTGACATCGTTCGCATGGAGCAATTGACGTACGGTCTCGAAAGGGGTTGACAGACACCAAGACGTGTCCGATATAGGTCTATCAAGGTACGCTGTTAGCCCCTGATCCCATATCCAGCGCGCATGACGCTGCGATTCCCGTATAACCAAGCAACAGGTATCTTACATAGATCTCGCCATTTTCGAATCGAAGCTTCAGGTTATCGTTAATGGCCTCGTTGGAGATCTTGCTGAGCAGCGTAAGGTCCGACACTCCGATCTCCTTTTTCTTCGTAGTCTCGAACACAGCCTTCTTAACCTGAGGCTTTCCTCCTGCTCCTCGACCATCGCCAATGTCAGCCGCAGCCTTCGAGCGACCGAAGCCTCGACTCTTCTTCTCTCCGCCAACGGGTCGTCGCGAGTGTCCCTGAGAGCGATCGCATATTAGTCTCGCGTGCCTGGAATAGTATGACTGCAAGAGATCGACTGTAGTAATAAGACTCAACTCACCATGATTGTGTATTAAGCAATTGTTCCTGTTTCGCGCCAGGCGACAGGAATTCCGCCTAGTCCGAACGGAAGGAGGTGGGTTAATTCTGGGGGAGGGACAGGTTTACGGGTGCAATGCGGGAGGTGGGATAGTACTCATTCCAAGCGGCGGGGAAAGGCCGACAAGCAACGAGCGTAAGAGTAGAGAGAATATATAAATAGAACAGGAACAAAAAGAGTGGTATAAAATTGGTATAGCACACCAAGGGAGTGAATGTGAAAGAGTAGGTAGAGTAAGTACGGGAGGTTCAAGAGGAATGGGGAATGACGACGATGGAGAATAGCCGTCTGCCAGTGACTGCGCCACACTGTGGCTCTGGTTCTAACGCGCAATCCTTTGCCTCCAAAAGGAAATCAGGAGAATTTACACATTTTAATTGCGCCAATCCAGAGTGTCAGAATGCCGGTGCCTTGATTTACGGTCCTTGGTTGTACGCATCTTATAAGACGACTGTATCATTTCTCGCCGCATCATATCTAAACGTGCTCCTTTTCCATCCTTGGGCACGATTTGGGCTTCGACGCATCGTCCAGCAATAGGATATTGGTCAGTGCTTCTGAAAAAAAAAGGAGAACTTGTCAAATACTATTCAAACGCCCAATCTCTGTCGCAGACACCTCATCTCCCAAGTAATCCCGTATAAGAGCCTGTCCGGATCTTGACTCAACGCCCGCAACGGTGGAAATAGACCGCTCGGAATATTTGTATACGGCAACGTTAGGTCTACGACGCTGGTCATGTACTCTTGGATGCAGGGAAGGAAGCATGAGTATGCATATATCCGCCTACTCTTCTTGCAGCTAGTTCTTAACATATATCAATCTATCACCAAGTTCCATGAGGGCTCATCAAACGCTTCACTGTCGCTCTCTGCACCCTCATGGGGCTGAAAATGGCCTCCTTCAGCACCCCACCAACTGGACGTTGGTCGTTAACCAAGCAAGATCTTTTCTCTATTGGTATTAAATGATACTAAGCTTCTGAATATCAAAAACAATCGTTAATAACATCCATTATGTCTCCGGCCCGAAGTTTCGGGATGAGATGGGAAGTCTTCGGAAGGAACCTGGAAAGGTAACTAAGAGTTAGAACCCATGTGGTGGATAGACTTTAACCAAAAGAGGGTGGAGGAAGATTGTGAGTAGGGTATAAATGATGGTCTCAAATTTGTTATAGTCTTCTATTCTAAGCGGAGAGGACTGGCCTGATTGATGGGATCTGTCCAATGCATCTTTTCTGTAGATTCTGTAGTAGTTCAAGTCAGCTCTCTTTCCATGTGCTCGATATATATACGTCAATTATAGAGCTAAATTTGGTACTAGACGGAAACTGAAGTCATGATGTCGAATGATTAGCATCCTGGTCAAGTGATGAAATATATACATATATATCTCGATGGCTGTAGAGGAAGGAGCAGGATGAGGAGCGTAGGTGAAGCCAGAAGGACAGGCTCAGGGCAGTCCAAATAGGACGATTCAAGAAAGATTGTGAAAAGGTTTCATGCAGAGACATAATAATTTAGTCTCAATGCAAAGCTGTTTGCTTGTTGATGCAGTTGTATTTTCAATAGAGGAGTAGGAGAGTTCTATATACACATGAAGTACATATACAGGCGTGATCTGACTAACGTGACATCCACACGTCGTCTGCTTCTTTGCAAAAATTAGGGTATCCCAGCAGTAAGCAAATAATATAAACAAAGAAAAGTCAAATCTATATCTATCAGTATATGAAAATAGGATCACCCGATCCCTCAAGAACTCTTGGACTGGGTATCCTTATCAGCTTGGCCAGCTGATGAGCTCTCTGGCTGAGCATTGGAGGCCTCTTTCGATGCTGGTGTGTTCTCTGGCGCGGCAGCACTCTGCGGATGGCTCACAGAGTCCCAGAGAGACGAAACGTATGATCCAATCTGCGACAGCCATCCCTCCTCTTTAGCATCCTCGGCCTCTTCCTTCTGTTCAACCTCCCACACCTCACGCGGCAGAATCCGAGACGGCGACTTCAGCGTTAAATTCTCGTTCTTGGCCCTTTGCTGTAGCAGCTCTGTTTCAAGAGCCACCAAGGCCCTCCGGGAATTTTTCTCCGACTGCTCCAGCTCAACCAATCGAGACTCGACATCCTCCCGCCGTGTAGTCTCCTTCCTCCTAGACCTCAAAGACTCGTAGACAATCAACCCACCGGCCACTATGAACAGGAAGGATTCGCTTATGAACGATGCCCCAGATTCAATGGCTTTCGACTCGGACAGCGGACGGATATGAGGCTTCGGAGCCGGTTTCTCTGCTTCCGTCGCCGCGGCCTTTGCTTTTGCTATTGCTTCTTCTTCCGCTTTGCTCTCTGCTTGTGTTTTCACGGTCGGGGTGGTGGGCTTATGTCTCCGGGCTGCGGCTTCAGCAGCTGCTCGTCGTTCTGCGGTGGTGGTATCGCGCAATAGACCGAGACGTAACCGCATGTCCATGCGGTGAAGCGACTGCGCCATGGAGACGCATATCCGTCGGAAGCGTTCATGCTCGCGGGCCTGTGCTTTGAGTTGATTCTGGGGTCACGGAGTCACGGATCAGCATGAGCTCCCCAAGAAAGAGGGGCAGTGTGGCTCACCGCAATGGGCTTGGACAGTGTCCGGATAACGAGTGAGGAGAGTTTTAGCGTAAGAGACATGGTGGTTATTTGTATTAGGTGGAGGACGAAGTTTGTGTAAGCAAAGCTGACGAGGGACAATTATATTTAGAGATGGCTACCCACGTCGTCATCGCTGCCCGGTCTCTCAGGCACAAGTTTGCTTTCCTATATAGGCCTAGTGCAATGTGCTGTCTTGCTGACATAAACACCGCCCGTTGTTACGGCATTCGGGTCAATGTTTATCGATTTCCTCATCAGGCAGTCCGTTTGGCGGCTGCAATCCTTACTTTTCGGCAACCTCATCGCTTCTTTTCCTCTCTTTCCCCCCACCTGCTCCCGTCCCCTCGCCGCTGTCTGTCGGAGGTGCTTGCATTTCTTGTCTTTGTTTTTTGCTTAATTGGGTTTATTTGCCTTTTTTCTTCTTTTGAGCGTCATTGTTGTTTTTTGGTAAGTCTCTGAACCCCGTGTGCAATGCCTCTCTTTGCTACGGTTCTGTCAAGCTGTGCAGCTCCCGATGCGGAACCACAAAAGCGATGCAATTGACAGCTGACAAGGAAGGGTTAGATATACCCGGGGACTGTAAAAGCCCTATTGTGACTATAATCAGTTTGCATTTATCGCTATACTTGATGACCGTTACGACCTTCTGGATATACTAGACCTCGAGTCACCGCTAGTTTATAATCGTTCGATGTTTACCTGAGAAAGGACAAAACCCATCATGGAGGCATTGACGCCGCGATCTACGAACCAGGTGATCAAACCTAAGGTGGCGATGGAGCGGAAGGTGTTGGATAAGAATGCTGCTGCCGCCGCTGCCAAAGCCAAACAAAAGGCCCCAGTGATGAAGGATCACCATGCACAACCTCCGCCGGCAATCGTGGTAGAGCCTGATGAGGAAGGAGAACGGTACACGACCGGCGGGTTTCTGGGCAAAGGAGGGTTTGCGATCTGCTACGAAGGGAGGTTAATGCGCAATGGGCGTGTGTTTGCGATGAAGGTGGTGAAGGCGGAGATGAAGCAGAAGAAGATGGAGGAGAAGGTATGCCTGCTATTCGTCCCACCTTTAGAGGTTCATTCATACTAATGAGGTCGCGCAGTTCCAAACTGAGCTCCAAATTCATTCGAAAATGCGACACCCCCACATCGTCCGATTCCATCGAGCCTTCACCTTCCACAACAGCATCTACGTCGTTCTCGAATTATGCCCCAACGGCTCCATCATGGACATGGTCAGGAAGAGGAGGAGTCTCAGCTTGCCCGAGGTGAGAAGGATTATGATTCAACTATGCGGAGCGGTGAAATACCTTCATAAGCGGCATGTCGCCCATCGGGATCTGAAAATGGGGAACCTGTTCTTGGACCACAACATGGATATCAAAGTAGGAGACTTTGGACTTGCCGCAATGATCATGTCAGAGAAGGACGAGAGACGGAGAACGACACTATGCGGGACGCCTAACTATATCGCGCCTGAGATTCTGGATAAGACAAAACGAGGACATACGCAGAAAGTTGATATTTGGTCCCTGGGGGTTATCTGGTAAGGGATCACTATCCTGTTCACTGTATTGTCCGACTAACGAAATTGCCCTCTAGCTTCGCCATGCTCACCGGTTACCCTCCATTCCAATCGAAAACGCAAGAAGAAATCTATAAGAAGGTGCGGAATCTCGTCTACGTTTGGCCCAAAGGTTCCGAGTGCGCCAACGATATCCCGGAAGAGGCCAAGAGCCTGGTTGACTCATGTCTTAACCTGGAGGAGGAACAACGTCCGGAACCAGACGATATCGTTGAGCACCCGTTCTTCGACATGTACGACGGTTGCATACCTGCGCGTCTCGATCCAGCGTGCTCTCATACCAAGCCGGTCTGGCTGAGGTCACAGACACCACGAGGCGACACCATGATGCGTGGTCATAGTTTGGAACACGACGAACGGCTATCCGGATACATCGAGCATGTTGAAGATCCGATCCAGCGTTACCGGGTTTGCAAGGCCGCGTTCTATACGCTATGTGGTGTGGGGAGAAAACCAGATGGAACTGCTCGCAGGGCGGCTGGAAAAAATTGCAACAAAACGGCGTATGCTGAGTGTGCCGTGGAGGAAGAAAGGAGACTCAACCCCGTGATCCCGTTACCACCGGACTTCGTTTACAAATATCCGCATGATCCAGATGGAGACTGGAGTCTCCCCGATCCAGCGTTTCCGTCTCGCAAGGATGACTCCTCGCTGGATAGCAGCGTTCTTTCCAGCCGCAGTATGTCTCTTCGGCACAATTCGATTAACACGGCATCACTCTCGCGGACACAGACGGCTCTACTTGCCGCGCAACAAAGGCGAAAGGAGTCCCAAAGCCACGCGGCTACTTTGCGACAACAGTCAATCGGACGAGGTTCGACACGCAAGGCACCCGCAATCAACGATCCAGCAGGCCAAACTTTCCAGCCAATCCTGGAAGCCAAGTCTGCCGAAGCCGATGCTGCTCCGGCACCTTCTGTTACTACTGGGGGCCTGGCCGAACGACCCATGCGACCACGCAGAGGCGTAGCTGCTTCTTATTCTGGATCGGTCCGAAGTGCAGACAGCAACGCTGCGGGGGTAGCCACAAATTCAAGCACCGTTCCTGCCATGCTCACAGTTGGCAAGACCCGCTCCCAGTCTAGGAGATTAGAAGCTGCCAACAGCCAAGGGCCGACTCGCCAGGCGACTGTTCCGGAGAGAGTCCCGTCAGTAATGACCAAGGAAGTACCCGCCAAAAAGCAACCACCCCCATCACGCCCAACGTCGAGGATGACTGATGTCGAAGTGCTTTCGATGCCAAAGCCGGAAAACAACGAGGAGCCCGTGAAGAAGTTGCCTGAAGCAAACCCCCGTCGCTCTAGGACTGAGGTTCCTACACCAGTGACCCGATCCGGTAGTACTAGCGGACCATCCACTTCCAGCAAACCTCGTTCGTCTCTTGGAGCACACCCCCTGTTTCACGCTCGGGATCCGTGTCAGGTCGTGCCAAGAACCTCCGTTAGCGAGGTGAACACTGACTTGCGACTTATGCTTTCCCACCTTGCTCCACAATCCTCGGTCCGTAGACGACCCGGTTCCAGACGCGAACCCCATGCGTATGTCATCAAGTGGGTCGATTACACCAATAGGTACGGAATTGGCTATGTCTTGGATGATGGCAGCGTTGGATGCGTTTTCAAGGCCGAGAATGGACAGCCAGCGAGTAGTGTTGTTTTGCGAGCTGGAGAGAAGCACATTCGTCGTAAGGCACGAAGCCAGGAAACGAAGAGCTACGAGTATTCGGAGGTGGACCAGTTGGTGCCCCGGAATGGGTTACCAATTGAGCTGTACGAGAACTGCGACAACGATCCATTAGTACCTCGGAGTGCTGTTCGACGTGCGTTCATCCCACCATCGGTGTTCGAAGTCAAGCGGTACCAGAATGGATCTGGCGTTGGAATCAAGCTTCGTCATGACCTCCATGGTGAACATGGGCCTGCAGACTACGAGAAGATCAAACGGGTTAAGCTAGTCGACCAGTTCGGAAAGTATATGATTGGATCTCTGGGTAGACATGGCGATGAAGGTCTGGCAGACGATGACTTGACAAAGGGCGATGGTCAATTCATCAAATTTTACCAGCGCCTGGGCAATGTTGGTGTTTGGGGATTCGGGGATGGCGCTTTTCAGTTCAACTTCCCCGACCACACGAAGCTTGTTATCTCGCCTGGCTCTACACGGACCTCATCGCCATGGATCGACTTCTACCACCTCTCTCCATCCGCTGCACGTTACCTTGCCGCCAAGGGCAAGATGCACCCCTCTGGATTCGACACGCGGGCTGTTGCTTCCGATGAAGCAGTGACGTTCCTGAGCATTGCCCACGGCACGTTGATGAATTCGGTGGATGAGCGAATCCGCGATGTACTCGAGGCGAACTCCTTCCTGGAGAAGATCCAGTTCATGAAGGACGTCTTGAAAGTGTGGATCAAGAAAGGACGACTCGGCGGTCGGCCTTCACCCACGTCCTCTGAGGATGGCTCACCATCGGAGATGTTCTGGGAGGGCTCGCAAGAACGTCCTCAAGGCGGAAGCGGCGGCAAGTTTGTCTGGGTGACCGTTGGTGCACCCGGGGGTGATGGCGAGTATCGATCGATATCGCTCAAGGATAAACGGTCTGACGGCGAGGTGGACACGCTCAGGGAACGGTTAGAAAGATTGGGAGGAAAGACATAATCGGGATACTACCCTTTTTTATACTTACGTTACGAGTCATGACTTGCATTTTGTCTTGGTTAATACTTGATTCTTTTCCTATGGAGTTCGTCTGCTATGGGTAACTTTTGAATACAATTGTCTATACTATTCCTCTATACTATACAAATCAGTCGTACTCTGCGTGTTAATCCCTAACCATATACGCCTGCACATACCCCCCCCCGCAACCTCCTCCTCCTGCACAACCCGAAACCCCCTCCTTTCATACATAGGCTTGCCCGCCGGCGACGCAGACAAGAACACCGGCATCCCGTCGTTGTCTGCACGATCAAGACCCCATTTTAGCAGCATCGAGGCGATTCCTTTCCCGTTGTAGGAGGGGTGTGTGCCGAGCATGTCGAGGTCTGCGCGGTTAGATTCTGTACAAGTACTAGATATTCGTGGTGCATATGCAGGTATGCAGGAACGAGGTATACATAGAGAGAGGCTTAGATGCGCGGAAGGGAAACGTACAGTAATGCGGCTTCGAACCCATATATTCCTCCCGCTTCGCAGCCATACCGCCGAAGAATCGTTGGCAGAGGGCTGGGTCGCTGCTTTGGGGCCATTGGCCTTCCCCCCTCGCCG
>Ga0181467_100918_pt2 | contig 10260 bp, 7 predicted proteins | sample InSIn5gowninarea_2_FD_119079 | JGI IMG/M metagenome (GOLD analysis project Ga0181467, IMG submission 119079) | Clean room microbial communities from NASA Spacecraft Assembly Facility at Jet Propulsion Laboratory, Pasadena, California, USA -... ... | reverse complement strand
GTGCGCGCAATCGGAAAGCTCGCTATCAAGATTGCGCCAGCAGCACAGCTCTGTATCAGCACCCTTCTCTCACTAGTCAGCACAAAGGTATCATATATTGTACAAGAGGCCACAGTGGTCATCCGCAATATCTTCCGCAAATACCCCAACCAATACGAGTCCATCATCTCTACCTTGTGCGAGAACCTTGACTCGCTGGACGAGCCTGAAGCAAAGGCCGCCATGATATGGGTTATTGGTGAATATGCCGACCGAATAGAAGACTCAGACGTCCTGCTTGAGGATTTCCTAGACACCTTCCAAGAAGAGACGCATGAGGTGCAGCTGGCTCTTCTTACAGCGACCGTCAAATTGTTCATCCAAAGACCCACTCGAGGATCTGCCATTGTACCAAAGGTGCTGAAGTGGGCCACTGAAGAAACCGATAATCCTGACCTCCGCGACCGAGGGTACATGTATTGGCGACTCCTATCCTCAGCACCCGAAGAAGCCAAGAAGATTGTCATGGGCGAGAAGCCCCCCATCACCGCTGAGGAGTCGGAGAAACTGGACCCCAACACATTGGAGGAGATGTGTCTCAATGTTGGTACCTTGGCGACAGTCTATCTCAAGCCAGTCAATCAAGTGTTCCGCAGCGCCAGACCGAGAAAGCTACAAGATTCGCCTGCTCTGAGAAAGGAGGAGCTTCCCACTTTCAAGGCAGCTCAACAAGCTCGTGAACGCTCTGCGGCTGACCGGGCCAAGCTCGACACGACTAATGGCAACGGTACTCTGAGCCCACCCAATGCCAACGGCATGGCCGGTGCCGTCAGCGAGGCGGACATGTATTTTGCAAGTGTTGGAAGACAGAGCTCGTTCGGTGGAAGCCCTATTACTGCGGATCCAGTCGGTGGCATGGGAGGCGGATGGGTGGTGAATCAGAACGAGCCGCAACACATGGTGGTAAGTCCAGGAGTGCACGATGGCAATCAGGACTTATTGCTCTAAATACTGTGTATATGGATACTTGTACATGGGGCAGTATTATGCGCAGGTTAGGCGGACTTGATGTTGTACTTGTATTGCATGCTGCAATGTTTAGGGAGAATGCTTAGTTTGTTATTCATTCAAGCACACTCTGGTCTCTTTTCTACCATGCATAAGTAGATAAAAAATAATGTGGAATAATGCTATGCACAACCTCGAACGCCCGCATCGATTGAAAGAGAGAAGGGTGCTGATACAGAGCTGTGCTGCTGGCGCAATCTTGATAGCGAGCTTTCCGATTGCGCGCACCGATTTGCGAACAAAGTCGACGTCAATTTCGGTAGCATATCTAGTTGTTGTTAGTGATTGAGGCATGGAAAATCTACAGGACAAAAACTCACTCTGCGAGCTCCGTCAGCACCTCCTTGATGTTGCGCTCAGTAGCAAGCATAAAGATAAGCTCGAGCTTGGTGACCTTGACGTAGATGGGGTCGTTGTATTTACAGAAGAAAACGCGGATATCGTTTCGCAGAACCTCTGGCCGACGTTGCAGAATAAGAAGCGCATTACGAAGAGCCAAGTACTGAATTTCTGGGCCTTTGGAGAGAAGCGTGACCAAGGGCGGGGAAAGCTTGTTGCACAAAGAAGTGATGACTTTTTGGTCGGATATATAATTCATTAGGTAAAGGATGACGCGGATGCAGGTAAGAACAACGGCCGAATTTGAGTGTGAAAGACGGGGTGATATGCGCTCGGCCAGGATTGCGGCTTCGCCACTGTCCTGTGGAACATAGTTCATCATGGCCTCGAGAATGTACGTCTGACCCCACTCTGAGCAGTCTGGTAGAATCGATACGATTTTGGATGCACTCGCATAGTCAATGGTGAGCTTGATGTTCTCGCTCCGCTCCCAGATGTCCATAAGACTTGCGAGTGCACTTGATACTACGGTAGGGTTCTCGTCTCTGAGCATACCGTTCAGTCTATCAATGAGGTCCGACTGCTCAACCAAATGTCGGTCGTGGTCGTAGAGCTTTGCGACACAAAAGGCGGCTGTTTTTCGGACATACGGGTCGGCGTCTTTGAGGAGGTTCTTTAGGTGGGGTACGGTGGCTTCGACAAACTCGCGAACGTGGACGTAGGACATGGTTCGTAGGGCAAGGGCGCGCACCAGGGGATTGGTGTCGTTCATGTCCTCCTGTATGATGGGCAGTGCTTTGAGGGCAATGTCGGGTTTTATCCTGGCATAGTTGACCAAATACAGGAAGCACCTGGATCGTCGTCAGTGCGGCTCGGCCGTCGGATGCAGAGGACGACGCACATCTTCTTAATCTCAAGGCTCGGAATATGCATGCAGCCAACAATGTCCGGAAAGAGGGCAACCATGTCATTGTTGCTCATGGTCATGTTGGCGACAATCTTCTTGAGGGCGGTCTTCTTGGCGGAGAAGTTCTTATCCTTCTTTCCGCCGCTGTTGAGCTCGAGACGAAGTTCGGCGACCTTGCCCTGTGGAGTGCGACTGGCATGTAAGCTTCTGTCGTCGAAGGTATAGGGGAGAAACATGATCATGATGCATAGCCTCGAACTGTCGTGCCGTAGTGGGCAAGGAACCGCAAGACGGACGGAGAACAGAGACGCAGACGTACCCTTGCGAAGAGCTTCGCATCCTGGCCGCCCTGGCTCATGGTGGGCTAGTGACCTGTCTCCCTGCCTGTTTATGTGCCTTGAAGATAACGTCCCTCGTCCAGCTGGCGCCCCTCTCTTGGCGCGTGGAAACGGATGTGCGGGGTTAAATGTGGCTGATTCGCTCGTTTATCGGATGTGGATGGCGTCGCGCATTTCGGAGGGACTTGGACGAGGGGCTTGGATCTGGGTGACGGAGTGAATAGGGCACGAGTTGAAGGCGAAGGGTAACTTTTAGGGATGTCTGGCGGCGGTCAACACGGAGGAGGGGACGTGCATACATGCCAAGCCCAGCCGCTGTGGATCACTTCTCTCTTTCTCCACACACGGCGCGCTCCGCAACACCACAGCCATCTTGTCAGCCTTTGCCGCATTTGTGCCGCAGCACTACCACTACCACTACTACTACCACTGCCGCCATTGACATCAAACCCCCCCTTTGAGCTACAACCAGCAGCATCTACAGATATGGCCACCGCACCTCCGCCGCCCCCGCGATGGGTGCTTGATCTCAACTCGACGCCCGCATCCGCTCCCAAGAATGCGTCTCTCGTAGACCCGCCGGGCTACACAGCTTCACTGACCAAGAAGGAGCGCTCCCAGGCTTCCAAGAACCAGCGTGTACCCCCGACGGCCGAAGAAATGGATACCCTCAAGATGAAGAAGGCCTGGGAAGTCGCCATTGCCCCCGCTAAGCAGCTGCCTATGAACGCCTTTGGTACGCCATTCCGCCATCTATGAATGCTCGCATCCTGCAAGTGGCTGACTTTGACAACAGGAATGTACATGACTGGCAACACGCTCCAGATCTTCTCTGTCTTCATGGTCTTTACTCTCTTCAAGACGCCCGTTCTCGCTGTGCTCGGTCTCCAACGCACCTTTGCACCCTATGAGTCTCCTGGTACTGCTGGCCGCTTGCTCGGAGTCAAGCTTGTTTACATCGCCTGTAACTTGCTCATGTTAGCTCTGGGTATTTGGAAAGTGAATGCAATGGGTCTGCATGCTGTTTTGGGTCTGGTGCGGAATTCAGCTACGCAGCATAGTCTGTTGTATTGTGATATGGAAACCATGATTCAGCTGTGGTTTTTGTGAGACTTTCCATGTACTTGAAGCTTTGGAACTACAGTATTCTCTGGACCCAAGTATATTACTGAAAGATGCTCTGAAGTCTCTTCCCAAAGACATTGCGTGACAACGGATGAACACTAAAAGATTGTAGGTACTGTCCCGACGGTCGAAAAGATCGGTACTGCCATTCAAACAGATGCAGTGATATATTGGATGTGTACCTGGTACGAGTTCTTGGCATGCATACCGCAATTCTATTCTTAGCCTTTCCTGGTTAATTCATTCCAGGTCCGAGGTTGTTGGATCACGCAGGTGCAATCTCGACCCGTCCATGGTGCGACGCTGCATACATTAGCTCTTCAGCCTCACCATCAAAGTACCTTCTCAAAGATTTAATAAAAACATTTTTTGAAAGGTCCACCGTCCTGATACATGAATGATCCCAATTTTGAGAGTAACGAACTTCAACCCAGGCAGACTGAACCTTTGTAACAAACTATGACATAGAAAAGTTATGAGGACGCTTGCCACCATCCGGTAAGCTGCATGGCTCGCGGCGCACAACGGCAGCAGGTATTTAGCCGGATAACATACAGCACTCGACATGTTCAGGTCAATATCGCAGAACCATACTGATCCTCAAGTTCTTGGCTGTGCGCTTGACACGCTCAGCTTCTCAAGTGGCGTCCGTTTTGTAGGGTTTTCCCTACCGAGGCAGCAGGGGTTTAGCAAAACCCTAGGATAACCATGGAATGGTTTAAATTGCATTCGGTAAGTTCGACGACAGGAACTTCTGTAGAGCTGAAGATGTTCGGTTTTAGTCAAGGGTAGGTTTTATTGACCGTAACGCAATGCTGGTTCGGCAGGCTTGCCCTTCCAAACCCACGCGTCAAGAGGATCGAGCAAACAAACCAAAACAGCAGGTAGAATTGTACATTGTGGCAAAATCTATGCTGAATTAGTTAGGTATAATATTGAAGATCAGCATCTGTTGGAGTAGAAGTCGCCACAGAGCTACATTTTCTTTTTTTTTGCAAAAGGCCCCCAACAGTAGACGGGCCAAGAGTTGTGAGATTACGTACTTACTACAACAGAACCTTGACGATGAGTTGGCCGACTAAGGCGCGAATAGCAGAATGGCAGTGAAGATGAGTGGGGGCCGTAGGGCTGACAAACGGCCCCAATATCAATTCAGCTAGATTATGTCTAGAGAAGCACAGCCAAACTTTGTGTAACACATGGACCGAGCGTAAAACGGATTGATTTTTACCCGGTCTGCATCAACCAGTCTGCTCTGTTGTGGCGAGTACTGTATCTCACTCGTGTTCGTGATTCAATTTACCACTAACGAGCATCGTCGTTAGTTCTCTGCCAACCTCTGGTCCCCACAGACAGAGTGTACCAATTCTCATAGGATCTGCCAGCTTCGCTATCATAATCTCCTTGACCCTTTTCATACCAATCCTATCAGGCCTGCCATGCTGTAAGGTGTGTAGAAGCCGTTTCAGAGGTCAACCATCAAGTTGCAGCTGGGAAAAGTTAGCACAGTGAATGAATATCTATGTGATAGCTGGACAAAAGCCACTAAAGTGGTACTTTCAGATGACTTTGCGCATCTCGCTGTCAACTACCTTCTAAAGGTCAGAACGAAGCTTCAGCGCGGCTCTGTGGACACGTAGTTCAAGGGAGATCAATAACTGGTAACCTTTTGGTGGATAAGTTGGAAAGAACGCTCCTGTACTAGACTGTGTTCCATCTTGTCTGCACAAGAGGGGATTGTTAGTAGCCGGTGCAAAGAGAATAATCATAAGAATAGTACGCTTGACTCTAGATTTATACCGAGAGTGAATGGATCATTGGCGACTCTGGCCGAAAAATATGATTTTGCATTTACGGCTCCAGCTAGCCGTTCCTCACAGACCTATATACGATACTTGATGCAATCTCTCATACAATTCCTGAAACAAGAATATTCAAACAGCGATATGTCAGCAAAGACAATATTTCAAAGTGACTAGTAAATTAGTTTTGGTAGTGTCAATCTATGTTGAATCTCATCAAAAGTGACAGGTAGACCATTGTCTGAGCCATGAGACCGTGCATTTATATTTGACTGGTCATTTCGACCAGAGCTAATCGTTAGTAGCTCTGATGTCAGCACAGCTTCGATCGTAATGAACTCTACGCAATCGTATTGTTGTCTTAATGCACTGGGCTCTACGAACGTTGAATTGTATCCCGAGTGCAAGATGTTCTCTGACGTGGTATTACTGCAATGAAACACGTTATACACGAACGTGAACATTCCCTATACCCCAAATTGCATCTTAAATTACCGCAAACGCTACAATGTATGCGCACGAGTTTTGACTTACTGTATCAGTCCTGATAAGCTTACAACCAGCATACTATATACTAGGTGCCAACGTCAACTGCGCGACAAGCCGGACCCCACCTGTCAATAGGAAGGTATGGCAGCCCCTACGGATAGAAATTGTCCACGAGATTACGTTTTTAGTGTGATGAAGGTTAATGAACATGCCCAGAAAGGCGTATATATAGCTAGAAAATGACCGACATACCATCAACCATCATCTCTCAATTCAATCCACTTCGATCCCATTTTCTCTCAGCTTCCCATCTGGATTACTTGTCACCATCTATCTTGCCGCAAACATGAAGTATATCGCCACTGTTCTCAGCCTTGGGTTGGCCCTCGCCCCAGTGGCCCTCGCGCAAAATGCCTGCTGTTTAACAGCAGGCATAGACGTTCCGAGCAATGTCTGCCCATACGCCAATTCGGAACCTGCTTGCGTAAGATAACCATTTCTGAAGCATCCCATTCAAGCAGTAGTAATCTAACTTCTATTTGCAGTGCTCAAAGCAGCTTTTTGTCAGCTGCGTAAATCGAGGCACTTTCACAACAATGTACCGTCCTGGAACTTATGGGGCCTTAGCCAACGATTTCTCTTGCAAAGGTGGTGGTGGAGGTCGCTGCGTTGACAAAGGCGCAGGAGTACGTCAATGAGCCAGATAAGGATCGTTTCTGAGCCAAATGTGGTTCATAGCTAGACGGGGAGGATCAGTTCCAAGCGAAATAGACGGTGTGTAGCAAGGCGTGTTTTTTGTTCTATGATGCCTTTCTTATATCATTAACTGATCTGAATCATTCATCAACATTACATCACCTCCAACTGGTGATTATGTGATGTCCCAACTCCTTGCAGCATAAAGAGTATCTTGTGACTCTGTACGTCTACTATACTGAATCTGATTTCTTAGACCATCCTCGATAGCTAATTCAGGAACTGATTTCTGATAAGACACTGGCCATGGAAAACATTAGATTCTTCTTACAAGCGAAAGACTAATCTCGACATGTTACGTCCGTCCGACGTTGATGGAACCCGAGCTAGCGCTCATAGCCTAGGATTAGTGCCTAAGCAGCAATCTGGCTGACGTTAGCAACACGGTGGTGGGGGCCATTATGTGATCAAACGACTCTATGTATCTCGACATGGTAGATGAGCGGTCAATGGAATTCTGCCCACGTCGCCTGCGATATCGAGTCAGAGTGGTGGTGATGCAAGAAGTTCGTTTGGTGTTGGGCTGTGGCATCTGCCGCTAGCGTACTAAAAGCCTAGTCATGATCTAAATCCGTCCATCGCAGAATCCTTCTGATTCCACAGTCACCGCCTCGCAACACCGACAATGCAATGCAAGAGGCGATTTGCATCGGATTTCGACCAACCCTGAGCTTCAAAAATGGCGAAAGATGCACAGTGTGCTATTTCGTCTCGCAGTATACCCTATGATGTGGCAAACTCTGAGTATGCACTGTCAGCCCTACTAGGCACAGCCTTCAGCTCCTGCACATAAGCCGGGTGGTTCTATCCTCCTGACTTAGGCGCCCTTAGTATATCTATCTCTGGCTTGGCCCAGCTTCTTTGTCCGTCTTAATCTTCCTCCACACAACTAATTCATCAGCTTTGCTGCCACTTTTGCACGGTTCGCATCGTGGGCTGCAACAACCCCCTCTATTCTAGGCGGCACTGGTCCTTATCTCAGCAGTAATTAATCCTACGACAATACCGGAATTCCAATGTCGAAGATGCGCCGCCTGTCAGGCCTCTTCTCAGGGCCCAAGACGTCGTTCCAAGTCCTCTCCGACCTCCACTTAGACCACGAAAAACAATATCTCACCTTTCACATACCAGTAGCAGCGCCATACCTGATCCTTGCTGGAAACATTGGTCGTTTGCTCGACTACGAGCAATACCTTGCCTTCCTAATTCGACGATGCAATCTCTACGAGAAAGTCTTCCTGGTCCTCGGCGCACTTGAATTCCACGGAGTAGGGTGGATGGAAGGACTGCAATTAGCTCACCAACTAGAAAAAGAGCCTGCCACACAAGGCAGATTAGAGATACTCTATGAGACAAGAAGCGACATACCAGGAACGAACATTACGCTATTAGGATGCACACTATGGAGCCACGTACCAGAATCAGATGCGGCTGCTGCTCAACGTAAGATGCCCGAGTTCGATGAAGTAGATGGGATCCAAGATTGGAGTGTCAAGAAGCACAACGCAGAACACAAACGAGATTTGCAGTGGCTCATCGACGAAGTCAAGAATCCAAAGGCGAGCGAAAACAGCTTGGCTCCGGCGGCTACTTCTGGGTCCAAACAAAATCGCCAACTTGTCGTAGTTACAGCATTCTCAGCAGATCTCCGAGGATGTCTGGAGCCCTGGCAAGTTGACGCGCCATGGGCATCATCATACGGGTCAAATCTGCTGGATGACTCAACCTTTGGCAACATAAAGACTTGGATATCAGGAACAACGGGCCGGACATGCGAGTTCAAAAGAGGACAAACAACAGTCATTTGCAACCAACGGGGAAGAGTAGGCGAGCACGTTACTGGTGCGCTCAAAGATGGTTTATCAGAAAAACAAAAGGTTGGATTGTTTGATGTCATGCGTGTTGTTAAGATGTAGTAATGCATTCTGTGGCTTACTCCAAATCTTGCAGTTAACATCATTTGGTCACCTGCCTTTGTGTTTGTTTCGCGTGCCAAATGCGAAGTACGAGATGCCAACCCCGCAATGCTTACCAATCTTCTCCGTATATCAACGCTGGTGCCTAGTACCTACGTACAGATGACGAGTGTGTGGATCTTGGTCTGGGATGCATTTATCAGCTTTACAGCTCATGGTTTGGTGTCCGCTATCCCGGTTCCTCAAACATCCGCTGCCTGGTCCAGAGCATATTCGGTCAAAAACATGAGCAGCGAGACAATCACGTTGACAGTATCCTGTCTCTGCAAAGCAAACGTGCACTCGGCTACAATTCCCAAATCGAGCCTCCCGCTTCAAGCGCACGTCTGCCACTGTGACACCTGTCGTCACATTTCGGGCTCTCTTTACACATCCCTGGCATACTGGCCTGCGCCCCGTTCTACGGTTGACTTGTCACGCTACAAGAGCTACAACTTCAGTCCACCATTCGACGCTTTGTTCTGCCCGACATGCTCTGCACCCGTGTGGGGTGTTTTTAAGGACGAGAAACTTCCGCTCCTCGTGGCGACAGGCGCACTGGAAAATATCGCATGTGACACTGAAGTGGTAAAGTGGGCTCCACAGGGCTTTGTAGGCGACACAATCGACGGAGGCGCAAGTCATTGGTTGAAGAGTATCAACACTTCCGGTCCCAAGTTGAAGAGTTTCAAGTGCAGCCCAAGGGGTGATGATGCTGAGGAGCTTCCAGCAGACTGGCCTACACAACCACACACCAGTGAAGAAAAACAAGACACGTTACTCATCCGGTGTAAGTGCCAGGGTGTGCATTTCTTGCTGCACCACAACGACTATGACGGCGTTAAAAACGAAGACTTGACCTGGAATGTAAATCCCACGACGAGGAAGATCAAGGCCGAGCTCTGCGGCTGCGATAGCTGCAGATTACAGGGTGGAACAGACGTATGCTATTGGACCTATTCAGACATGCAAAACATCTCGTTTCTCAGTGATAAGGGCGAGACAGGTTTTCCTTCAGACATGGATGGTTTGTCTGCATTGATTGACGAGCATGATCCGCGAGTTGGCTCGTTGAAGTATTATCGGTCTTCGCCTAATGTGTGTCGGTATTTCTGCGGTACCTGCTCCGCGACAATCTTCTATGCCAATAAGAAGCGGCCGCATCTGATTGACATTGCGGTGGGCGTTCTCGAAGCAAAAGATGGCGCGAGAGCGGAGGGTATGCTGTGGTGGCCATTTGAAAGGGGAATTGGATCTAAGGAGGACGCAAATGGAGGATGGCGTGAGGGGGTGTTTGGTAGAATAGAGAAGGCAGCGGTGGAATATGGACGCACGAGGGACTCTTCCGCCTGAGTAAGATGGCAAGGCTTTTGACAAGCTTGTCATGCTCAGAAATGAGAGAGTGGAATCGGGGTTGGGGACAAAGGGTTGTACTTCCTCGAGCGGTCAGAAATCAATCGCGAAGCTAGATGTTGAGTGCATGTTAAAAAAAAAGAAAAGAA
>Ga0181467_101117_pt2 | contig 10267 bp, 3 predicted proteins | sample InSIn5gowninarea_2_FD_119079 | JGI IMG/M metagenome (GOLD analysis project Ga0181467, IMG submission 119079) | Clean room microbial communities from NASA Spacecraft Assembly Facility at Jet Propulsion Laboratory, Pasadena, California, USA -... ... | reverse complement strand
TATACCTATACCTCGAGTACCTTCCAACAGTTATCGGCTTCTCAAAGATACGAGTTATACTAGTAGTAGTCACGTAGGAGCGGGTAGACGGGGTTAGGATATTCTCGTACTAGTGGGGGCGGTTCTCGAGTTCCTATAGGAATTTTACGAAAGCGTAGTAATCGCAGGACGGAGGCTAATTTATAGGAGTATACCTTATAGTTCTCGGTTAATAGCTTATTCTAGTAGTATAGGTAGAGTCTCTTCAGATATATTTCCTTCTAGGGCTAGGCGCTATAATTTAGTAAAGAAGGTTCTAAAGTCGGAGTTCTTTTAATATAGGGTAAATAGATCGTAGTAGGCGTTCTAGATACGGTTCGGGTCGCCGAAGGTATAATCTAGAAGGTTAAGGATATTAATATAGTTAAAAAGGTCGTAAATACCTTTCTTAAAATATAAAAGGACTTACGTATACGGTTTTCCTTTTAGGTGATTCGTAACATAGGCTATACAGCTCTACGGGTTTAAGAAATAGTTAAAGTTAGTAATTATCTTCTTATAGATCTAGGAGATAAAACGGCGGAGGTTAGAACGTTTACCCTCGAACTTATTAGGGTTAGGGAGCTTCTTAGAGCCGCAGGACGATTTAGAGACGGTAGTACTTCGAGTTTAGATAATCGTAGCCTGGGGGAGTATTCTTATAAACGTCCTTAGAAGTAGGGATTGAAATAGCCGGGGTCGAGAGTAATAGTATCTTCTAGAGCTCTAAGCGCGTATCCTAAAGCTCTAAACAAACTTTACGGAGTTCGTCCTTATAGTAATCGATAACGCCGGTATATCCCTAAGCTTATTCCTAGATAGATAAGATAGTAGATCGGAGCGAGAGATATTCTTCTTCTACGTTACTTATATAGGATAGGAGAGTTTTAAAGTAGGTAAACTATTTAGGATAGAATTCTTAAATAGACGAGGCGAAATTATTTAGTACCTCCTTAGGTTACGGAAGGACTAAACGGGTTATTATCGCGATAGATAAGGTACCGTTCTCTTAGGAGAAGCTATATAGTATTATAGGTAGGATATAGATATAGAAAAAGGTACTAGTTATCTCGAACTGTAAAGTAATAGATAGTAATATTAATTAACTGACTATATGAGGAGCAGTATACTACGGAGGAGCGAGGTTAATATCTACTAAAATAGGAGGATGCGTTAAGACGAAAGAAGTAGGCGCTAAACCTAGATAGGCCTAGGTATTTATATTAGAGTAAATAGATAGACGAAAGCAGCAAGCGCTAATCCTAGATAGGCCTAGGTGTTTATATCATTAATATAAAGGAGTAAACAGAGCTTAATTACTTAGGTAAGTAGGATCTAAGATATACGAGTTCAACACACCCCCTTAATGATATAAGGCTAGTATATCTAGGATCCTTATAGGGCGCTATAGGGCGACTAATTAAGAGGTAAGTAAGTGAAGCTCTTCGCGGGGAAGAGACTCTGCAGGTAATCTATATAGGGTAAATCTAGGGTATCTTCAACGTTATATCGTAAATCGTAAGATAATAGGTCGGTGGCGAGGCTGTTAGGTGTTAATTATTGGTTATATTAAGCTAGAAAAGGAAGCGGCGGTGTTTCGTCTTATCGAGGACCTTAGTAAGGCCGTTAGTAGCTATATCTACTGTCGCTTTATACTGAATTTTGATATTACCGGCGAGGTAATAATATCTATAGAAATACTAACGTATCTTGACGTGCTTTGTACGTTTATAGTACTTAGGGTTAGTAGCGAGGTTAATAGCCGAGCGGTTATCCTCGTAGATAAGGAAGGGTCGTAGATCGGAGCCATTATAGATGTTCTTTATAAGTTACTGAATCTAGAGGATTTCTTTAGTAATTACCGTAAGGCTATAGTATTTAGCTTTATATAAGGAGAGAGCGACGATGGTTTAAAGACCTATCTACTAGGAAATAGGGCCGGAGCCTGCCATGATAACGAAGCTTAAGGTTAACTTACGGGTAGCAATATCACCTCCCTAGTCGGAGTTACTAAAACCGTATAGGTTTAGTTCGGCGACGTCGTTAGTAAAGATATATTCGATACTAAGATCGGTAGTTCTATAGAAGTAGCGGAGGACTCGCTTAGTAGTAAGAAGATATCGATTAGCTAGTCTCGCTATATAGCGGTAGAGGATTCCGACTTAGATCGCTATATTAGGTCGGGTGTCACGGGCTGGATTCGGGACGGAAGAAGGTACTAGCTGCGTAGTATTCAGATTATATCTACGGTGATACTCGGCTGAACAGTATTCAGAACAGAGAATAGGACGTAGCTTAAGGAGCTACGTCTTAGGAGAATGCGAGATATATATATAGGTAGACAGGACAAGCGGAACGGATCTACCTTGATCCGATAGGGCCTACCGTCACACCGTGACAGTACGCCCCTCCTCTTAAGGTGCGAGTTCCAGTAAGCACGTACTCGCGTTTTAGTTACGCACTAGGGTCTAGGTTTATTAGGGTATCGGCGATGGAAGTTTTCGACAAGCTCGGTAGTATTCGTGATCCAGGAAGCGGGTACTTCTTGCACGTCGGGGTAACCAAGCCACTTAACGGTATACTTTAGCTTCGGTTGGCCTCCGCGGCCTCGGCGGTCAATACGGGAGTCGATAACTTCTTCGACTTCCCATTCCTAAAGTCTATCAACTTCGACAGGTAGTGGCGGGGATTGCACTTAGCCAGGTAGCGGGGATGAAGCGGCAGGGCAGAGCAGGGAGACGTTAAATACCGGGTGAATCTTTATAGAAGAAGGGAGTTCTAGCTTATATATATAGGGGCCCAGCTGGCGGAGTATCCGGAAGGGGCCTAGGTTTTTCCAATCAAGCTCCTTCTGCGGACGGAGGGTTTAGATATTCCGGGAGTCTAGCTAAACTAGCTCTCCGACCTAGTAGCGGCGGGTAGGTACTCGGGAACGGTTCGTAGTCTTATTATAACGGGACTAAGCGGCAGTCATCTCGAGGCGGTAGTATTCTTGGATCTTCTATATAGACTGTATAAACTATTCGGCGTCTCGGGTAGCAGGTTCAGTTCTAGGCGAGACAGGTTCGAATCCCATTCGTGGTTCGAAGCCGTATAGCGAAAAGAATGGTGACGACTTCGTCGTTTCTGAACAGAGGGCGTTTCCCGCAAACTCAGCAGTAGCGAGCCATTCAGACTAGTCGTCCTATAGGTACGAGACGTACGCGCGGAGGTATTATTCGAGGATAGCGTTTATACGCTTAGTCTAGCTATCAGTCTTAGGGTGGTAAGCAGTTAACAGGAGTACTCGAGTGCGGAGGATTCTATTTAAGTAGGACCAGAATCCGTTTACGAAAGTAGATCCTCGATTAGAGATAACGGTTTCGGGCAAGCTATGCAACTTCCAGATATAGTCGCGGAATAAACAAGTAACATCTTCGGCGTTGACCGTACCACGACAGGGAATAAAATGACGGAACTTAGTTAGGCGGTAGACTACAACCAGAATAGCATCGTAGCCATTACTCTTCGGCAAGTACGTGATGAAATCCATCGATATATCCTTCTATACACGTTCAGGTACAGCAAGCTAGCGGAGGACACCCTAGTGCCCTTCCCGGAACGGAGTAATTCTTCTACAGGTATCATAATTCTTAACCTAAGTACGGACGTAATCGTACATCCTAGGCCAGTAGAAGGTTCGGTATAGGAGATTATAGGTCTTTGTTCTTCCAGGATGACCAGAAACGGGGGACTCATAACATTCTCGGAGTATCTATACTTTCAATTCGTCGTGGTCGGGCACATATAAGCGGTCTCGGTAGTATAGTAGGTTTCTACGGCGCTGACATTCTGTAAGCGTAATATCCTTATGCCGAGAATCGCCACGATCAAGGGCCTCGAGGATAGAACTAGGGATCGGATCCTACTCGTACGCTTTAGATAGTAGTACTAATAACTATTCCGGTAGATCTGGTGTCGGTATAGCATCTTTAGGGGTAGGACTTAGTTCTTTAGGTAGCTGGAAACGGACTCGACGGGTCTAGCTTCGTGTCGCTTTAATCTATAAGCGTTTTTCTTACAGATCGGGTAGGTATTCTTCTAGGAATCCGACAAGGTTTTCGCGTTTAATAACGATTTAACTTTACTATCGAAGGCGTTTATCTCCTTCCTCCGGAAGGTCCTGTAACCTCCTAGTCAGAGAGTCGGGTTTAATACCCTATTTTCCAGGCCTATAGACAATGCGGAAGCGGAAGCGGGATAGGAACTCAGACTAGCGGGCTTGTCGACGGTTCAGCTATTTCGTCGTCATAAAGTATTCCAGGTTTCGGTAATCAGTAATTATCGTAAAGGGTTTAGAGGTTCCTTTAAGCTCGGGTTACCACTCCTCGAGGCAACGGACAATCGCCATCAGTTCCTTATCGTATATCTCGTAGTTGCACTCGGTCGGTGTGTACTTCTTCGAGAAATACCTAACAGGCTATAGAGCGTCCCCTCTTCTTTACGAGAGTACTCCACCGACTACCCAGTCGGAGGAATCACACTCTACGACCGTTTCACGGTCCCAATCGAAGGTCTATAGGACCGGTTCTTTCATAAATTCAGATTTAATCGTCTGGAATGCAGTCTCGTGTTTAGGAGTCCATCGGAAAGTAACTCCTTTCTTTTCTAGAGCCGTAATAGGTGACAGGATACTAGAGAAATTCTTAATCCATTTCCGATAGAATCTAGCAAAGCCGATAAACGATCGTATATTAGTAACGTTCTTCGGGGTTTACCACTCGACAATGGTCTTAATCTTATCGGGGTCTATCTTTACCCCGTCACGGCCGACGATAAGGCCCAGGTATTTAACTTCGGGGCAGTAGAATTCGCATTTAGACTCCTTCGCATGGAGTCCTACTTTTCGTAGAGCTTGTAGAACTAGTCGGATATATTCGGTATGTTCTCCTCGGGTCTAACTATAGATCAGGATGTCGTCTAGGTATGCGTTATAGAAGACATTAAGGTATTGTCGTAGGACGTCGTTTATATATCTTTAGAACGTGGCGGGCGCGCCAGTAAGCCTAAAAGGCATGACCAAGCTTTTATACAGACCAAAACGGGTACGGAAGGTAGTTAGGTATTCGAGTCCTTCCTTAATACGGATATTGTTGAATGCGGCTACGATGTTAATCTTCGAAAAGTAGCGCATTCCCTTTAGGTTATTTAGTGTCTCTCGAGTAAGAGGTAGCGGGTATCGATCCTTAACTATAACCTCGTTTAGACCACGGTAATCTTGACAGACGCGGAGTCCTCCTCCGGGTTTCGGGACGATAATAACCGGCGAGGTAGCTGGGGAAGAACTTAGACGGATAAAGCCTTTAGCTAGCTGTTCTTTAAGCTATTCTTTTAAAGCTTGCAGGTTCTGGCGGGATATCGGGTACAAGGGTCCGAACGGGGGAATCTTTCCTTCCACGAGCTTGATATCGTGGTTAAAAGGCGGTGCGGGGGTAGTTTCTCGGCTTCCTTCGGGCTGAAAACATCCGCAAAGTCTCGTAATTCCTCAGGTAGGGATGAGTCTTACGGGGGGGGGGAGAGAAGTTCGTTAATTTGCTCTAGACTAGTAGCGTATAGTTAGAGCCCGCGTCTAGCGAACATTCCACAGGCTCGTAAGGAGATATACTGGATATCGAGGTCGGGAAGTATTACGGTATTACTAGGTAACTCCGGTGGCTGGATAGGGATAGTCGATTTATAGGTCGGACGGGAGTCTCGGGGGATATTCGGAAGCAATTAGATCCGGGTAGATTTCGACGGGGTATTATAGTTCTGGCGGTAGAATTCGCTCTCGAAGCGTAGAGAGTTAGAGCTGAAACGAATAGCGGGATCGTGGATCTTAAGCCAGGGCATTCCGAGGATAATAGGATGTATTCCAAGCGGGCAGATATAGTAAAGTAGTTTCTTTTCTCGGTGATCCTAGGTACGCATGTCAATAATGGCGTAGTAACGGATAGTACTTATAGCATCTCCGTTAAACCTATATAGGATAATTGGGTTCGGGATCTTCTTAACCGCGATATTCTTCTTAGATGCCTAGGCGTAATCAATGAAAGTACTTCCTTCGGTACTAGAATCGAGTAGGGCAAATGTCGGTAGTTCTCGCTTATTTTATAGGAGAGTAACAGGCAAGATTATCGTGTTTGCCGTTCGGTTAGAGCGGGACGGGTAATCAGGTCGGGGTTTCTTCATGATATCGGTCAGGGATTTTGATAGGTAGATCGAATTCGGAAAATTAGGAGCGGGGGTACGGTTGCGCTAATCTAGAGCCTGGTTACGACTAAGCCCAGGCTCACCCCTTTTAACGAAGCGCCGGACAGAGGCGAAGACGGACGAGGGGACGGTAGAGAGTGGCCTCTAACTAGACCACCCTAGGGAGAAATAGGCGGGGAGCGAGTAGTAGAACGGAGCTTCTTAGGGCGGTTATCCGGAAGCGGATAGTCTCGAATGCGGTGTTCTCTCGAGCCGTAGCGGAAGCAGGCACCAGTTTCTTTCCTCGAAGGACCTAGGTAACGTATAAAAGGCTGCTGGCGGGATAGGTCCATTGGTTTAGGTGCCGAAATAGTAGCGGCAGTAGGACGGGGATTGCTAACGGGAGTTGTCACCGCGACTCTTGTAGTTATCGGCCTCTCGAAGGCACGAGTTATACTAGTAGCGGTTACGTAGGAACGGGCGGACGGGGTCGGGATATTCTCGTATTAGCGACGGCGGTTCTCGAGCTCCTATAGGAATGTCGCGAAAGCATGGTAGTCGCGGGACGGAGGCTGATTGTATAGGAGCATGCCTTGCAGTTCTCGGTTGATAGCTTGTTCTAGTAGTGTAGGTAGAGTCTCTTCAGATACATTTCCTTCTAGGGCTAGGCGCTGGAATTCAGTAAAGAAGGTTCTAAAGTCGGAGTTCTTTTAACGTAGGATAAACAGGTCGCGGCGGGTATTCTAGATACGGTTCGGGTCGCTAAAGGCACGGTCTAGAAGATCAAGGATATCGGTATAGTTAGGGAGGTCGTAAACGCCTTTCTTAATGTACGGGAGGACTTGCGTATACGGTTTTCCTTTTAGGCGATTCGTAACGTAGGCCATGCGGGTCTACGGGGTCGGGAAACGGTCGAAGTTAGTAATTATCTTCTTATGAATCTAAGAGATGAAACGGCGGAGGTCGGAGCGTTTACCCTCGAACTTGTTAGGGTTAGGGAGCTTTTTAGAGAGCCGGGACGATTCAGAGACGGTAGTACTTCGAGTTCGGGTGATCGTCGCCGGGGGAGTATTCTTACGCACATCCTTAGAGGTAGGGGTTAAAATTACCGGGGTCGAGAGTAATAGTATCCTCTGGAGCTCTAAGCGAACTTCTCGGAGTTCTTCCTTCTAGTAGTCGATGACGCCGGCATGTCTCTAAGCTTATTCCTAGATAGACGAGACGGTAGACCGGAGCGAGAGATATTCTTCTTCTACGTTACTTACGTAGGACAGGAGAGTTCTAAAGTAGGTAAACTATTCAGGACCGAATTCCTGAACAGACGAGGCGAAATCATTCAATCCCTCCGTAGGCTGCGGAGGGACCGGGCGGGTTATTATCGCGACGGGCAGGGCAGCGTTCCCTTAGGAAGAAGCTACGTAGTGTCACGGGCTAGATTCGGGACGGAAGAAGGTACTAGCTGCGTAGTATTCAGATTGTATCTACGGTGATACTCGGCTGAACAGTATTTAGAACAGAGAATAGGACGTAGCTTGAGGAGCTACGTCTTAGGAGAATGCGAGATATATATATAGGTAGACAGGACAAGCGGAACGGATCTACCTTAATCCGATAGGGCCTACCGTCACACCGTGACATCGGGTTTAGACGGTAGCGTAGAGGAGGTAGCCGACGATACTTACGTAGTCGTGTATCCCCTATTTATATAGGATCTCGTTATTATAAGATAGGGCTAGCTCTTCTTTTAATATAGGAATCTTATAGGGTCGATATTTAGTTATATCGAATTCGGCTAGCATCTTCTCGATATAGGCTAATTAGGTAAGCTTAACTAATCGACGAGCACGGTCTTGTGTAACCTTAATACCTAGGAAGTAGCTAACTAGGCTAAGATCTTTATATCTAAAAGAGTTGTTGAGTTGACGTTTGAGTAAGTAATATTATCTATTATAGGGCTGAATATAAGCAGATCGTCGACGTAGACGAGGATAATAATAGATCCGTTATAGAAGAGGTAGTAATCCGATTTGCTACGGACGTAGCCGATCGATTTAAGCTTAGCGCTTAGAGTATCGTACTAGTAGCAAGGTAATTACTTTAGTCCGTATATGGTTTAGAGGAGCTTATAGACGCTAATACCTTTCTAAAAGAAGTAAGGCTATTCTATGTAGATCTCTTTATCGAGGGTAGGGTTTAGGGAGGCGGTAACTATGTAAGCTATTTACATTCCTAGTTATATAACGTCATAAGAGCGAATAGTAGACGGTAGGTAGAACCTTTAACTACTAACATAAAGGTCTTAAAGTAGTTAATTCCTTCCTTTTAAAGAAACCCTTTTATAACCTATCTAGCCTTATATTATACGATAGCGCCGTCGGTACCGCGTTTCGTCTTAAATACCTATCTACCCTTTAGTATCCTCCTGCCTAACGGCGGTAATGTGATTTCCTATATCTTATTACGATAGAGGTCCTTCATCTCGTCTTCTATAGCGGCTAGCTAAAGAGGCTAATAATCCGAGTTCTTTACTTCTTAGAGGGAGGCGGGGTCTGTAGGGTCTTTATTAATAGTAGGTCCGATAATAAATGCTAATATAAAGGCTAATTGGGTTACCTAATCGGGAAAACGAGATTTAAGGCGATTTAATAAGCGCGTTAGTAGTATCGTACCTACTAGCGTTTAAGGTTAGCAACGACGATATATAATAGTTAGATAAAGTAAAGATTCGCTAACTAGGTCTAGCGAGTCCGATCGAACGCTCTCTTAGGCTATTAACTTATTATTAGCGTTATAGGAGCTGGTAATATCGTCGTCGTTAATAGAGTCCGGACGAGGTGAACTACGGTTTAAATTAACGTTAGTTATAGTCTTAAAATTACCTGAATTTTGAGGTATAAGTGAAAACTCGTCTTCTAATAATTCCTTATTAATACTCCCTATAGCGATTACCTCTCTTATAAGAGAGCTGCCTTGGCGACCCCGTAGGTAGTTAGGAGTAGGCGGTACTGGTACCGGAGCTACTAATATAGAGGTTAGTAGAGCTTACGGAACCGAGATAGTTATAGTAGGGCGCTAGGCGATCTCTTTAAGGATATCGTTAAACGGCGTAGTTAAGACGGCTAAACCGATTATAAACGGTAGGGTTATCTTATCGACGTCGTTAGTATTAAGCTTCTCCTAAGAGTCGATGATTAACTCGTCGAATTAAATATATAGGGTTTCGATAATTCTACTATTCCTACGGGTGATAGATCTAGGAGGAAGGTAGATATAGTAGAGGCTATTACCGGCGTAGCTAAGGAGCTTACCGATCTATCCTCTTTCGGTTACCTTACGTAATTATATTCGGTTCTACTTTAGTACGGTGACGTAGGCTCTATAGCTATATATCTTAAGGTTTATAATGTTAGGTTTAGCTTTATTACTCTTAAGTAGTTAATTAAGACGTTTATATAGCGTTATGCTAACGGAGCGGGTAAAGGTCCTATTAAGAAGATAGACTACGGCTATAATTACCTCTAACTAATATAATTCGTCAATCTTACCGTCGATAATTATTAGTCGTACTTTATAGAAGAGGAGGCCGATCGTACGCTCTATAATACTATTTATTTTAGGTATATACATAGGCGTTCGCTCGATCTTAATTCCTCGTTTAGTAGTATAGTCGTCGAGTAAGCTTATACTAAGCTCTCTTCCTCCGTCGATCCTAATAATAGTAACCTTATAACCGGTTTATTTTTAAACGTATTTAATATCTTCAATTATAGCCGTATATATCTCTTACTTTATAGCTTTAGCGATTACTCGACGGGATCGACTAGCGTCGTCGGTACGAGCGAGGACCTAGGATAGGCTATTATAGGATATTAGGGTAATCGGACCGGTAGGGTCGAAATAGAGCTTATAGAAGGCCTTATCTAATAAGGTCTACGGAATTCTTAAAACGACGCGCTAAGCGTTACCTAGGCGGTAAGGAGTATAGATTAGGGTGTTTACTTTAGTTACTTCTATACCGATAACTGAATCGGTCTAATCT
>Ga0181467_101259_pt1 | contig 10271 bp, 10 predicted proteins | sample InSIn5gowninarea_2_FD_119079 | JGI IMG/M metagenome (GOLD analysis project Ga0181467, IMG submission 119079) | Clean room microbial communities from NASA Spacecraft Assembly Facility at Jet Propulsion Laboratory, Pasadena, California, USA -... ... | reverse complement strand
ACCTGAGCAAATGTAGCTAGTACAGATATCATAGATGCAAAACTACTTACCGTCATAGTTAGATAAATCATATAGAATAGATTTTTTCATTATTGTACCATAAATCTGTGCATTCAGTTTTCTAGTAACACTCTTACCAGACATCGCCGTGTAAAAATTTTTGTATTTATCTTTATTTGATTCCGCAAATTTTGATATAAGATCAAGCTTGTCAACATCATTAGGAGTTAAACCCGCATCTCTAAGAGTTATTTTTTCAAATGGTCTGACTAATTTATCTATCTCTCATCTAAAACTACGAAACCTATTTTCACCTGCATTCTCCTCTGATCTAGTCCTCATTATAGAGTCTACTTGAGTTTCGAGAGATCTAGCTAAGTCAGCATACTTCGCTTTAAGATTTACTGTTTCTTGATCGGTAGTTGTACTATTTTCATCGTTATTAGTACTACTACCACCAGTATTTGTACTTTGTTCTCCACTTTGCTGAGGTGGCAAGCCAACTGGCACCCCATTACCACTGGGACCTCCTGGACCAGGTGGACTAGGAGATGGTATTGAAGGTTGATTCAATATATTACTTAGAGACATAGGATTACTACCTGAAGCTAGCACAAAAAATTCTTCTAAAAAACCAGTAGCTATTACACTTTTAAGAAGAGTAATACAATCCAGTTCTAAATAAAGCAAAACTAAGACTAAACCTAATGAAAAAAATAAGATCTTTTTTAAGAACAATGCCAAAACATTATTTAAACTAATAGGTTTAAATCATATAATATTAACGTAAAAAAAGACAATCAATAAATTTAAAAAAACACAAAAAGATAAAAATAACAATACTTTTGCGCAAGTAACTTCATAAAATATAAAAGCTAAAAACGCAGGGATAGGTAAAATAAACCCTAAAGTTTTAATCACTAGATAGATACACACAGCTTTAACAGTAAAACTATTTTTGATTTGTTTTAAGATGTGTGCTCTATCCAGTTTTTCACTTACAAAACCGAACTTTGTAAAGGTAAACTTACAAAAGCATGAGGTTTAGGTGGACTGTTTAAACATCACTCTAAACTATTGTAGGCTCTATTTAATAAGCTTTGTAATAAATCAGTGTAAAACTGAGGAGTTAATCATGGGTATCTTGAAACAGGTTTTCCTTCCACTAATTGAACGTATACCAGTTGTAAGAATACAAATGTAGCTACCACAGATATCATAGATCCAAAACTACTTACTAGATTTCAACCTGCAAAAGCGTCAGGATAATCACTTATTCGACGTGGCATTCCTTGTAGACCTAAGAAATGTTGAGGGAAAAAAGTCACATTAACCCCTATAAAGAAGATTCAGAAATGAACTTTAGCTAACATCATATTGTAGTCTAAACCTAATATTTTAGGTATTCAGAAGTATCATGCACTAAATAATGCAAATACTGCTCCCATACTTAAAACGTAATGGAAATGAGCAACAACGTAGTAAGTCAAATTTGCACATTTTTATTATAACGCCAAAGCGCATAATCTATACATACAGCACTGCTCACGCAATGGATCGGACTATAACTTATCTAATTATTTAACTCAATAAACTTTCGATTGTCACGTTTAGTCTCTACGGATCCTACTTACTAATAACGGACTTAAATTAAAGAAAAATAATTTAACATTATCAGCTTTGGTTTCCACGGTATTATCTTATATTTTTTACTTATATTTTCCGCATTGAGAAAACATATAAGACTTCACCGTTAGCAATAACTAAAGTTTAATTAATTATTACCGAAAAAGGGGTATGATCTTTTTCATGGTGACAAGACAACACGACACTTACTAAGAAAGCATTGCTTTGAATTTATTTAATGACTCTAACTTTTCACCTAATAATGGGTAATTACTACAATGAGTGATTATTTTTAATAATACTTCTTTCTTATATACTTCTAAAAAAAAGAATTTACCATAGGGGTTTCTAATTTTATTACTTATTTCAAAATACTGCTTAATAGCATCTATTAAGTAAATATCATCATTTTGCCCTATTGAAAACGAATGTTTATTAGATTTTCTAATTGAAAAACAACCTTCTGCTTCTATAAAGCCAGATAACCATACTTTAAAATAACTCGGTATATTAAAATTAGCATTAGATTTTATAATCGTTAACTGTTTATCATATTTAAGTGCTCTATTTAATAAATAAGTTTGTAGCGCAAAGCGAGAGGTTTCACTTAAACATAATTTTAGAAATGCAAGTTGACAGATTTTTCTTGAAGTTAAAGGAGGGTAAGTATCATAAATTTTTATAATATTTAACACTTCTTGCTTATTATTAACTACTCAAATAACATCTGCACCTTTACCTGTTATTCTTACTGTTCCACCTACAACCTTGGCAATTTCAATTAACATATTGTAATTAGATTTAATATTAGATAATTTAATAATTAGTCTGTATTGGAGAGATTGTTCACGTCAATGGTTTACTTGTATACTACCATCTCCGTCCATTAAACCAACTCAAAACATTTTTACATATTCATTATAATTATTATCTAATATATTACTTAGATTGAAACCATTATTAAGATTAGAGCTAAAACTACGAGCATAGCTCGAATAAAGTGTAATAGCTATAATTAAGACATTAGGTATATTTACACCAAATAAAACAAAGCAAACCGTATCGTGGAATGCTATATCTAAAGATGCGTTCGCTAAAACAACACCTGATAATCCACCAATAGTGAACATAAACACAAATCCTAATGCAAATAGCATTGAAGGAGTTAGATGTAATGATCCACCGTAACAAGTGGCTAATCAACTGAATATTTTAATACCAGTAGGCACTGCGATTATTAATGTAGCGGCTGTAAAGTAAGCTCTTGTCAAAAAGCTAAAGATGGACAGTATCTTGATTTAATAATAATATTAAACCTCTTGCGTGCTTGTCTCTGAGGATCCTTTAGTTGCAATACTTCTAATTTTTTTTATACCTTTTTCTTGCAAATGTTTTCCTTCTGTTATCATAATATATACTTTTCTAAATTTAAGGTAACTTATATATTTACCAGCAAAAAGATTAAAAGTATCAAAGTAATTAATTAAGTTTAATGCGGTTTCAAAACCTGTACTTTTATAACATCAAATACCTGTACCATATTGAGAAAGATTACCCAACTTTAACTTCTCGTAGAGTAATCTTAACGGTAAGCTATCATTCTGTTTTAAAGAATATTCTAATCTTACACTAAACCCTGTTTTATGAGTTTTACTATTTGCAATATGGATGTGAAACCATCCATCCGCTTGAGTAAAACCAGCTAGTCAGTAATTGTCTAGACTTAATTTTTTTAAAGGGGGTAAGATAGAGAGGTTAAAATATTCACTATAGTTATGTTTAATTAATTGATCATACTTAAAATTACTTAACAACTTACCATTTATTAATGATAAGATAACAGATAAACCAGTTGTATTTTTACAAACGTATCTAACGGCTTTTTTGTCTTTAATTTTGTATATATTACCGTATCCCACACGTTTTTTTATATAATAAGCTAATGACACATCTGGTTCAGCGAAAATGATATGTAGTTCCTTATGTCCAAATCAACCATCTCCTTCAATTAATCCAGCTATAAATCAGCCGAATTCATCATCTGTAAGATGGCTTTTATGTTTTCCTACATGTTCAGATATAAAAGGTAATTTTTTATAGTTAGTAGAAGTATTTTTAGTAAAACTCGTAGCTTTTGTACTAAAACCAAAGTTTCCTGCTGATTGTCTTTTAAATAAATAGATTATTCCGAGCATAATAAATATGAGTGGACCATTTATACAAGAGTTTCCAGCATATAGCAAGATTTTTTCCGTGAACACAAGTTTATCCACGTCTAATCCAACAGTATACATGTGGTGAGATCAAACAACAAAACCTAATACACCGATAGACATCATAGCGTAAACCATTCCTAAGTATCCGAAAACGGCTTTGTTAGAACTTGCTGAAATAGTTGTACTAATTATACCAAAACCTGGTATAATTAATATGTAAACTTCTGGGTGACCGAAGAATCCATTTCTTCAAATTTAACTTATTAAAACTCTCTTGTTAAATCCAGGTACCGGTAATTTAAACTCCGGGCTTGTGTATCATTTATAAATGATAGAAGAAACCGACTGTACATTAAGCGTCATTTCAGACACCTACCAGTGAACCAGTCTGTAGCGGTCACTTAAATAACCGACGGTCTTTAAATGAGAAACTTATTGACCGTTAACACTAGTATCGCTAATATTTATATTACTTTTCCTTAAATTTATAAAGATATATAAATTTTGAACAAATCTTTATAGAGATCTATAAACCTTGAACTTAAGAGTTGCAAGTAATAATAACTAAACATTAACTAAATCTAAGGTATGTTTCAAAAACATTTACTATTTCGGATCTTATAGCTTTTTACATCTGTCCTAATAGTTTCATAACTTGTACGTTAAACCTTGACTTTTTTTCCCGTATTTTTTAAAGATTACTTGATTTATTTATCATTTTAGCTTTTTCAATCATTTCTTGTCTTTTTGACTCATCTAAATGATCTTTATTAACCAGATTATTATGAATATCTTTTCACAATTTATAGGATAAAGATTTTTTAGTGTATAAGGTATATTTATCAAAATAAGGAAAAATGGCTTTACTATTATTGACTCCTCCTATTCTGAATTCATAAACATTCTCTTCTGAATGCTTAGAAACAATACCATTATTAAATAATAGGGAGAAATGTTCTAATATTTTTAGATTTATCTCTCACTTTTGAGAAATATTGAAATTGAAACTAAATCCTTTTTTTTCATTTATTGAACAAGTAAAACAACCTTCTCCATCAGTAAATCCTGCAAATCAAGCATCGTTTAAAGTAGGTAAAATAGGTCTATTCTTAATAATTACAGGTTCTAATAATATTCTACCTTTAGTAACTCATTTATTAAATCCTTTAACATAATTATCAAATGTTTCTTGTCTTTTTGGTAGAACTAAATTACCATTAAATAAACTAATTATAACATCTATTTCTTTCTTATTTTGTGTTACATATCTACTAGTTATAGCTGATTGAGGTATAACCTTACCAAATCCAAGAATTTCTTTTATAAATTCTAAAATTTGTTTATCGTTTGTAGCTTGTGTAATAACAAATACCAAATCTCCTCTATTGTTAACTATAAAAGAACCCTCTCCTTCAGTAAAACCTATTAATCAAGTTAAAAATTTATCTGAAGGAACTTTATTATTTGGCAAATGATTTTTGTATTTCTCATAAAACGTAGAAAAATAAAAATCATTATTAATAGAACTAGACATATGTCTTTTAAAAAGACATGAGTTAAAAGTAGGAAAAATAAAAAATGTTGTGTAAATCAAATAATCTTCATATGCTCAGGTTGAGAAAAGATGTTGGTATAATATAGGATCACCACCACCTGCTACTTCAAAGAATGAAGTATTAAAGTTTCTGTCTGTTAACACCATAGTTATACCTCCTGCAAGTACAGGTAGAGATAATAATAATAAAACTGCTGTAACCACAACAGCTCATCCAAATAAGGCTAATTTGTGTAATCTTATACCAGGACTTCTCATATTTAGTATTGTAGTTATGAAGTTCATAGCACCTAATAAACTACTAATACCAGATAGGTGTAGAGCGAAAATCGCTAAATCTACACTAGGTCCACTGTGACTTTGTATACCAGATAAAGGAGGATAAAGAGTTCATCCTGTTCCAGCTCCATTTTCAATTGTAGCTGCAAATAAGAATAATATTAAACTAGGCGGTAACAATCAGAAACTTATGTTATTAAGTCTAGGGAAAGCCATGTCAGGCCCACCTACTAATAATGGTAATAAGAAATTACCAAATCCCCCGATCATAGCGGGCATAACCATAAAGAATATCATTAAGATTGCGTGAGCAGTAATAACACTGTTGTATAATTGATTATCTGCTATATATTGTACACCAGGTCCACTTAATTCTAATCTTATTAGTACGGAGAATGCCGTACCTAATAGTCCAGAAAATAATGCAAAAATTAAGTACAATGTTCCAATATCTTTAGCATTTGAAGATAAAAATCATCGTTCTCATCACATACTTATGCTATTAATTTTCTTAATTGAAGTTTTTGTTTCAAATATCTCAATTTGGGACTTATCAGGAGAGATCTCCATTCGTTATAAGATAACGAGTAAATACTTTTTTTATAAGATATAAATCAGGATAAATTTTTGAATGATCACCACTCTTTATAAAGCAAGGTAAAACCGTTTTTAACGGTTTATCTTTATTTAGCATTATTATACCGTTTTTAACGTTTCTCTGGATTTATATCTTTATTTATCTTGGTTTATCTTGGTTTAAATAAAGTATAAATACCATCACATATATTATTTAAATCTATAGATTTCTTTTGCCAAAAATAATTGTAATACATATAAGAGCTATGAGATTTGAACTCATATTGGAGTGATTAAAAGTCACATACTTTACCGTTAAGTTAAGCTCTCTCTAATCTGTTTGCTTTCTTGGCTTTTTATTTTTTTTTTATACTATTACAAAACTAATGTGAAAAAAGCGAAATTATAATTACATAACTAAACTAATTAAAAAAAAGCAATTAGACTTCTATTACTATACTAATATAATAAAAAAAAAGCGATTAGACTTCTATTACTATACTAATATATTAAAAAACAAAAAATAAGATACTATACTAATATAATAAAAAAAGAAATTACACTTCTATTACTATAGTAATATCATTATAGATATATAGTTTGTTACTTTGTTTGTTATCATGTCTTACTTTTATTTTTAAACCAAGGTAAAAAGCCTTTTCTTATAATATAAATGTTAACACTATGGGCAAAGCCCTTTCCGCTTTATTATATCATTGGAGTATAGTATATTAAAGTTGATACAGTATAATTTAAGCCAGCTAATATAGGACTAGGGTATATTCCTAACACTACTGTAAACACCACTAATATTAATAATATAGTAAATTCTCTTTGATTCAGATCTGGGATATTATTCAAGAAATATTTAGATAAAGAACCACCGAAAACAATTCTATTAAACATATACATTGTGTAAGCAGCACTTAAAACAATAGAAGAACTAGCCATTGCTCCTAGTAGAGGCATTCTTTCAAACCCTCCGTATAAACACATAAACTCACCAATGAAGTTTAGAGTTAAAGGGGTACCAGCATTACCTAAACATAATATAAAAAACAAGATAGAAAATAAAGGCATTATTTGCGCTATACCTCTGTAATAAGTTATTAATCTTGTATGAGATCTATCATACAGTACTCCTCCTACACATATGAATAAACCTGAAGAAACAAATCCGTGGGCTAAACCCAAACAAACCGCACCATTAATACCTGTTACTGTATTACTGAAACTTCCCATTAAATATACAGCTGCATGTGCTACTGAACTATATGCTATTAATTCCTTTACGTCTATAGTTCTTAAAGTACTAAAACTGGCATATATTATAGTTATTACACATATAACATAGACAAGGGGTGTGAAATGCACAGAGGCTTGAGGCAATATTGGTAAAATTAATCTAAATATACCGTAAACGCTTAATTTTAAAACGATGGCGGCTAATATTATACTTCCTCCTAGAGGTGACTCAACATGAGCCTTTAATAATCAAGTATTTAAGAAATAGGTTGGAGTTTTAACCGCAAAAGCTATAAATATTCCTATGAATAAAAAAAATTGTGTATAGTAATTAAAATTAGTTTTGTATAATGCATCAAAATCAGTAGTACCCATTATAGATAACATTGTAAGGATAGCTAATAATAAAAATAAAGAACCCAACAATGTATATAAAAAAAGGTAAAAACTCGCTCTAACTCTGTTACTACTTCCAAATAAACCTATTAATATAAATAAAGGTGGTAGTATACTTTCAAAAAAGATATAGAATAGTAATACATCTAATACTAAAAAAGCTGCTAATAATAATGTTTCAAGTAATAAAACAATTATTACATATGATTTCACATTTTCTGATATTGAACTTCAATTAGATAACAGTGCAATAGGCATTATTATCGTGGTTAAAATTACAAAGTATATTGATATACCATCTACACCTAGATAAAAATCAAAACTACTTACTTTATGGTATTCTTGTACAAATTGAAACTGATTACTACTAAAATTAAAAAAGATAAAGACAATTAATGAAATAAATAAATTAATTAGACATGTAAATAAACCAGTTACTTTAATTTGTCTTGTATACGAAACAGTATCTACACTATACATTGTTGTAGCTATAGAAATGATACCAATTATAGGTATTAATAATAACAGGATAAGTAACATTATAACTTAATGTACTATTATATTACGTTACATACTCTTATTATTAAAATATATATATATTATTTATGAATTTTTTTTACTAGAAGTAGCAGATGGGTTATCAGCTAAATGCGAAATAGACCTTTTACTAACTACAGTGGCTTGACTAGCTTCAGGTAGTTCAGCTTGCAGTTTTTTAATCACTGCTATCTGCTCAGTAACATTAGATTGTGCTAGATTACCTTCTGTACAAACCTGTTTGTAATAAGCTAATTGTTCACGGTTTAATTGTTGTTCAGGATTTGTCACAAGGTGGAAATTATTCTCTTTAAACTCTAGTTTTCAATATTCGGCATCTAGTTGCATATGTCTTAATAAATCTTTGGCTTCTAGTAACCCTCCTGCAGGATTCTCCATGCAATATATATAATCACAGCTACATATATATGACAATATAGATATTATTACTGCCAGAAATATTCCCTGTGCTAAGGGGGAAATACAAATACTGAGTATACCTAGTCTAAAAAAAAACATTAATGTAGTAGCAATTAATTTAATTTGTCTTCAATATAAGATAGCATTTACACTATTCATTCTTGTAGCTATAGAAATGATACCAATTATAGGTATTAATAATAACAGGATAAGTAACATTATAACTTAATGTACTATTATATTACGTTACATACTCTTATTATTAATATATATATATATTATTTCTTAATTTTTTTTTACATTATCCATGCTATATATGTAATGCATGCTACATATATATGACAACATAGATAATATTACTGCTAGAACTATTCCCTGGCTTAAAGGGGAAATAAAAAAACTATGTCTACCTAGTCTTTTACAAAACATTAATGTAGAAAGAATTAATTTCATTTGTCTTGAATATGAGATGCTATCTACACTATTTATTCTTGTAGCTATAGTAAGGATAGCTAGAACTAGTAGTAAAGTTAGGCTTAATAGCATTGTATGTAATAAGAAGTAAATTAAAACATTTATGATTTAAAACCTAATATTAATATTACTAAGTTAAAGGCTAGAAATATCTGACTTAAATTAAAATAAAGACAAATAAATTAAACGGCTAAATTTTTGTCTCGTCACGTATTACTTAAAGGTAATACTAGAGACAAAAATAATGGCGCTAAACCAAGCAATGGTTATGTGTAATATGTATTACACTATTCTCAGCCAAGAGTCGAACTTGGACACAGGTATTAGGAATACCTGGTTCTGCCATTAAACTACTAAGATTTTTTTTATGCTTTTACTAGTTTTTTTTGCAAATATTATTATAATAAATAAATTATTGTCACTTATATATATAAGCATAGTGTGTAAAGCATATCATGTAATCATACCTGTGTGTAAATAAAAAAGGAAGAAAAGCTCAAAAAAAGAAAAATGAAAGCTAAAAAATACCCAAGCTAAGTAAACCAAGGAAAAGCAAAGCTAATAAAACCCAGGAAAAAAAAAAACCCTAAGGTAAAGCCTTGACTAATTTATTTTTATTTAAGAATTTTTACTAGATATAATGCAATAACATTTAAACTTCACGTTAAACTACTAACAACTCTTTTCCCCCGTTATATTTAGGTTGTTTCACGAGAACCAATACATTACATGTATTGGTTAATCTAAAAAAAACAAATACATTACTAATATAATTAAATTCATTTGTCATTTTCTAAAAGAAATGACTTTATCATGTATATTTGGTCCATGATTTAGGGTTTATAGGGATACACATTAAGCGATGGCCAAGGATCAAGCTGTGGACAACTATATTATTACTACACTACTTATTAACTTTACTCTTTTTTGGTTTTTTATTTGTTTTT
>Ga0181467_101358_pt1 | contig 10273 bp, 14 predicted proteins | sample InSIn5gowninarea_2_FD_119079 | JGI IMG/M metagenome (GOLD analysis project Ga0181467, IMG submission 119079) | Clean room microbial communities from NASA Spacecraft Assembly Facility at Jet Propulsion Laboratory, Pasadena, California, USA -... ... | reverse complement strand
GTGCTGACTAGGAATTCTTGCTTTCACCCTACGCAGCCATGACACCGACGGAAGTCACAGAGCGACTGGGCCTCTTAAGAATGAAGGACAGGTCTTGGTACTGCCATCCGTCGAATGCCTTGGAGGGCGACGGTCTGTTCGAGGGTGAGTTGGAGTCAATCATCCATAGAGAACACTCTGACTAAGAAGCTGATGTACGAATCTCTTCGCCAGGTCTATCTTGGCTTTCCCAGAATATCAAAAAGTAGGTGATCGCTAGTTAAGCCCAGTAGGCGCTCTGCTGACTGGTAGTTCATTCGCAGTGCATGATTGCAGACCCGCCCCGCTTCTCCATAGTTGGCCACCTTGCCGCCATGTTGACTTGGCCTAATATACGCGATGCATGCGAAAGTACGGAGACCCGTTCCGATCGTCCTCTTGCTCGGCTATACCTGCTGTGATTCGTATGAAAGTAAACCCACACATTCGAGGGCCTCCTCAAAAAACGACTCACTTGTCTTGCCCGCGGCGTCAAGGCCAAGCATGAGTATGCGCATCTCCTTGTTGCCAAAGAGGCGCTGGACTGCGGTCATGTAGCATGCCAGGGAGTATCGCAAATCACAATGTCAGCTGGACAGCCTCTCTTCCTGGCTCGAGACGACCACCACAGCTTCGCCTGGCCTGTTCACGAGCATGTTCACATCCTCGTGCCCAAGGGGCAGCTGAGCGTCGTCTCCCAAGCCAAAAGCATAGACGGACGTACACATCTTCGTAGCTGCGTTTCCCATCTTGTCTATCTATCGCTATCCCTTTGCAGATGGTGCTAATACCTCCGTCCTGCTTGCTATCTGTATTCCCCGCTCGATCCCCTCTCTGCGCGAATGTGCGTATTCGGTCGTCGTCTGATTGACTACGTGACTGGCGTGAATGAGCGTGTAGGACAGCTCTGTTCTATTCCTCCGTAGCTCGTGTATAGCTGTCGGAACGGCCCTCCAATCTCCCTCGCCGTAGTATGGAATCGTGCAGAGTCAAATCGCGCATGCTCGCCCTCAGGCCGCAAAGTGAAGCTCATGAGCTGGCTGATCGTGAAGCTCATGCTAATGCACGAAAGTCCGCATAAGGAAGGCATAACAGCCTTGCTTTACAGCTATATCTGATGTTCAGAAGATATATGCAACATGTTACTTGAATACTTGACAACTTCGAAACCTCAAGACCGCCACTTTGCGCGTAGAAAAGGCATGTGATCTGGAAACAATCTATCTGACAACAACACAATACGAGAACTTCACTTTCTCACGCTATACTTCAACCTCCAGACTGCCGTCATAATAGTCTCACACCTGGACCTACCGCCCGCCGATTGATACCCCTGGCAAGCTTGCAAATACCGGTCGAGCTTTGTCGATGACCGCTTTTACAGCAGCAGTATCGTCTGCATGCAGGTAACAGTGATGTCAGTTTATTACAGTGAGTTGGACTAGTATGTTGTTGGCCACCTAGCTGGTCGCTCGTGCTAACGAGCAATATGAACGTCTTGGGCGTGAAGACGTCGAAGATGGCAGTATACGAATGCTGCTTGATCTCCATTGTCTGGAACCCGCTTTTCAATCGCCTAGACAGGAACCGGGATCAGCATTATGCCTTCAGACTACCCTTCTTCCCATAATGTGACTCACTTGCAGCCCACTCGGAATAGTTTAATGGCTTGAGATATCTTAGCGAAACGATCTTCAGGCCAATCTTGCGGACTAGAAACGAAATGTTCTCCATGCTGATCTGCAGCCTGTAAGCTACTCTCCGATCTTGAGCTTTGCGAGATCACTAGCATAGTAGTGCGCTCGAATAGAACTATTTCGGTCCCTGAACAGAGTTCCGCTAAGCGGGAGAGATAGGTCGAGAGAGCTGCTACGTGAGGGTTGAGTGTTGAGACTATATCGGACCAGGCCTACGTGGCACACGTACTTAGAGTCAGTGATGGTTAGAAATGCATAATTGGCAGATTGGCACACAGAGTATAGTGTCTCGTCCCATATGCTCGTCGGGAAAACCCGAACTGTATCCCAGCCTGCTGCCGCACACTTCTGTCTGACCTCTTGAGCTCTCTGGTCAAAGGTAGCCTGTCTTTTATCTGCACTGATCAAGTCCATCTTGTGGATCTGTGACAGGAATACGAGGAATCAAAGTCGCAGGTTAGCCTCTTACCGGAACTGACTATGTGCTGCTTCATTGAAGCTCACGAGAACATGGACCATCGGCCCCGAAGTGTTGCCGTCTATGGAGATATCACTGCCTGGTGTGCCAGGAGGACCAGAACCAGCTCGTAAAGCGCCCAGGATATCCAGGAAGTAGACCATATCCGTCGGTGAGGTCGAGACAACGTCGAAAATGTAAATCAACGTGTGAACCTGCTTGAAGATAGTATCTCTACGAGCATCGAGATACTGATCCATAAACGCTACACGTTACTTAGGTGTCAGTCAGAGTGCCAGCACAGGTACCTGTACGACCGACGTACACTCCTGTCCGCCACAGTCCCAGAGGTCGAGTTGCAAGTCGCCGAGGAACCTGATTTGCGAGGTGTCGACGTCTATAGTGGCACCCAGTCTCTTTGTATCCCTAGCTACTACGTTGTCGAAGATGATGGACCGCATAGATGTCTTGCCAGAGCCTGAGCGGCCCATCAAGAGTACCTGTCGTACAGATACGTTTGGCGGGTGGGGATGATAGCGTTAGAAGGAGGCAAGTACGGCTTCAGCGGGCAGCGCGTAGAGCGAAACAGACATGACGCTCACCTTGCGCTTCATATTGAGAGACCTGCTGGTGCTGTTACACTGAAGCAAGCAACAGACCGAGCTGTAATGCGTCTGAGGACAAGAGGTGATCGTGATCTGCTTCACCGGCGTGGATAGAAGCGCTCGACAAGGACTTGCTCTTTCCTACCTGCAAGAAGACTCTTAACTGGATACTATAATCTGAAGCAAGTATCCCACACTCAACAACAGCAAAGATGGACCTAGACCGCCAGCTGGATATCTCGTCCGTCCTCCAAGGAGGGTATGCAACTCCGCTTACTCGAGAACTACAAGCGGAAAGGCATCTTACAAAGTAGGCTTCATTGTCTGTTAGCGTTGAGAAATGTGCAAGCACTGACGGTCTCAAACTCCTCACCCATATGGTGCTTTGGATAAATTCATTCTATTCGGAAAATCAGGAGCATGCTCATGTATCCCATCTTCGTCACAGACGACCCAGACGCAGAGACCGTGATCAACAGTTTACCTGGGCAGAAGAGGTGCTTCTAGCCATGTCGAACAGCATAAAACTTAGCCTTGTGAGGCTGACGAAACATTCTGTTGTGTACCATAAGATGGGGGGTCAACAAGCTTAAAGGCTTCCTCGAGCCACTCGTCAAGAAAGGTCTTCGGTCTATCATTCTGTTCGGCGTTCCTCTCAATCAGCCGAAGGTGACTTTACATTCTCTGGTGCCCGCCATAGCATATATCCTATGCGATTAATACTGACGAAGGTACTCTATCGCTTCATTTGGCATACGAATAGGACTTCTGCGGCACATTAGCAGACGACCCTGAAGGCCCCGTCATCCAATCCATCAAATTAATTCGGAAAGAATTCCCAGATGTCGTCATCGCATGTGATGTCTGCTTGTGCGAATATACGGATCATGGTCACTGTGGTCTACTGAATGAAGATGGAACGATACATATGGCCCCGAGCGTGAGGAGGATCGCAGAGGTAGCGTTGAATTATGCAAAGGTGGGTGAGAATCCTCCTACAGATTAGTTTTACGTACATTCACTTGACATTTCGTTTTCTTCTTGTTAGGCCGGCGCGCATATGGTTGCTCCGTCTGACATGATGGATGGCCGAAGTGAGTGCTCCCACGGCATACATCCAGCGAATCTCCCGGTAACCAGAACCCTTGCTTTACAGTCAAAGCGATCAAAGAAGCTCTCATAGCAAATGGGTACGGCAATCGAGTCAATCTAATGGCTTACAGCGCAAAGTTTGCTACCTCCTTATACGGTCCCTTCCGGTAAGAAACGCTCTAGCAGAGCGAGACACTCGAAGCTACATGTATAGAGGCGAGATCTGACGTTACTGTCTGATTGGACTTCCTCTTGCAGGGAAGCCGCCGGTTCTGCGCCCTCTTTTGGTAACAGGAAATGCTATCAGCTACCTCCCAATGCCCGAGGTCTAGCGAAGCGAGCCCTTGTGAGTTACCATCGCGAACTGCGCGGGCCATCAAGTCTTCCAGGCTAGCCTCTTACTAAACAAACCGTCCACGCAGCTCCGCGACGCTAACGAAGGTGCTGACATCCTGATGGTCAAACCCGGTCTGCCTTATCTCGATATCATTTCGGAAGCGCGCACGATATGCCCCAACCACCCACTGGCAGTCTATCAAGTCTCTGGAGAGTATGCTATGATAGTAGCTGGTGCTAATGCGGGCGTGTACGAATTGAAGACGATGGCATTCGAGAGCATGGAATGCTTCTTGAGAGCTGGTGGGTTGTCTTTATCATTTCGTGGCTCCGCTAGTGTGCTGGAGCCGGAGTGGTACGCAGTAACTACCCTCTGTACAGTGCGCTGACACCGCCCTTCAATCCTTTATCGATCGATATACAGGCTGCACACTCGTCCTCACGTATTTCACGCCAGATTTCCTCGATTGGTTATCGTGAAGAGGACTATAGGAGGGGGCCGGTGTAATTTAAACAATCGTCTAGATACTTTCCTCTGTCATAAAACAGGAGTCCGTATTGGCTATAGCAGACTGGACAAGACAGATGTTGTGTCAAGTTCTCAGACTCTTAACGTTGGACTATTGGTTGAGGCCCTCGTCTGGTGGTCTCCTGTGACATGGCCCGTGAGGCCTACCTCTAATTGGTGCGCTAGCGCTGAAGCAACAGCACTCATTCGAAGACCACAGATGCGAGTAGCTAGAAGCGGATGCGGTTGGTCAAGCCAGTCCATATGATTGGCAGAGCACGCTCCGAGCTGCTTTGGCAAACCCAGATATATCGAAATCAGAGCTGCATTCGAGCATCGAGCCAATCAGACCACTCTGTTGGGTGCTTCGACGCGCCATGTTGAGCCCATGGAATTGGAGCAGAACCAAGGTGAAAAGGTGTTTTCAGGTTTGGGAGCACAGCCACGCTTTTGGGGCCCATCGCGCAAGCAAGGCACGCGTCCTTGGTTCTGAAGCTATACCTCGATGCAATGCAATGCTCGCTTGTGCACAGCTATTGTCCATGGGACCGTATAGGACACAGATACAAAATGTCAGTTGTTTGCCTCTCCTTTTTCCCACCCATGACTATAGCTTGACGCCCCGTTGCAGGTGTGGTAAACACTTTTGCACTGGGAACATAAGGTGACAAGCGAGAATACCAATGACTCAAACACGGCCTTCGATGTGCAAGCCAGCAAAGACGCGCTCAAGAAACCCTGCATAGCTCTCCTTTTTTGGGCTATCGAGCACGCGCTGCCAGACCTAGGACCAAATGAAAAGTCGGCGTTTGGGAACTTCAAGGGGACTTTGAAACTCCGCTTGCAGAACAGTCGAGCCAGTGGGCCTCGCGCCGGCCAGCGCTATCTCTGGGAGTTTATGCCGTACGACTGCGCTCTCCAAGCTGGCTCCTTCGTCCTGAACGCTAAACTTGCTGAGAAAACTAGCGAGGCTGCAAGTAGGGCCGGGTCCTTGCGGGCTGCTTATTCGTTGCTTGAATACTGTTGGAACGAATCTCGTTTGAAATCCTGGAGTGGGGAACAGGATGCCAAATCGGCAGCCAACCACACGTCTGGCCAGTAAACGTTTTCCCGAAGCGTCCCGCCTGTGTATTGTGCTGCTTTTATCCCTTGATTTCGTGTCGGTAGACATTGTAACGTCCAACCAACTTGACTTTGCCCCAGCTCCCACCCTCTTAGTCGGTCATTTGTGTCAAGCAACATGTTCCTTCCACCACGACGTTGACGCTACTGGTTCTGCACGCCCTTTGAGTTGCCCCGAGCTGACACACTGAGAGAAACGTATTGTTACACGTAGGAGCGAAGGGGAGGGTGGATGGGGGGGGGGCTCTTCATCCAATTTCGATAGCGCTGAAAACACGGTTAGTGGTAGCTCGGTGCGCATCCTGAACATTATAAGTATTTCCGCCATTCAGACATATAACTTCTTCAGGGCTTTGGGCAATTGTCAAGTCGTACCTGCCGAAATTAGAGCAGGATTTTCCTCTTCGACGGGGTATGACATACCCTCTGTCCGACAAAGAGGTAGGACGAGCAAAAACAGCCGCGGGTATACCGGCAGACTGTAGGGGATATGTACTGCGATACATCAACTGATTGGAGACATGCTTCACTGAATGTCGGAATTTGCGAAGCTCTGCACGGACGGTCGCAACGGAAGGACGGAGAATGACGCAGAGTCCAGATATTTAGAAAGGGCGATGTCGCGACCTAGTGCTCAGTAGAGTACCACCTGGCCAACAGGCGGTTGTGCCAAATGCAATACTGATAGTGCCAATATTGAAAGCAATGAATGCGAGCTGGCGGCTTCGGACGAGGTGGCGGAGGTTTGGGGGTTGCTCGCCCGACGAAAAGGGGGTTGAGAACGTTAACGTTGGCCAGGTTGCATGGAAGGGACTCGAGGGAGGGATGGCCGTCGTGCAATGGAAGGTCATTTGCCTTTTCATCTTTCTTCTCTTCGCATGTACGACATTTATATCATATCCTCAGCCAGCCATAGAATTGGAGTAGACGACACTGGTTGATAGAGAGACAACCAACCACAGTGCGAGAGAGAGAGAGAGAGAGGCGCTCGGATCTATGATCACCTCAGCCAACATGTCGCACAGTGGGCCAAGAGCGGGACTTTACGAGGAGGACGAGGAGCAGGTTCTAGATAACTGTGCGCACTGCCGAGCACGCTCCTATTCCTCGGGCATGATGGAGGTGGGTAGCAGCGGATCGAGCAGCAATGGTCACACTGGCGTGCATGGCCGTGAACGCGCTTCGTCGGAAGAGACAGATACGGATACGGGCTACTTCTCATTCGGGAGTATCGGGCTCATGGAGCCACAGGAGGAGGATAGCAGAGACTACACTGTTGGTGTGCAGTACAAGGTGAGGCATCATATCTAGACAGCTCATGGTCAGGAAACTCATTCAGATTTCATACTTCAGACTGGCCGATCACCTATACCCTTCAATACCACCAGGCAGCCCGTAAAACGCAAGACAGGAGGCAGAGGAGCAGCACGTCCATCGAGGGATAGATCCCATTCACTGTCTCGCATCATCACACTCATCACAGGAGATGTATCCCGCACTCGAGCTGGCCATCCACTCTCGCGCTCAGTCTCAGCAGGGAATTCGCCACCATGTGAATTGAGCAGCAACCGTAGTAATACACCTCAGAAGAGACCTTCGCTCATGGACACAGTCAGAGTGAAGAGCAGTCCATGTGTGGTACAGCTGGACCAGAGCAAGTGCGAGAACAGATACAGTTACAGGACAGTCAAGAGATGCGAGATGGGATTCACTGTTAATGCTGAAACCTCGCTCAGGGATGTCCTTTGAGATTGGAGCACGTGACGTGCAATGGGAATTTGATTTGATGGGATGGATGAACGGATGGGAAGTCAGCCTTTCATACAGGCAACAGTATGGTTGGTGTCGTTGTAGCATATTCTAGCATTTCGTATTTTGCATCAAGAGGGAGGTCCCTTACACCTCGCTGTAATCTTTACATTATATATACTACTGTGTCTCTAGTGATGACATTGTCGCTTCGACAATGGACACCGGCCTTGGAGACGCCGGTCTGGCTGGGGGCGTGCATGCGTGATCGCATCCAGCCAGGTTCCTCCAGACATCTCTGCTCTGCTCTGCTTCGACACCGCACTACATAACTATTGCTGAACGATCTACCATCTCGAGTCTGACTTAACATAGCACCCTGTCTCCCTAATCCGGATCGTAAAACCATGCCCTCCGTCCGCTGCGACTCGATATTCAAACCCGACATCTTCAAAGACAAAGTAATCTTCGCAACAGGAGCGAACAGCGGTGGTATTTGCAGTACCCAAGTAGAGGCCCTACTACGACACGGCTGCAACGGAGCTATCTTTGGCCGGAGAAAAGAATTATCAATTAAAGCTGCTAAAGAATTCGAGGATAGAACGGGCAGGCAATGTCTGGGACTTAGCGGAGACGTCAGAGATTATGAGACCTTACAACGGGCCGTCAAAGAAACGATGGATAAATTTGGAAGGATCGATTTCGTTATTGCTGGTGCGGCTGGTAATTTCTTGAGTCCGGTGAGTCAGGGTCATTTCAAGTTGTTCTCTGCCTTTGCATTTGCATTGGTCTCGTCGATTGACCGGCGCGATTTGTTATCGTATGCACAGTGCAAGAGAGGAGTAATGCAAAGCTGACCTTCTTTTCCATCTATCCTTTTCTCTATCGCTGCGTTTTCTGATACATGCAGATTGAAGCAGCATCCCCGAATGCATTCAAGACAGTAATAGAAATAGACCTCGTAAGTGGTGTTCACTGCGATGGGCGACTAAAGCAGCCACTGCCTATGTAGATGTATGGACTACTGATCAACATATGCGCTTTGCTTTCATTGCGCCTGTCATCGATAATCGCGCTATGTAGCTCGGAACATTCAATACCATCAAAGCCACACTACCGGAATTAAAGAAGACAAAAGGATCTTTGATTGCCATTTCAGCGACATTACAGGAGGGAGGTGAGCACCTTCTCTACTATCCTAGCCAACTTAGCACAAAGCCGCCACGAAGTAATCCCTTATGCACTCGATAATCTGACATTGTTCCTGTGATTTGCTCTCCTGTGACTGACGCGCACAGCTACACTGCTGCAAGCACACGCTGCATCTGCGAAAGCGGGAGTTGATACTCTCATCAGGCATGTAGCGCTCGAGTATGGTCCATTCGGCATTCGAGCCAACACCATTGCGCGTGAGTCTAGAAAGTATATGCGTATCGTGACGAGGAACAGCCTTTCCGCCCCCCCCCCCTTTCGTTCCCACGAGCTGCTGCAAACAGAAGATACAGCAAAGCTGATGCAGGGTTGATTGTTCCACTTTTCACTTACAGCCGGACCCATAGAAGGAACAGAAGGATTCGACCGCCTCGTCCCCAAAGATAAAGAAAAACTCCTAAACCCAGCAAAGAAGATCCCTATTCAACGATTTGGAACAAAAGATGATATTGCAAATGCGACTGTTTTCTTGTTTTCCGATGCTGCTAGCTATGTGAGTTTTGCTCTATTTTTTTCTCGCGCTTTGTTCCCCTCATGCATCAAGTCCGCCTCATTCGCGAGATTGGGGGAGGCGATGTGCACACTCTTGCTGATCTTAGCATTTTCCTGTCACACCCTATATCTGTGCGTGAATAGATTACTGGCACACAATTCGTTGTTGACGGTGGAGAGGTGCGTGATTTAGAATGTTGGGTGAGGAGCCTCAGGCACTAATGGGCGGCTCTGTGTCTGCTTGTAGGTCCTGATGAAGACGCAAAATACCTTCATTCCTTACCCAGAGGCGCTGACTAGCGGCATGAGCTTCCGACCGGATGGTGGCCAGAAGGCAAAGCAGGGTAGCAAGCTGTAGCCGGCCCAGTCCATTTCCCTTCGGTAACCTCTTGTATTTCTATGTCATTCGTATATAAAGCGTTGCTACAGTATCAATTCGAGTCTTTTATGCATTCTTCCGACTAGACCGAGACCTGATCGCCGACAAGACAGAGCGAGCGCAGCACCGTGTATATGCATGCTTCACTTTCATACAGTAGGTAACGTAAAATTGCGCCTAGTACGCCTTCTTCTTTCCCTTTTGAGCGGTCTGTTTTCCCATTCCCGTCATGCCCTGGACCATGCCAATGCACCATTTAAGCAGGTTAACGAGCCAGCCAACGACAGTTCGGGCATCATCTCCACTCCATCCACCTGCCGTTTCCACATCTACTTTTTTGACGCCGCCTAGCTTCCAGCCGTGTGTATCGCCAGCATGCGAGTAGCTCGGTGAGCCAAAGATATTGCTGAAGAATGAGGAAGAACGATGCGTGTCTTGTTGCGCTTGAAACGCTGCGACATCTGGTGCACTTCCTTTTGGCCAGAATTGACCAGAGGGTGGACTGTGTAGCGGTTTAGAGACAACGTAGGAATGAGTCAGCTTAGTGCGATTGAGTTAGAAAGTGAATGAAGATGGCTGGACTCACATTCGGATTGAGAAATGGGT
>Ga0181467_101180_pt2 | contig 10280 bp, 9 predicted proteins | sample InSIn5gowninarea_2_FD_119079 | JGI IMG/M metagenome (GOLD analysis project Ga0181467, IMG submission 119079) | Clean room microbial communities from NASA Spacecraft Assembly Facility at Jet Propulsion Laboratory, Pasadena, California, USA -... ... | reverse complement strand
GGAGACAACGCCGGAGATGGGGCGTCCGGGAGGTAATAGGTATAGCCAAATCTGCTCCCCCAGTGGCAGAAATCGGAGGAGATGACGAACGCGTTTGTTTCGTCTGCGATGTATGGAGCCAGCATCTTTCCCAACGCAGCTTCAGTTGCGGGATTCGTGCCGCCAACCATGATAGGGACGAGGGGAGGATACGACGATTCGGGCTGGCCGGGGTATAGTTTCTGCAGGAGGCGGTGGATGTAGGGCAGCTGCATTTCGGCGCTGTGCTCGGCCTCGTCTACTGACTGAGACATGGTTGTGAACTTGATGGTTCGACCTTGTACAGTCGTAGAGAGCGTGGACAACTGCTTGATGGTCTCATGGTCAAGAGGGAGAGGCTCCTTCGACAGGGGCGTCTTGTAGGCATCAACGACAGGGAGGGCAGCAGTAGTCAAGTGATGGTGATGGGAGGGATGCAGGATGAATATGCGCTTTGCTTTGGAGAGATTCAGGCACTTGTAGGCCCATGCTGCACAAGGACCAGAATATGCATACCCGGCGTGTGGTGATATGACCACTCGTGCCTCTGGTAACGGCAGGCTGTCAACGCCCGGGAGGACATCTTTCTCGGGTACAGCTGCCAGCCATTGATCCAGTTGAGCCGCAAGCTGCCGGCTGTTACCAGAATACCATGAGCCGGCATGTGTAGCTTCTCGGACAGCCATCCTTCTGAACCAAGGTCGATCGGGCAGTGTGGCCGGTGAGTCGACGATGATCGTATGAGTGGGAGTGAGCGAGCCAGCGTGACGAGAGCCTGACGAGTGCGAAGCAACGCGGGGTGTTGAGTTACTGCCATCAGTGCGGGGGCAACGGGGGCAGCCTTAGTTGCTCCAATGTGCTGCGGCTCCAAGCTGGGCGTCTCCGGGCGCTGGCTACGTAGCCTCATCCCTCGAAACATTACTCCCTATTCTATGCTCATTCGAACGCGACAATGCTCTCATAAATGTGTTGATACCAACCTCTTTCGACATATCCAAGAAGCGGCCGTCATTTGTTGCGCTCATTTCGAGGCTCAGCCTGTGACAGAAAAGCGGCCTCCCAACCTCGCTCGCGCAACCAAACGCGACGCGTAAAGTGCTTGCTCCAACGCGTCAGTACCAGACCACACAGATCGCACCTCATCCAACGCAGCTTCTAGGGTTCGCAGTCTATCCACAACCATCGAACAATGGGTATGAAACGAAAAGCCTCCGCCTTCGAGGAGGACAACATCGCCTACCAACAACAACCACGCTCAGCTACACCGTCTCTCGCCTCGTCTTCGCCCTTATCGACAAGCACGGTGCAATCCTCCAACGGCGACGCGGCCCCCTATGACTTCCACAGAGTCAAAGCCGTCCCCTATCTGAACAGCCGAACCCGCAAGCGATATCGCGACGATCGACCTGACGAAGAAGCCATCCATGAGAACACATTGAGGAAGCTGTACGATGCCCAAAGGTACCATCTCGATGAAGCGATGCTCATGTCCGACGTGCTGGATCTGGATGATTTCTGTCAGCACAAGGAGGCCGAGGATGGGGACGCCGATATGATGGACAATCCCCCGGAAGCTGAACTACCACTGAAGATTGAGCGGAATCAGAGATCGATTGACGCATTCTTCGGCGGGCAGAGCGCGGCGCAGCCCAGAGGACCAGCAGTGGGCCAGCCGGAGGATCGCCAGGCAGGCTTTTGGAAAGCCGGCGGAAGATAATACAGGGGAACGTTCTTTGGATCTCGATGTGCATTCTCATGGAACTACCATGAGGGCCCGAAGAGGCTTTTGCAGTCTGGTCCACGACAACGCACTGAAAGAGCATAGGTCTAGTGTGGCCAGGAAATGCCACCTCCGAGGCTGATAAATGCGAGGACAAGTCTCTGCGAGGAATACCTGAGATCTGTTGATCACCCTCAATGAAAGGGTTTCCTATGTGCTCTCTACCAGAAGATGGAAGGACTTCGCAATCGCTTCAGAAGGTTCATGGGGTGGCCAGGATAGGTCGACCGTGCGAAAGTTTGACAAGATGCCATCCTGTCTGATTGATCTTTTGCTATGATGCCAGTACATTCTGGTAAAGGGTTATCATGCCCTGAAATAGGTCTGAATTGGACAGAAGCCGAGAGATGGCACAGCAATATGCTTACCTGTTGACTATGCTGGTCTTTGTAGGAGACAACTGACCATTCTCACGGCAGCAAGTCATGACCTGGATGATCTACGACTTGCTTTCGCTTATTAGTACTGTGTGTTGTTTCATTACTTAGGTAGCTGCCTATGTACTGCCAGAGACCGCTGAATGAGGTTCGCAAAACTGCAGAGGGATGATTGAATGCACGTGCTGATATGATCGACCTGTAATGCCGGTCCTCTTCTGTCCTCTGTGATCTGGATGCCTCAATCCTGGGATAAATCATAAGAAAAGTAAGGTGCCTCCTCAATTATGCAGTCTTTCCAGCGCCGTCATCCAATGCATAGGGCAGAGGACTTAGCCTTGCCACCAGTTTCACGGAATGCCTGTACGTGTGCCGACTCGCGCCTGTCCGTCCAGTTGCGCCTCGGGGTTGTGCAAAGAAAAGAATCGGGAAGTCGTAAGTCATGGTGTTATTAATGCTGTATTAATTTGCCTGCCGAAAGGGACCCAGTTGCACGGGTATGGTGCCATGGCGGGGATCATGATTGTGTCGTTGCCTTTACCGGCCATGCTTCAAGGTACTGCAAAAAAAAGTCGACATCCAGTCTGGAGCTCGATGTTGCTCTGGCCATGTCCTAGGGTACAAACCAGCGCTGTATGAAGTGACGTTGCGCCCTCCGTCGGGCACAACCACGGATCCAGACCAGGAAGAAAATCCCTCCGCCCCTCTAGTATCCCCAGGCCCGTAGTCTTAGCTTGGCCATCAGTCGACATCGATGTTGGCATAAGTTAAGGTTTCTCATGGAGACACACTGCTGGGTGGATCTCCATTGACGACCCTGAGCTGGGGTATAGGGATGGGTGCGCTTCGAGAGGGTTCCTCAGCCCGACTTCTTGCCTCGAGTTCCCGTCCTCTCTCTGCCTGGTACTCCTCGATCATCTCGGTCACTTGACGACTTTGAGCCTGGTGTAATGCGTCCAGCTCCATCCGAGCTCGCGCGAACACTTCGATGGCGTTGTCCATTGCCACCTTTGTTTCTTGGTATCTCTTGAGTAGTACGCTAAGTTCTTGTTGTGTTGCTGTTCGCGCGCCGACAAGAGCTCGATCGGCGTCTTGGTATTGATGATTGAGTCGCTTGCTGTTTTCCATGGCGATATTGCATCGGTTTCGTAATTCCTCCAGTTCAACCAGGTGATCTTCGCGCAGGTGTCGCAAGGCGTGTCTTTGTTCAGGGGTCAAATGTTCCGAAGGTACATATGCGTGTCGCGCAGCTCTGTGGCCGGAATAACCCATCGAGATTCGGTGTCGATGGGATCCTGTACGATGCGGTCGGGCAGTCACGTTGAGCTCAATCTTGCTCTCTGCTTGCAACGATTCCGGTGCGTTAAAATCGCAGCCTTCATCCCAGTCTTTGTCAGTAACCGGCGGCATTACTTTGTTCAACATGTGCTTGGCATCGATACTCCGGCGACATTTCATGCAAGCCCGGTTCTTGGAGTATCCCTGAGAATTAACATATGCAGAGAGACATCTAGCATGAATGGCCATGTTGCAACAGGTAATGACCGCCACGAAGTTGTTTGGTTCAAATTGAAGACAACAAGTTGGGCAGTCTCTCTTGTGCTCTTCCAGTGCCTTGATACTGTCTTCCGATGCTCGGCTGAGAATTAGCATTGTCGCAGGTTTATTTGGGATCTCGGTGGTTGGTGTGGTGGGGATTGATGTAAACCGTCTGGGAGGAGAAATGCCCTCAATCACCGGAATATGTGGCGGATAGATTGGGGGCCTGTATGGCGGGGGACCGGAGAAATCAAAGGGAGTCGGCGCTGCGGTCAGGTTCCCAGAGGACGCTGCCGCATGTGCCTCCATTTCTCGTCGACGCTCGGGAATTGCGGGGGCTGTCGGTTGGACGAAGAAATCGTTGAACGAGACAAGTCCTGGTTGTTGCTGCATGGAAGATTGACTTGGATGGCTGGTGAGAGCCGCAGATCGTGAGGCCTGATTCGGTCCAATATAGATTGAAGGGTGCGAAGGCTGATTGAGGTCCATGCCGCGTAAGTCCTGAGCAAAGCCTGACCCTGAAGCGAGATACTGCAGAGCTGCGTCTTCCTCCAGAAAAGTGCCTATTGGGAGCCCCAGCGGCATGCCTGGTGGAATACCATGGAGGCTAGGTCCGAGAAAGTCGAAATGAGATGGAAACGCTGGTCGCCTTGAACTGGGAGGAGGACGTGAAGGGTCACTCATAATTCTTGCGTGAGGGGTTTCAGTCTGAATTCTTCGACGTTTACGGGCGTGGTCTTCGGGGGGATTTTCTCTCTCAGGGCGATCTTGAGAGCCGGAGGGGCTGTGGTCCTCGTACACAGGCGGAGAGGACGACATCGGTTGGTAGTACTCCATTTACCTAAAACTCCCCACGCAGTGACGACTGAACTGCTCCGAGCTCTGTCTGGACTGCGTCGGAGTTCTCGCAAAATTGCGCGGTTTTTTGAAATGACCAGGTTGGTGTTTGGTCCGCCAGTGCCTCAGTCTGGTTGACCACGGTCTGTGCAGTGAAGATCCGAGCACTAGTCGGCCACCCCAGAGATCTTCAGCGGTGACGCTAGTTGATGGAGCCCGCACGCCACGCACAGGCAGTGGAATCCTGTACCTTAGCCCGATTCTCGTTGGATCTAGTGGTATTGACAGTGGTATCAGGTCGTGGCAAGAAGGCAGAAGTAGGATTCGTGTTGTTCGAGGACGATTCCACAGCCTCGTACCTTCACGTTGCTCGTTCGAATTGAGACTGTCGACTATTTCTCTCACGGCCTCGCTCACGGCCCTCTTATATTCGGAGGTAAGCTCTTCGATAGCGGTATCGTTCTTATTGTTGATATGCCGTGCTAGACAACTCGAAGTTATCGTCAACGTATGCCTTGACTGTTGGAGTAAAAGTAGCCTCAGCCGTGGACATATTCACCCAAACTCTAGTCGAGTAGTGCAAGTATGAGCATTCGGCATCCGTGAAGGACGTCGACACAGAGAGCAGTGGAAGAACAGTGGTGAAAGTAAGGTTGAGACAGAATATGGCTGGTCATGCGAGGTTGACAGGCAAAGTGCCTGGCTCCGCCAGTAACGAGCGACCCCGCCGCACCAGATCGGGTATCGGAATGGTGATGCACTTGTAACAGCAACTGGTGACAGGCTTCGGCAGGGTTGGAGGTGGAGAATTATTGCTTGGAAGTCAGGTCGAAGCAAGGCGAGGTGGCCGCCCGAGCAGCCCGAGCGTTTGCTTAACTTGTCAGTTGAGTGACAGTGGCGCGGGCAAGATAGTTGCAATGCAGGTCAAACGTGGCAGCAGAAACCAGGAGATGCCGTCATTGATTGGTCGCAAACGTCGGGCACCGGGGGTGGAAGGCGAGTGTGATGGCGAGAAAGAGGGGTTGGAAGACGGCAGCCTCTTGTTGAGACCGTAATTCGGCTTCCTACTTCAGGACTCTCTTCTTGTTTCGTCGTGCGTGTCAGCTCAAACCTGGCCACCACTTGACAAGGTTACAAGGGCAGTTTCGACTCGTGCACTCCAAGCTTCGCTGTTTTAGGCCGCGCTTTCCGGGCACGTTTACCGTGGGTGCTCAGGTGACTAGGTCTGAGACCGTTAAAGACTCCGGCGTCAGCTGCCGCTCCGATGATGATTCTGCTCGGGCCAGCTCAAGGATGATGGGACTACGAAGGATGAGGCTATGCGGACATGACAAGAAGCCAAATAATTGCCCGCCTGCCGACGCCAACGGTAAGTGATGAATCAGCCTTGCGTGGAATACGCTCTGCACAGCCGTCAAAAAGGTCATATATCTGCCTTAGTGCTTGGATGAGCATACAGTAGAAGGAGGATCCCCGGGCATTCACTTGGATGCCAGAGCCAGCTATTTATCTGCACGTGGCAGCTGCTGCTTGAGGTACAGTATCAGTTGCCTTCTCTTACGGGGAGACGGCACTGTTGCCTGGTGTCCAAACTACGAAGAAATGCGGCCGAGATGGTATCATGATCACGGAAATTCTCAGCTTTTCGGTGAGGCGTCAAAGTTTCAAGCTCACACATCCTCAGGCACTGAGCTTGCCCACATATGTATCATGAATTCAAAATGCCACTTTTCAAGAGCTTTTGCGGCTTAAGGCGGATTATGGGCGAACCAGGGCCGGCAGCTGCCTAATCAGTGGGCAAGGTGCACCTTCGGGGAGTGACGACGGCGGCTCAGAATTCTTGCGACATGTCAACAGCATGAGTTCTCCTATGATCGCCAGAAGTAATAGAAGATTTGAGCTATTTTCATCCAAGACACATGGAACTGCACAGCAGACGCTGTGATGATGGTGCAGGGGACATCCCAGATCTGCTAGCGGTTAGTTGTATGGCCCGAGATCGTCGCCGTCAAGCAGAGGAAACATTTGTGAAGCTTTGGAAACTCGAAAATGAGGACCAAGCCAACTTGACATGATTTGTTCTCTTTCTCTCGGATCAGCATGCGGACTGGGTCTGGACCCAGTCCGCAGACCCAGTCCGAAATGACTTCAGCAGTTCCAAGACATTAAAATAAGCACAGCAGAAAGAGAGCGAGAATCAAAAGGGGCTCTTGTAGCTTCAAGCACAAGATTCCTGGTCTGTACATCCTCCTTGTCGGACAGCTTAGAAGTATTGCTCAAGGACGGAATGTGATAGTGATGAAGGGAGAAGCACGAGAAGCAAAATGAAGGACTGGCACACATGTTCAAAAGACCGTCCGTCCTAAAATAAAGCGTCATTTGAAACTGGGGGGGCGAGAGGGCGAGTAGTTCCCCTCGCTGTCTTCGACTTCTAGTTTTTGTTATCGTTCCAGGACAAACCCCAAGGTACGACGTGAGTCTGCCTTGTCTCCTTTAGTGACGATGATATAGCATCGCGAATATTGACGCTATACCGCTGGCACAATGAGCGGCCTGTGTTTCACTCACGCAACGATTTTCTTACTTTGTCCTTAGAATGGGCTGGCTTGCGGCGGGTTGCTGCACCGTCGTAGCGGGTTTCATTCTTTACAGATTTTATGTCCAGAACTACGCGGATGGTGGTGAGAGACCGGAAGTCACAGCGGACCACGGGCGCACGAGTCAGCTGCCAGTGAAGATACCAGTATATGTTCAATCTGCATCGAAGCCGACGTACCAAGAGAACCTTGACAACGAACCTCCAGTGAAAGCCCCGGTTCCTATAATGGAGATATCTCAGATGAACGGCGATCCTTTGAAGGCAATGGCTGAAAAGTCTACACAGAGGACGGAAGAGACGCTCAAGACATCTATGCCACCTCCCCCGCCACGCAAGCCGAACAAATCCTCGAGTCCACCTCGTCTCAAGCCTCTCAATTCCGTCAACGCTCTTGCAGCAACAGGCCCTGGACAAGGCTCCATCCGACCTCCTCCGTCGGGCGCCGCATCTCTACGCGTCCCAGTGACCAAGCGTCTCCCAAACGCCTCACTTGCACCTACTTCCTCCATCATGCCACCAGGGAGGCAAGTCTCACGCAAGGTGATTCTTGAGCCCGGCCACTCTCCACTCGACTGGGCCGCTTTGACAAACAATCCCAACAACCATCTCCGGGGCAAAGATGCGCCAGGAGAGAACCTACTTCGGATCACGCCTGCGCAGCTGAAAATGCAAAATGGCAGGAAAGAAAGAGACGCGTGGACGGTATACCAGGGAAAGGTGTACAACATCACTCCTTACGTTCCGTTTCATCCTGGAGGTGCTGGCGAGATCTTAAGAGGGGCAGGGAAAGATTCTGTCAAGCTCTTCATGGAGGTGCATCCCTGGGTAAACTGGGATGGCATGCTGAGTGAGTGTCTTGTTGGGATTCTGGTTAGCGAAGAGCAAGAGGCAGACGACAAAAGCGGGAGTTTAGACGAGATGGATTGATTTGCATCACGACTTAGTATCAACGGCGCGAGAATTGCTGGACGATCAGATTATGGAACATCTCGGGTGGAGAATACTCCAGGCAATAGAATAGACGAGCGAGAATGCGCGGAACGTTTTTGGCAGAGCGTGCAGCATACACGGAGTGGGCGTCCTGTCTTCGGGTTGCACCGACGAGATGAATACTTGGGACTGTTATGGTATGGCCGGCGTTTTCGGGCTTGCGAAGCCTTTTCCACGATACCCAGATACATCATGGAGTTCACCAACAACAGGTGTGATAGACAGAAATCGAAATCTTCGGGAAACGTCACCATCTAGCTCACCATATTTGCTCTCTTCGTCATCTGGAATTCCGCCCTATTCGTGGTCAAGAAACTACTCGTTCGCGGTTCACCCACAGCACGCCCCCTTGGCTTAACCCTATAATTCAGGGTGCACCTGGCGAGTCCTTCGTATATTTATTTCGTTTTCAAGCCATCTTTGGTATTCCCCAGGGGGCATCTCGCATGCAGCCATTTACTATATCTGACCGGGCGACGATGGCAAACCTCCCAGAATAACCTGCGCAATTAACGAGAATCCCTTTCTTTGTTGCTTTTAATGTTATCGTTTGGTGCTTACTGTTGGACTGTGCTGATTCCTGCCGTACTCAATTGCGAGTGGATTCAGGGACCGCTAAGAACATGAAGAGTTCTGGTCAGAGTCGCGGATAACCTGTTTCCAAACATTTCGGGCAGAATCAGGGAGAAGAGAGTATGATACATATGGAGTACGGAGTACGGTGGCCCTGTTTTCGGATCCGGAACAAGTATATGCACGGGGAGGTATGATTGCTGATGGTAACGGATCTCTCTCAGAGGTGGGAACAACGTCAGAGGTCGTGCACTCCGTTCACGTTCAGGGGATATTGATTCGAGTCAGCGAGAATGGAAGTCAAGCATCTCATGAGTCAGGCGGGGCCCCTGTAGTTGGTGCGCTTCACGATGTCATTTCAAGACTCTGCATCATATCCACCTTCACGGATCATATTTTCGATGTGCTTCACGGCTACCTATTTGGTCGGTGTTCAGTCCGTTTGAAGTCCTTGACCCCGGCGTTCCAATCAATGATGTTTTCAAGATGTCGGCTTTGGGTACGGTACATCGCCTCATCAGCAAACCCGTAATTCCAACTTTCACCTATACAGCTGGGAGCTTCATAGCAGCAGCAACAGAGGGCTGCACGATTTCTTCACCCTCGTCGCTGCGCTGGAGCTTTTACAGACCTCAAATTAGATGCTCGTCAACTCTGCCTTCGTCGCCCATTTTTGAAGCAATCGCGAACCACGAACCGACCTCCTCTGCAGTCATCCATGGCCCTTCTGGGCGCAAATTCAACTATGGCAGCTTGCTCCATGATGTTGCGACGGGAAAGGACAAGCTGTCCGCATTCGTGGAGGGCAGACCTCTGGCTGGGCAAAGGATAGCATTTCTTGCAGAAAATAGCTACGATTATGTAGGTGCGCAGACAGTACAAGAATCAATACTGGTACAACCGTTGACATCGTCCCAAAAGTGACATTTCTCTCAATCCTGTCTCACGACGCAATTGCTGTGCCTTTGGCACATGCACATCCGATTAACGAGCTGCGGTATATCCTCGAGGACAGCAAAGCATTGCTGTTTCTGTCCACAGAGAAGTTTCGGGAGAAAGCAGAAGACGTTGTCAAAGCAGGGGGACACACGCCAAAGCTAAAGATCCTGTCGAAGGTCGACAAGGGAGCCGAATTGCAAGAGCATGTCAGATTCAACTCGGAAACAATGGAAAACGGCGGACTCATGCTCTACACATCCGGCACCACCAACCGCCCGAAAGGCGTGGTTCTGTCCATGTCCAATATGATCGCCCAAGCACAGTCTCTGATCGAAGCGTGGAAATATTCTCCCTCTGACCTCCTCCTGCATGTCCTCCCTCTCCATCACATCCAGGTCAATCGATGCTGCTGTCATGGATTGATCAGGCTGGAACTGACGCCCAAGCCCGGATGAGCCTCTTGACGGGAGCCGACTTTTAATCGCAGTCTCGGTGTAGCCACTTGTTTCGACTGTGCCACAAGTTCTGACTGCTGTAGTATCGTGTCACTGGAATTTTGTATGCCAGGGACGACGAATTCCATAGGATCCGATAGTATCCGACTGCGCCTTTGACAGCAGTTGTCTCT
>Ga0181467_101229_pt2 | contig 10296 bp, 13 predicted proteins | sample InSIn5gowninarea_2_FD_119079 | JGI IMG/M metagenome (GOLD analysis project Ga0181467, IMG submission 119079) | Clean room microbial communities from NASA Spacecraft Assembly Facility at Jet Propulsion Laboratory, Pasadena, California, USA -... ... | reverse complement strand
GATCTCAAACACTTCAGCCATGCTTGAAGGTGCAGCCAGCAACGATCTGATTGAGGTGCACATTTCGATGTGCCCAATCCCTATGGGCGATTTTGGTGAAAGAACACAATGTCAAGCAGCCTCCTTTTCTTCCAGTGGCAAAGAATTCGTTGCTGGACCTGGTCATATTGATTGAAAGAATCAATGCCGCAAAAGAGCAAGACGATTTGGAAACCATGCGGAAGGGAGCCGGATCAAGCAGGCCCTGGGGACATCAAGGGTGTTGGCAAGAACTACGCATATAAAGGCTGTGAAATAAATCATCATGAGGCGAAGTGTTGTAAATAGACGAAAGGGTATGGATGGGGACAGCAGACACCTCCCGCCGACGACCTGGGAGGAGAATCGTGGCCGCTAGGCCTCCAATATGGAAGGCGATCATGCGGAGTTTAAAGTCGCTCCGATCATCGCCAATGGATTGAATCATCTCCGAGAAGAGGAGGTGGAGCGGAGGGAGGAGGCTAGTAGATCTCAGACGGTTGAAATAAGAGTGGCATGCTGCATAAGCTACCTAAATCAAATTTAAATCGATGAACTTCTTCTTTGACCTATTCGCCTGAATGTGACTTCGACTGCGGTGTGACTAATGCTCGGGGGTTCTAGGAGTGAAGAATCCTTTCTCGTACAGTTTGATTTCGACGATGGTGCTATTACGCCACCCTTCCCTGGCCATGTAAATCTAGCGTACCAAGCTTTTGTTCTCCTCGGATTCCGTCACCAGCGACGGGATCGATGCGAGGATGCTTGCTAGTCGCATTTTGCTTAGCAAACGAACCTCTCGTACCGTCTTGCCAAGTTTCGGCTGTATGGCTGCTTGTTCTTCCTTGATAACCTTCTTAATGGCTACAAGCATGCCTCTTTCTAGGTTATCTTTGACCTCGATAACGCGGGTCATCACCGGAGGGAGTGGTTCCAGTGGAACACCACCATAACCAATACTCGACGATTGCAGGCGAATCGCTAAATGGTAGATATATACCCGGCTTCGGCATTAATGATTGTTTCAGTCTTCAGATTGAGCTTGCCGGTCTTTTGCCTGTCTCTGATTGCGTTTTCGCCTGCGGAGTCGAACTTGCCAGTGATCTTGTCGAGCTCGGTTGATGTGCATTGAGATATAGCTGGTTTGCCAGGAATTCAGTCCAGACCTCTTTGAAAGTAGGATGAAGTTGTTCCCAATCGTCAGTCTCGGCGATTGCGATTTCGTATACATTGAGATATTTATCACTGCTCGTATCAATCTCGATTGCTTCGATATTATGCAAAAAGAGCTGCAGGTACGAATTCATGGTGGAAATTCACAAGAAAACATGTGCGTCGAGCATTGGAAGACTTTCAGGAGTACTCTCCTATACAATTTGATTTCGACGACAGTGTTACTCTATGCGCTCTTCTGGGTGTTTATCGCGCTATTGCTTCTCATTCTCGATAGCTGTAATCTTATGCTGGTAACCCTCCAGCTGCTTATAGAGTTTTGTTTGAATCTTCTCGAAAGTGGCTACCTTCTTTCTCAGCTCTACCAATTCTTGCTGCTGTTTTGCAATGGTGTCCTCGTGTGAACTGATCGTACTTAGGTGTTCTGTGATCATTTTCTTTTCTCCTTCAAGTTGCTTCATATTGAATTCGAGCTTTTCCTAGCAGTCTTCCAAGTTCATCTTCGTTTCTGAAAGCTCTTGGTCGAGCTTCTTATCCGGAGAATTGATACAAGTTAACGCATTTCTGGCTGCGTCAAGCCCAGTACGATTCGGGTTCCATAGACCTACATTGGTCTCATCATGAGTGACCCATTTTGATTTAGCATAGTCGAGGAGTTGCTGAATCTGAAACGCCGTGTCTTGGTCTAAGATTGAAGTCTCAATAGTCTGCTTTAGTCCGAAAATCTCCTCCGGGACTCTGGGGAGTAGTGCGAATATTCGTTTAGAACAACATTACGTGCGTCGGGTGCTGGCACATTTTCAAGAGTTATGTACTCTCTCATACAACTTGATTCCCAACTTGAAACCGAAAGTTTGCTGTTGTTCCTCTTAGAAAGGACTCTTCGGGTCGAAGTCTGTTGATCCAGCCTGCTGGATTGAGGTGTTGGAGGATGCTAAGCATATCTTCTGATCTCGGAAATTCGTCGTAAAAGTCATATTACAGAAGATCAAGCACTAGGTATCATAAAGACTGCTTTTTCGTCGGGGGTGCTTTATATGCTGTATACGTGCATACTATACGCTGGTGAGAATAGTCACTATCTTTATAATCCTGCTCTTCTCCCTCTTCGACTCCGCTCTCTACGATCTCTGCTGTAGCTGCCTTGCTCTTGCTTCTTCCTTGTCTCTTCTCCTTTTCACGACCGCTACGCGTCTTGCGCTTTGCCGCAAATGCCGCTTCTGCTGTCAATTTCAAGGGCACCCACTCCCCGTATCTCTGGTCTTCAGCGTAACTAGTGTGCCACAGAGAGTCTTCTTTCGATCGTGTTATAGAGAGCGGAGTCGAAGAGGGAGGTTTAGGGGCTAAAGGCCAGCATGACTGACGGCACTGATCTATGAAATTCTTCTTTGGCTTTGGAGAAGGTGGCAACAATTTTCCGCAAGGACCTCAGCGGCGGTACGGGTAGTGCTGGGAAACTTTTCAAGAGATACGAATACTCTTTCATACAGCTTGAATCTCAAAGCCGGTGCTATCAGGATGTGGTGAATTTGTCTGTGTCTTTCAGTAAGCTTGAAGCTTCGTCCGAGAGTTGCTTGCCACCGAGGAAACACGGAAGGAGATTCGACGAGGAGAAGAAGAAGAAGAAGAACGAATTGTAAGACAAAAGAAGGAACCAGGTGTGAAGTCTACCCAGGTAAGTCTCGAGAAGTCTTCATGCATTCTTTCTTTTCGAATCTCGGGATTCTTGCTTCTGAGATCCTGCAACACTACCATTTGAACACTTGTTTAGATGACAGGATGGGGAGGCTGCCGGACGAGATTCTGTTAGAAAGGAGCCATGCCGATTTGGGTAACAACGAGACCGGTCGATAATTAGCTGCTCGGCCATCCAACAGGGCCAAGTCGAGCCCAGTGGAATCGTCTTGCCTTTTTCCTCTCTTGCGGCTGATAAGATCTGGTGCAACTAGCAAGCCCGTGTGGTGCGGTTATGGCGATGTGTGTGAAGAGTCGTCGCCATGATCTAATGCTGCATGACGAGCTGAGCGTAAATTTTAATCGTGGCAGTGATCATTTGCCTCTTTCTTTGGTATTCAGATTATCGTGAGATGAGTTCTCCTTCCTATCCCCAAGATCAAACACTGTAGCTCTAAGGATGAAGCTCCATCACAAGGGTGAATATTCTCAGGATTTCGGTGCGAGGCATGCTCACAAGCAGGTTAAGATCACGTCACAGGGTTAGGGCATGAGAACAAGTGAAGCAGTGGCACCAAACTAACGGACCTGTACGTGAAGATACTTGATAGAAGTTTTGGGAAACGAGTGAGGCGGTGATGGTGGAAGGGAAGGCACGATCGAATTGACTTCGAGAAACCTGAAACAACAGGTGTGTGGGGCATGTGGGGCAGCGTGTCTCCCTCCTTCCTGCTTAACACTGTTATGTTCTTGATCTTTCCAGTGATACATTATTTGACTGAGCACCACCACGAGCTTTCCGTGCCATGTCGGGCCTTGCAGCAAGCTCATCCATTTCCTTCGCATAACGACTGCGTTAAGAGGAAGCAAATAGCTCGCTTTCGGATATGTGAAAAGGAGGATGTAAAGCAGGAGCCTGTGTTGTCCTCTTTGTTGGCCTTTAGCTTGAAACTGCTGTGTGCGTTGGATTGGATTGCTAGATTGTACGACGAGTTCTTCTCGGGCGCCCTTTGCCAACTTCAGATGATGTTAATGAAGTCTGGCTAACGGGAACGCAACCTTGTTGATCATGGCCACACAATATCCTAAAGAGAACACCGCACTAGGACTATTCTACAGTACACGGTGCGAGAAACGTTGCGAGTCACGGAAAGCAGTGACAATTGGTAAGACGGCACAAGAAAGGAGCAAGCGTATGCTTAGTTATACAATTGATCTGCTATCGTAAAGAGCTATGAAATTGATTACAGAACTGGAAAACTGGCACGGAATATGCTATCTTCCTACAGTACATTTGGAGACGTGTCCAAGTCCTCCTGTAGGGTTTCTGGTGTTGTCGCCCATGTCTGCAGTACATCTACATGTATCTGACAATCTCTATTCAAAACAGACTGTCTTGCACGTCTTGCACTACGTCGGATTTATCCTCAATTTACTGTTCGGGTGGTATAATGCAGCCGTAATCGCTCAATTGGCAATGTGCAAATATTACGACTTCAGCTCATCTGATTGACCCAAGTCGGCGATTTATCTGCCAAGCTTTTGGTCACAACCTATCTTAGGGTTATAAAGGACCTCATCACACACGATCCCGGAAGTAAGCTCGCTCGGCTGAGCCTTAAGAGGAGCAAGGCCACATCAAAGCAACGTAGTTCTCCGGCTGACAATTTAGGGACATTAAATAATTGATTTCACTTGGAATCGTGGCTATTTGATATGCTGGAGAACGTGGCTACCCCCGCAATCACATCGCCTTGGTATGGTGGCTACCAAAGCATACGGGTCCAAATCTCGCTACCAATGTCCTGCAGACAATATGGTGCTTCTTGCGGAATGGTGATACGAAGTGTTCAGAATATGCAAGCCCGAATAGGTATCTATTCAAGATTGCGGTCATCTTGGAATCAATTGTCATGAAAACTTAATTGGCACCGTGCTGCCTTGCTACTCTTCTCCAATTCCAAACGACAGTTCAAGCTCTACTTGACCTGAGAACAACACCTAAAGATGCATCTCATATCCCTGTTTACTGCTGTGGCAGTCCTAGGTCTAGGGGCTAGTGCAGCGCCGGCACTTCCCTCGACATGCTCCTACGTGTTCTCGCAGACTGCTCCAGGACGAGTGAAGTGTGCGGGCACGCTTGCCACGTTCAAGAAAACCAGTCCACATGCAGCTGCCTTTATTGCAGCCGTCCCTGCCGATGTCAGTCTTATACAAATTGAATTAAGAGATTGTGCTTTACTGACCTCGCGAACAGAGCGTGATTGACTGTGCGACAGCCTGCAAAGGTGACAGCTATTGTAACAGCTTCGGCTGGACCGCGGAAACCCAAACTTGTACGAAGTATAAGCGAAACTATGGTGGTTTGTTGTTGCAGGCCGATCCTTCGTCAAACATCGCCTACTACTCTGACGACTGTTTCGTCAAGAGCTGTATCAGGGCTCCACCAAACACAACTTCCTCGTCGGTGGCTCCATGCACCGCCACCGAGACTGTGCTTGGTATGTCCTTCCTGGGTGGGATGTTGAGATATTTATATTGACACGGTATTAGCCACGACAACCCAGTTTACAGAGACTGCTTCGACCACTTTGACTGCGGTTGCGTTTACCACCCTGGACGCTCCTGTATGGATTGAAACTGCTACCAATTATATCGTCCAAAATGTCACAGCCTTCGATATCGTTACAGTAATTCGATCAGTGTTCAGTACCATCACTTTGCCAGAGACAACGATCATCACAAGTACGAGCACCGAGGTTGATACAGTACTGGTCACGTCAACAATATCAACTGTGAATACCTCAATCAGCTCTCTGTACTATCCCCTTACAGTCAACAATGCGCGAATTAAACCTACCTGCACGGGTCCTCCAGTAGCTACGGTGACCACTACATCCACTCAAACCAACCTAGCGCAATCTATTGCGCCCACTACTACCACGATTACTATCACGTCCACGCCTGAAGTCATCATTTCTACTACCACTGCCAATATCACCACTAATGTGCCTATTACTACGGAGACTGCTTATTTCAATACTAGCGTCATTGTCACTCGGACTCAAGTGGTCACGACAACTTTGTACGCCATCCCAGTGACGACCACCTACCAAACCTCTTCCATTCTCAACACTGTCTCCACAACTACTACTGCATACACGAACGTCCCTACTCCTATCTGCCCTGCCTCAGATGGTAAGGTATGGAATACTCAAACAGTAGCAGACGGCACCAATATGACTATAAGTTCAAGCTGGGACATCGCCTGTGATCAAGCACCCCAGATTCACGATGTCATAACAGGCGGCGGAACGACGGCAACCTTTTACGACTGCGTAGAGTCTTGCGCCGAAAACAGAGCCGATTACATGGCCATTTCTGCAATGAGACGCCGTGGTAACAGTGTTATGTACTGCCAGGCTGCACTGTGGGACAGCACCACGAACGCCTGTCAGTGGTATTCTTATGCTCGCCCCACAAGCGGGCAGACGTCGCTTGGCCTAGATTTTGCCTATTTGTCCGTCCAGGCATGAGCAACGCATCGAGCTAAAGGTGACTCTGTCTTATTGAGCAGAAGCAGGGATTCTAGGATATTGGTGCAGCTGTTCTTGGTTTGTTATCGTGGCAATAGAAGGTGTTTGCAACAGAAGAGAAATTTGGCCTATCTATTCTGAGTATTTTCATATGTGATGCAGAGCCTAGCTGGCATATCAATTTTCTTCATGAGTTACAAATCACACATTGTGTATTCGAGCATTATCACTCCAGTCAGCTTATCGGTTTATGCGCCGTTGTGATATACCAGCCAAGACTATGCATGCAATTCGAAATTCAGCGAAATATTCTCCGCTCAGCTGAGTACATATCACGACCTCTTTAAGGAGGGAGCTGTTGCACGATGTAGTTCAGTGTTGGACGTTATTGTCCGACTGCTCCTTAACTAGTTGTACAAAAGCACAAACGTGAAGAACGCTATCAGTTCCTGCAACAAGATACACACCGTGAACATGTATACGTTATCAGACGAGAAACAGAATGTTAGATTGCTTGGTGATGACGCAGAAACAGAAAGTCAGGATGCTGTTCAACACTCACGACGACGATATAACTGGACTGTCGTTGCACTAGCCATATCCAACCTTTTGTTTCTGGCTGCGCTTGTCTTCACCAATCAGCCATATTTCTCCGTCTCTGCCTCCTCCGCCACCACTACCAACTACGACGATACCGCTATACCACCTGCAAACCAAGCGACGACGCTGATATCACCCAGCCTTGCAATCACAGAGATAGCAGACGCCTTGCCGTTTCTGCAGATTGAGCAGCGCAGGTTCAGTGGCGAGTTGGCTTACAACACCACCAGCAGACAACTTTATCGAGAGACCAATTCCGCTGAGCCGCAGTACTTTGGCAAGCCATCGCCAGGCATTGACGCGGCTTGGCACGAGCTGATGGAGAACGAGTATATCGTAATGACCGAAGAAGAAGCTGCGCCTTTTGGGGATGCTCTGAGGACGGTGAGGGGTAAGAAGCGCCTGGAGTAAGTGTGGAAAGCACGCTCATTGCCTCTGCGAATCTACGTCCAAGCTATCTTTGTATCCATCACTGTGATCAAGGGTGGACATTCAGACCACGAACTAACACATACCCCAGAACATCCTACATGCACGCCCTGCACTGCCTCAACGCGTTACGTAAGAAGATCGACCACGACTACTATAAGGACAAACCAAGCATGTGGCGGCACTATCCCGCCGAGTTTGAGCGAACTCACGATGATCACGTAAGTAAATAAAAATAAATCTTTGCTAACGATGGTTTCTTGCGGCTGATGCTGGTATTCCTCTAGTGCATGGACTTTATTTTCCAGCAGATCATCTGTGCTGCTGATCTGACGCCTAGTCCGCTGTTTGTGTATGATGATTTCAATATTGCTATTGGTAGGACGGGCGTGCATACGTGCAGGAATTGGGATAAGCTGAGGGAGTGGCAGAAGACGAGAAGTGATGCGGGAGGGGAGCATGAGCATGAGCATGAGCATGAGCATGAGGGTCCTGGAGCATAGTATTGCACTGTATTTTTGGCTTGAACTTCACAGCACGATGTCTTTCTCTTTTTGGACGTAGAAGCTCTTCGCGCCAGAACTACTGTTTATTCATGAAAGGCGCTGTCTTCATAACAGAACGTGCAACATACCGTTTCCCTCTCTCATATGAGCCTTTCCCTTTGGGTTAGATCACCGGTAACTCCGAAAACCTGAAACAAAGATCGTGCCGCCAAGAACTTGTCTGCTATTGTTAGCTTTTGAAACAGGCGCTTGCTAATTCTTCATCTCGTTGCTCAGGCGGTGTGTGCGACAGATGCGACGCGCTTCTGAGACGTCATGTGGTTCTACTGTTTTCCCCTCGAGCTTCACTATGCTGTGCCTTCTTTGTTAGTGGTCGCGACGGATCGTGTTTCAGCATTGTTTAACAATAGCCGCAAGCTCACACTCTTGACGGTCTTGACCTATTCATCTTGCACAATGTGTTGTTGCACAATAACTTGCTGACTATGTCACATATATCTCGCAATCTCCTTCCTTCCTCTTGCTTTTTTTCTTTCTTTCATTCTTTCTTGTCACTTCGTCTACCTTTTCAATCGTCTCCTCTCATTCGGACTCATATCTATCGAAACACATCTAGCTGGGCTAGATTCCAACATCTCATCTCTAAACATATTCCTTAATCATAACCTAGCACTTCTCACAACCATATATACCAGCCAAATACACCATGTTCACCCTCACCCTCAAACTCACCACCATCCTCCCCATCCTCCTGCACATCCTGTCCCCTCCCACGCACGCACACATGCTCCTCCAATCACCAACTCGCTTCCCCTCCCAACTAGACGCCCTCACCTTCAATGGCCCCCTCAGCACAACCCTCAGCGGCTCACCCTCAAACTACCCCTGCCACTTCACGACCGCCTCCACAACCTACAATCTCTGCTCCAGCACCAACTGCATCAACCGCACCGTTCTCACTCCGGGTACAAATTTCACGACGACCTTACTCGGCCAGTCTGTGCATGGCGGCGGCTCATGCCAATTCAGTCTAAGCAAAGACATCGAGCCTACAAAGGATAGCGTCTTCAAGGCCATCCATAGCGTTATTGGCGGATGTCCGGCGCGCAACACTCCTGGTAATATAGGCGCTGACAACGATTGGAGCGCTCCAGGCCCAGATGAATACTCCTTCACTGTGCCGCAAGAGTTGGAAGAGGGAGAGTATACATTCGCATGGACTTGGTTCAACAAAGTTGGAAACAGAGAGATGTATATGAACTGTGCTCCGATTGTGGTTGGTAAGAGCAATGTCAACACGTCTGCGCAAGACGACTTCTTTGACAACCTGCCGGATATGTTTCTGGCTAATATCCCTGATGTGCCGGGGTGTGCTAGTCCGCCTTCTGGACAGACGATGGAGTTTCCGAAGCCGGGCGTGAGTGTGGAGAGGAATAATGTCGGGCAGGATGTGTTTGTTGCGCCGGTTGTGGGGGATGGTGCGGATTGTTATGCACCGCTTGGTGGTGGTGGTGAAAGCGTGTCACATTCGGTGGAAGCCAGCTCGGTGTCGACTTTGACGACGACTTCGACGATCTCAGTCGTTCCAGTTCCAGTTCAGGCCACAAGGACTCTTTCCTCCCCATCGCCCTCAATTCTGAGCACAGCACAATCACCACCAGCATCGTCACGTTCCCCAACTACTCCATTCACCAAAATCGGCATCGTCTGCACACCATGCGACCACCCAGGCGCACTCATCTGTATCGACGCGACACACTTCGGCATTTGCGACGTTGACAACTGCGCTATTCCACAACCTGTTGCTGTTGGCACAATTTGTCAGAATGGAGCTATCTTGAGTCAAGGGGTGAAGAAGGAGAAGAGAGATGTTCTAGTTGGAAGCAATGGCCGTGGTGGAGTTGTTGTTAGGGAGAGGAATGGGAGGGGAAGATGGCGGGAGATGAGGAGGAGGGTTTGATGGTGTGATGGTGAGCTTGAGTGTGGTTGTGATGGAGCTGAAGATATATGAGTGAGGTGGTGGAAGCGCCTGTCCTTGGTTTGATCAGAGTTGAGGACGGAGAATGCTAGCTAGCCTAGCTTCAAATGAATACACAACAACAAAATGAAACATCATCCCATTTGTATACTTGTCTTCACGTTAGTACAAATGTATGCGTCGGTCTAGTTTTGGTGATTGGTGTTCTTGAACTATCTCGTTATATCAGCCTCGTAGCGAAAGATGTCGATGTCGATGTTAATTACTTCCTCAAACATATGACGACGACAATCAATCTTCCAAAAATCTTTCCCAACCTCGTCACTTTAGCTATCTTTCCATAGCTCTAACATCCTGAGACCTACCGTTATAGTGCTCCATC
>Ga0181467_101345_pt1 | contig 10346 bp, 12 predicted proteins | sample InSIn5gowninarea_2_FD_119079 | JGI IMG/M metagenome (GOLD analysis project Ga0181467, IMG submission 119079) | Clean room microbial communities from NASA Spacecraft Assembly Facility at Jet Propulsion Laboratory, Pasadena, California, USA -... ... | reverse complement strand
TCTACTTTAGCCTATGGGTACAGGCTCCATAGCTGGTTGCTCTTGCTGCGGTAATATATTCGTTGCATAAACCTCTGCGTCGTTCGTAATACTCGCGATATTGATCCTGTTGCCCAGAGCATCGTTGACGCCATCAATGACCTCCTTTTCCTCCATAACCTCGCGCATGAGCCGGCCCTCATGCCGCCAGTAGGATTGTATCCTGTCTCTGAGCTCCTCATCCCGAATCGCCGTATTCTTGACGATGCCTAGCGCATTAAGTTTACTCTTGGTCATCATCAACTGCCGCGTCACAGCCTCCACACGTTCAGCGGGACCAGGAGGCGACGCAAATGCTCGATTGGTGGAGGATAGGTATAACAGGGCGGCGAAAGCGCTGTTCATCAGCGCAAACGTGACAAGACGGTACAAACGCGCGGTCCAGAAGAACATGTCGAGATCTACGAGACGGGTTGCACGAGAATTGGCTTGATAGTTGTAACTACTGACAAGGTAAACGTCAATAGCTGCGACGGAGGCACTGACAAGCACGGCCGGAGTCCGCCATTTACTGCCTTCATGCCCTATCAACAGTCCAGATGTAGCAACGGAGAGAATGACGAGGTTGATAAGATGCGACGCCAGGAGCGCTGGTATTGCGTAGTACAGGTAGGAGCGCGGATCCTCAGCGTTGCAGAGAGGACAGTCAGCAAGGACGCTAGGACCAAACTGTAGATACAATAGGCGGCTTTCAAGGTTCACAAATTTAGCACGGAGGGTGATATCTGTCTCTGTGAGGGTATTGCCCGGCCGGAGGGCAGTCAGTCGGGTAAAGAGTACATCGGTCGGAATTTGAAGTCGTGACTGGGTCCGGGCGAAGAGATTCTCGGGAGCGAAAGGAGGGAGGGAGAGCACGAGGTAGACTATTGTCGTAGCACCGAGCAAGGCGAGAGCGCGTCGAACTTTTGGAGGAAGAGGTTTGATGGTGAGACCCTGGGCTGCTGGGCCAGCGCGAAAGCTGCGATAGTATCCAATGGCCTTTGGCAGGAGTATAGGACCAAAGAAGAGCAGAAGGGACTTGATGCTGTAACGGCACGTTTAGCCAGGTTGGACCAAGATAACTTTGTTTCCCCAAAGAATAGTACTTACGTGCCCCAAGATATCGCCATGATTTCAGTTATATTTGCATCCCATAATTAGAATAAAAAAATATAAAACAAGGTGAAGTAGTTATGAACAGCTTGGTCCTTCAGCTCATATGAGTATGGCCTTACAAGGGGCACAAGGCTGTCACCGGGCCTTAAGACAGATGGCATTCTCGAATGGAATTCCAGGGGGCCTTGACATGAACCTTTCGGTGCCACTAGCACCGACTAAGGTTGATGACCCACCTAGACCTGATTGGCCCATAATTCCACTGCCATATTTTCTCGACTTTTCGTAAAGCTTTTGCTCTCTTCTTCTACTTCTTCACCAACCACAAACCTGTGCAGTGATGTTGTATGTTGGTCATCACTATGAACTCGACAGCTATGAGATGAAACATTACGAGCACCAAAGATCTAAGGATACTCTGCAGGCATTTCATCACACCAGTTTTTGCATGCACGCACATCCGGATTGACTACGATGCCACTCGCAGATATGATTTGCATCACAACGGTAAGTCTGTTCTGCTTGGAGCAGGAAATATATCATGACAAGCTGGCACTTTCGAAGCTTTATCGATCTTCTTTACAATGGTCGTTAGAGTCAAAAAGTATGCCTAGAACGAACCCAAGTACTCTGCCAAGAGTCATCTCGATCGTGTTACAGAGTTTTCCAGCGTACGCGCAATGACAAACCCTGCGTCAAAAGACGAGAGACATTTAATACCTTTGCACGGACTGTGTAGTTTTTAAAATGAAAATGATGTAGACGCAAATGATATAAAGCGGCAATGACAATGGAACCATTAAGGACCACACATATCATAACTACCTAACTGATCGCATCCAGTTCAATGAATCTGATTACGAATCCTTCTTAGTCTTGCCTGATTGCGTCTTCTCCCCGCCAGCTGTCTGAGCCCCCATAGGCTGCTCACGCTTCTGTTGCTGCATCCTGGCTCCCAGTATCAACCCTAGAATACTTGTGACAGTGTCACTGATCAGCATGATCACGACCGAGCAAGCCATCTGCCACGATACTATGCTCACACTGCCTAGTGGTGCACGTGGGAATGACAGAACCCATTCGACGTAGTACGGAAACCAGGCTTTCGGTAGCCAGAACATGGGTTGCTTCGAGTACCAAAATGGGAGAGCGATCTTCAGACCTCGCGTGAGGGTCCAGCGTAACGCTCCCACTGTGCTGTCGAACTTGGCCTTGGTCGCATCATGTGAAGATTCTGAGCCTTGATCAGTTCCGTGTTCCTTGTTGAAATTCTTTGGTGGGCCGTATTTCTGATGAAGACTACTCACTCATCTTTTCCAGCTGTTCCTGAAGCTTGTCATGTTGACGCCTCAACTTGGCCCATTTCGCAAATTCGTCCTGACTGCTCGTAGCATTCAGGTCACGGCGTATTCGCAGGAATTCGGATTGGACGTCTCTTCTCTTGACGGCAATCTTCGAAGTCTCGGTCGGTAGCATAAGGTAAAGAGTCCATAACTAGAGCAGGATCACATCTGGTCAGCTTTTCCCTCTCTTGGCCCGTAGGTATGACATGTGTAACGGGCTCAAAATAGTGGCAGTTCTCACATACCAGATTATTGATGGACGCCGCACCAATCGTGTTGAACAGGTGAACGGCGAGTTCCACCAGGAACACCACGAGTAGTAATGTCGGCATTTCGCGAGTGAGCGGAGGATTGTTGGTGTTGCGAAGTTCAGTTCACAGTAAATCGGAATTCAGCCGAACGGATCTAATTCTAGCCAGCAAACGGTGCAGGTGCCATCAAACCGTGGCCTGTGTGTAATGCTTTACTAGCAGGCCTGCGGTGCTCATAATGCTTAAGGCAACTTGTGTTAGGGATGCACAGTCGGAGAAAGACATGGATCATTTTTGCCGATGCTGTCATTAGAGCAAATTACCCCGCCATACTTTTGACAAGTTTCTCAAGTATACCCCAATCAGGCAATGGTCAAACTCATATCAGTCCTGAAATTTTTTTTGGCTACAAACCAGATTGCTTGATCTTGATCAAAGGCTCCAGGTGTGCTGAATACAGCATGGTACCCGGTGACATGAACCCGGCTTTGATGTAAGAAGGTCGTCATGTCTCGTGCTCTAGATAAGGATGTTTTAGAGAACCTCAAATCCGAGGATCCTACCATAGTCTACAAGGACATTGTCAAGGTTCTCACCAGTTTACCCCGGAATGGCAAGCTCTTAGAAATCGAGCTTCTGGGGAAAGCTCATCCTCTGGAACCAGGGATCAATTTCCTACGCGACAACAATGCTATCGCAATCCCGAAACTCAGACTCACCCAAGCTTTTTTCGTTGCACACCATGTAGTACATAAGCATATTGCTTCTCAGCCCAGCTTTCCAAGCAAGGAGACCATAGCAGCCACGACAGTCGTACTGCTCATGGACCCTGAGCATCTTACTGCAGCGAACCTTAGGAAGCAAGCAATCTTGTCAAGATTGCACAACGGCGAGCAGCCCGAAGTTTTGCTTCGGCAAGAGAAACAAGTCCTGGATAGCTTGCTTACAGCTCGGCTGCATCGTCACACCAAGTCCCCTACGCTATGGAGTCATAGACGTTGGCTTATGGAACGGTTCGAAATGTTGCAGGTCACGCTTGACATTCGGACGGATTTTAGTTCTGTCATAATGGTCTCTGCAGAGAGACACCCAAGAAACTACTACGCCTGGCACCATGCGAGATGGCTCATTCACCATACCAGCCCATCGCTCGACACAGGGTATATGGTGAACATCTTGAACGATGTCAAAAACTGGTGCTTTCGACACCATGACGATATATCTGGCTGGTCGTATCTTGGTTTTGCTATCTCAAGTATTCACGACCGCCAAATCAGACTACGGGAATGTTCAATTGTGCTTACTGAGACTCTACACATGGCAGATTCCTTCGATTGGACGAATGAGTCGATATGGGTCTTCTTACGCACTCTTATAGCTCAACATCCGTCCAGCCGAGATGAATATGAGTCTTTTGCCAGTATTAACAGAAGACTATCTTCTAATGCCAAAGACGGCAATGTGGGAGCACTCTTGAATTCGTCTTTGCAATGGGTCGATGAATATCGGCAAACCAGGTCTGAGTAATTATGCTTGCTCACGGGTAACTGCATCTCCCATTCCATTCTCGTCAAGTCGTTGGCTATAAAGATCGCATGGAACGTCTCCTGATCTTTGGGAGATGTGGTTTTCCAATGCAAGCCTTGATTGTCCGGGTAAGGCTGCACGTTTGTGCATTAGTTTTCAGATTCTCAGCTATATTCTCTACGTGATGGCACGCTGACGACCTAGAGGCAGTTCAAATGCTATCTGGTCGAACTGAAGGCAGCTGAATGCAATCTCGCCCGGTCTCATTACGCTGTTATTCCATAGCATAGGAGGCGGCGCCAATATATGTTAGCTGCTGGTTGGTGGCAAAGAAAAGGCAGCTACAGGCTAGTGCACATAATAGTCCAGAGCATCGACACGTTCTTCGATACGTAGCATGCAAGGAGCTTCGCCCTTGCTCCCTAGATGGTGAGAGTTTAGAGAAGACAATCTTAAACTGCATCTCCTGACTATCACCAATGTTTCCTGGCCTAAGGTCTTGAGTGTGGAGCTCTGTGGTATCAAAATAGGACAAGTGATTTCCTATAAAACCGGCAACTTTCAAGACTGCATTGCACTGCACAAAATCTAATGTCTAACATGGTCACTGTTTGGTGGAATGCGATCAAGCTAGCCACAAGATAACCAACCATAGGACATGTCGACCAGCACAACATCAGATGCCCAGTTCGGTGGTGGTCTTTCCCATCACCGCGGCTTATTACGGCGTGCTAGTTTCTTTTCAAATGGTCATGGCCCGAACGGCTCCGCGTCACCCATGGTCGGATATATATTAAATAAGCAGCAGCTCTAGTATGGCATGGTTGCACAAGTAACACAAAAATTCTTTCAGAAGCGATACTGTGCTACGTACATAGGTTGACTGCCACTTGGCTAATCAGTTACGACACTCTCTCTGACAAGTGCGGAGAGGCGTTTAAAAAGAATGCCAATCCTTGAACATTGTTACTCAACGTGCTCGTCAGATTTGTCAAATGAAATGGCGGCTTTTCACCCCACAATGTCAACTGGCCTGGCATGGACCATAGCCAATTGACCTCTCACTTTGATACCCATGTCGACGAAATTGGCTGTCCTGATGCGGTAGTCCCTGCTCTTTGAATCAAAGGCAGAGCAGCAATACTACTTGCTTCGGTAGACTTCGTATTCGCAGTCAGGTCGACTTGAGAGAGTACTCAGGCCGGGTTGTTCTCAAGGAGAGGAATCGACAGGGTCCTCGAAAGCGTTGTAAGACCATGGGTTAGACTCTTGTCTCGATGTAAACGTTGGATACCAGCAGCAAATTCGACCAGAATGTCATTTCGCAGGCAAAGGATGAAGTTGTCCAGAGATGATCGCTATCTGACCATTACACGTACGCTACCTGGAATTGGCAGCTATCTGCTTGCCGATCACCAGTACTTGGCATGTACAGTACCTGAATGCGTTGAAGTTCACCATCCTTGTAAGCCTCCAAAGCCATGCAGGACCGAAGACAGTTAGCGCTATCTTTTCGTCCCTGGTTTTGACGCTAACATGGCTAGTGCATATCTGTTATGGGGAAAGCAAAGACAGAAGCAGAGGAAGCGAACGAACGAGATTGCAGAGATACGACTCTCACCTGCCAGACTAGAGCGACTCTAGCCATGGCTCAGGCTCAACTGATAAAAAAGAGCGCCGCCGAACCACACGAAAGTGACCTGCCATGCATATCCACTGCGACTTTACTGTGTTGGAGCAACGAATTAGAGCTTGACAGGCAGGGAAATGGTTGATCTGAAGTCCTTGAAGCGGCACCTCGGGACCTCTTGTGGTGTCTCTCCACTCAACCTAACGTAAGGTTAAACTTTCAAGACTGACAACTCTCCTCTGCATTCTCCGCATCTCCCTTAGCATCAGGAGAAGCTCTTCTTCTTCTTTAATTTGTTCAGTTGTTTGCTGTCCTGATATTCCATCTCAAGTGCCGTTGCATCAAAGGGGTTGCTTCTGTCAGAATTGGAATTCATCTGCATTGTCTCGTTTTCTTGCAATCGTCCCAGCGCCATTTCCGTCTTGGAATTGGTCGAATCATTGCAACCCTTTTCGCCAGCAGACGATACATCATCGATTGTAATATACCCATCAGCATCTTCCCTTATTCATAACCATTCCATTCGTTTGGTTGCCGTGGTTGAAATATCTTATTCTTTCCTTCTTTCCTTTGCTCAATACTTGCCCAATCAATGTGGTCCATTCGTAATCTATAATTCACTAATCACCTGACTGGAGTTTGGACTGCTGGCCTGTAACCTACCAACGCGTCTATCAACTACATCCGTTACTATTTGATGACGGCGGCCGGTCCTAGAGTCCAGCTCAACCAGTTCCGCATCATCCTCAGCTGATAAGCTGTAGTTTCGTCGACCAGCAATCACTCTAGAAAACGTCACAATAAATCGGGCATCACATTAGAGATCTACCACCCGAGTTCTCTGAGACGCAGTTGGTGGTGGAAGTTGAGGTTTTGTGTTGAGGGACGCGCCAATATGCATCACGCTAGTTTTGTTTGCTCTCTCGCGTTATGTATTGCTGGGGTTGAAGCATTCAGGCCTTTTCATCCGAAGTCTTTGCCGCACGTCGAAGACGCCGAGAAACGCGATGCTGTGGCTCGTGATACAGCGGGGGCCATGGGCTTCGTGACATTCAAGATGGCCAAAGTTGCCTCCAGCGTAAGTACCCACTCACTGCACGGACGTTTATAACACCCCTGTATTGACAACCACGGCAGGGAGAAGGAGAGGGAGACGTTTCAAAAAGAGTAAACCAGATCGCCCATAACTTGGCTCGAAAGTACGGTTCCGATTTACCTTCGCGAACCGAGCATGACGATACATACCTCGTGGATAGGGAGAACACATATAGCGTGGTTGCACCAGTAAAGCCGACGTACAGCAATAGTGCAGGGATTTACCAAGATGGCACAGATTACTCGTACTTCATACAAGCTCAGCTTGGTTCCGAGGGAACACCAATGTACATGCTTATTGACACCGGCGCCAGTACTACTTGGGTCATGGGCTCAGGTTGTACATCGGATGCTTGTGCCAAGCACAACACCTATGGTTCGGAGGATTCTAAGACGTTGAAAGATTCTGGCAAATCTTTCTCAGTTGAATACGGGTCTGGCGACGTCAGTGGCCATTATGTTGACGATACTATGACAGTGGCTGGCCTGAGTGTGCCGTACAAGTTTGGTCTAGCAAACGTCACCTCGTCCCAGTTCTCATCGTTCCCATTCGATGGAATTCTGGGCTTGGCTAGGAATAGCGGGAACTTCAATGATGCTTTGAAGCAAGCCAAAGTAATCAATGCCAACGTTTTCGCTGTTTCGCTTTCCAGAAGCGAGGATGGTGCAAATAATGGTGAGATCAGCTTTGGTGCAATAGACTCTGCCAAGTACACAGGAGACATCACCTACACACCAACGACTGACGATGTTAGCTGGTCAATCACTATGGACGACGTCTCTGCTGGTGGAAAATCTGCGGGAGTCATAGGGAGAGAAGCATATATCGATACTGGCACAACATTTGCTTTCGCACCACCTGCAGACGTCAAGGCCCTGTACGCGCTCATCCCGAACTCAAAAAGTAGTGATGGTGTCACATGGACTGTTCCTTGTGACTCTACTGCGGAGGTTGCCTTCACGTTTTCGGGCACATCTTTTTCCGTTAGTGCCAAGGACTTTATTGGTGCATCTACAGGCAACAACCAGTGTACTGGCAACATTTTTGGCATGGAAGTCGTTTCTGGATCTTGGCTTCTGGGTGATGTATTCCTCAAGAACGTCTACTCCGTCTTTGATATTGACCAGAAACGTATCGGTAAGTCTTCTGGCCAGTCCATGACAATGTATCCGATCTGACCTGTTATGCATAGGCTTTGCGACCAAAGGAACAGCTTCCGGGACAACCACAGCCGTGTCACCGTCGTCCACCGTTGTTTCCACAGTTACGTCAGATAATGGAGTCACCACTCTTACTACAATCACGTCGTCGACATCCGCAACAGGCGTGCCTTCTATGGGCTTTACTGGCGGTCACGAGTCGTCGTCAGGCTCATCCGCCAATCCAACAGCAACTGCCGAGGCGGCAACGGCCACATCTTCAGCGGGCACATCTTCCGGAGAACAATCACACATCCAGGGAATCTCTGTCTCAATTTCATGCATTATCTCTATCATAGCGTTGGTTATATGATCATATAGAAGGGAACAATCATTACTCGTTTCAATTACTTTAGAAAAGAGGCGGAATGCAGCATCGTGGCGGTGCTGATGCAAACCAATGCTCTTCTCAAAACTGCCTGGAAAAGGCGGGAAACACAATCGTTAGAAAAGGACCGGCTGAAAGTGGGGATGTGGCCGGGAGGTCAAGCATTGACATATGTGTCAAAATGTAGGACTGTTTATTTGTAAATGATACCCAGGGAAGGATTATTGGGAAACGAGAACCTGGTTGAGATTCCACCAAAAAGCACTGAAGGCTACAATGAAGGGCCATTGCATTTAAGTAGAATATGTAATGCACAAGAACTATCTGATTCTATACATGGTTGAAGATTTGGCATAAAGTCCCATACCTCTCCCCTGGCATAAAGCTGGGCTCTTTACATGACGATCCACCTCTACAACGAAACCTATAACAAGAAGACATGGCTATTGGTCACGTCCGTCGGTCTCCTTCGTGGTTTATGTAGCACTAATTAGGAAAATCGTTAACCATATACATCCGGCTATAATTGCTGGCTTGTATTATGATTTCAGGGGTTCACTGTTTAGAAAGTGAGTGGTCCGCTAATTCCATAGGGAAGCGCTAATCATTAGTGAGAGCAGCCCCCTGAGAGGTACGTGCCTATCACCTGATGATAGTTATCGACAGCTTACAACAACGCTTATTGACAGGCTTCTTGAGCCATTGAAGGAACAGCACCAAAGAACGCCGATATATACCGAGTTTAGGTTTCAATTTGCGAGAGCGGTAGACTCATCGCAAAAAAATTATTAGAACTCGAACCCGTTGTCACAAGATGCGCCCTAGGTAACATAATGGCCAAGGCCAGGACATCCGGCGCTTCTCGCAGCAGAGAGGAAGCCAACCAGAACAACAGAAGCAACAACACAACACCACAGAATGAAGAAGAGCACGGCCTCTTATCAGCTTCCGGTCATGGCTCGGATGATGGTTTAGACGAAGCGGAAGCGGAAGAAGACGGCCTGATTGTTCATCATGCAGCCGTTGAACCTCAACAGTCTGCTCTCTACAAGAGCAACGTCAACGGCGGAGCACGAACCCCGAGAACACCGAACAGAGTGCGCTTCGACCTGAGGCCTACGAGCATACCGCCGCCGGCGAACGGGCAGCATGGCCGCTCCACCAGATACAGCAGCGAAGACGACATCGAGCTTGGCGACCATGACCCCCTTGACAGCCCCTATAGTCCTTCGGGCAGGGAAACGTTTAGACAGCCGCTCTTGACAGGTATCGAGGCGCCGTCGGTAACCCTGGCGAACAGCACCTGGGGCGACGATGTAAATGAATGGCACGAGGCGGAGCAATCACGACCCAAATCGGGCATGAGGGCCGCGTTCATGAACATGGCCAACTCGATCATCGGGGCCGGCATCATCGGGCAGCCTTACGCCTTCAAGCAGGCGGGCCTGCTGGCGGGTATAGTGCTGCTTGTCGGGCTGACCGTTGTGGTTGACTGGACGATACGGCTGATTGTTGTAAACAGCAAGCTCAGTGGTGCCAACAGTTTTCAGGGCACTGTAGAGCATTGCTTTGGCAAGACCGGTCTGATTGCCATCTCGGTTGCGCAATGGGCTTTCGCGTTCGGCGGTATGGTCGCCTTTGGTGTTGTTGTAGGTGACAGCATACCACATGTTCTACAGGCGGTCTGGCCTGGGCTGAGCGACATACCGGTGTTGGGATTGCTGGCGGACAGGAGGGTAGTCATCGCAGTTTTCATCTTGGCCATCAGCTATCCTCTGACATTATATAGAGATATTGCAAAGGTAAGCAGCTACAACGCAGCAGAGATTGTGCAGGGG
>Ga0181467_101343_pt1 | contig 10359 bp, 6 predicted proteins | sample InSIn5gowninarea_2_FD_119079 | JGI IMG/M metagenome (GOLD analysis project Ga0181467, IMG submission 119079) | Clean room microbial communities from NASA Spacecraft Assembly Facility at Jet Propulsion Laboratory, Pasadena, California, USA -... ... | reverse complement strand
CCACACAACGTTGATTTTAGAGGACGCGCCTACCCAATTCCGCCATATCTGAACCAAATGGGTGCAGATAATGCAAGAGGGCTACTTCTGTTTGCTGACGGTCGTGAACTCGGCGTCCAGGGTCTCAATTGGTTGAAAGTGCATCTTGCCAATGTTTGCGGATATGACAAGGCCAGTTTGACCGATCGAGCTGGGTTTGCTGATAACCACATGACTGATATTCGTGAGGCGGTACAAAACCCACTAAATGGCAATAGATGGTGGCTGAAGGCTGAAGATCCTTGGCAGTGTCTTGCTACCTGTCACGAACTAGTGAAAGCCATCGATTCTGGCAAGCCGGAAGTGTTCGTCTCGCACTTACCGATCCATCAGGACGGAACATGCAATGGTCTCCAGCACTATGCTGCACTCGGCGGTGATATTGCTGGTGCTCGCCAGGTAAACCTCGAACCAGGCGACAAGCCAGCAGATGTCTACACTGGTGTTTGTGAGCTTGTCAAAGCTGATATTCACAAGGATGCAAAAGCAGGTAGCGCGCTCGCGAAGCTGTTGGACGGTCGTATCACCCGCAAGATCGTCAAGCAGACTGTCATGACTAATGTCTACGGTGTCACTTTCAATGGTGCTATGCATCAAGTTCGGAAACAGGTCGATGCTATTCTGCCAGATATCTCTGAGCAGAAACAAAGCAATGCAGCATCAATGTACATTGCTCGAAAAATCTTCAAAGGTCTCGGCACGCTCTTTGAAGGTGCTCACGACATTCAGTACTGGTTTGGCGATTGCGCGAACCGAATTACAAACTCCATATCTCCAGCTCAACTCGAAGAAGCTGCCGCCTATCAATCCACGAAGCCAAAATCACGAAGTGCAAGGAAAGCTGCAATGGCAGAACGTAAAATGATTGACCAATCTGACTTCCGTTCTACCATCGTCTGGACGACACCACTTAAACTTCCGGTCGTCCAGCCTTACCGCATTCAGAAATCGACTACCATCAAAACACACATGGCCAATATCGCACTTGCTGAACCCAGTGTCACCGATAGTGTTGATAAGCGCAAGCAACTTCAGGGATTCCCACCCAACTTCATTCACAGTCTTGATGCAACACACATGATGCTCTCCGCCATGAAAGCCAAGGAGTACGGTTTGACTTTCTCCGCTGTCCACGACAGTTTCTGGACGCACGCCGCTGATATTGACACTCTGAACACTCTCCTCCGAGAAGCTTTCATTCGCATGCATGCGGAAGATATTGTTGGTCGTCTCGCTGCCGAGTTCAAGATGCGATATAAGGACCACTTATACCTCGCACGCGTGGCACACAACAGTCCTGTGGCGCAAAAGATAGCTGCCTACCGATCCAGTATAGTTGTGAAGGATCTGGAGGGTGCAGGCACAAGAGGCAAGTTCAGGACCAAACAATTAGACGTCCAAAAGCGAAGGCAATACCATGAGCTGATGCAGGAGCATAAACGGCAAAAGCTTCTTGCTAGTGAAGATCCTACTGAAAGGAAGAAGGGTGAAGCCATGACTACTGCAGCAAAGATATTCGAGCAGTTCAGTGGTGACCAGTACCTCGCAAGCAAGAACTCACTCGGAGAGGCCGCGCTCGGCCAGGTTCTAGGTGCACAAGCCGATCAAAAACCAGATGTCGTCGAACAAGCACTCCAACATGAAGACGAAGCTGAGGTACAACACGTTAATTTATCCGCCACCCTCGAGCCGCTGGTCGAGAAGCAGCAGCAGCAGCAGCAGGAACCCGAAGCACATATCGAGGCTTCACCTAAGGAAAGTACCGAAGCAGCAACTTCAGTGAACCAAGAACCCAATGAACCTAAAAAGGCCGCCAGCATGGCCACTTCAACATGGGTCTGGCTACCACTTGCATTCAAGCCGGTTCCAAAGAAAGGAGACTGGGATGTTAGAAGGTTAAGAGATAGCGTTTATTTCTTCTCGTGATTTTTTATTCATACGGAAGGATCCTATGGACTGAGGACAGAGATAAATGTGACAAAAGATGTTTTTTTTGAGCATTCAGCGATGGTGCTGTGTTATTATATGGGATTTTGCATATATGTGTATATCTACAATAGTGTGGAACTAGAAAGTGTGGAAAGACAAAGGGCAGAAAGGAGGTCAAATGAAGTACGGCTATGATTAGTGTACTACTGTAATATTGACGGCTCCCTCCGATCCGATCGGATTCGTGTACAGAAATCAATTTATACCCAGAACAATTTCAGAACTTGCAGTGAAATAACATAACGTCAACGGTACATACCTAGCCTTTTCCTTATTTGCATACTTACATATATACTCCCGCACTGTATGTATGTACACATTATCCCCTGCTCCGAGAGTACTTGCTTACTTACCGCAGTGTAGATGTTGGAATCACAGGAATCTGCGCATACACCTCTTTCGCTCTGCACTTTCCCTCTCCCTCTCCCTATCTCTCTGTTCCTGTCTTTGCTTCGCGCTTGCAATTGCGGTTGTGGTTTTGGACTCACCGTTCTCGTTTCTATCTCCGCTTTCACAACATCGACTTCTGATTTTCACTGTCTTTCTAGTCCCAACTCGAGATACGGATGGGGATGGCGATCCTACATCACGGCGGTGGCGGTGTTGAGCATGGTATCTAACCCGAGGTGGAGACGTGGACGGGGGTGTGGAAAAGAAAGTGAAAGTGGTACGTGGAGTCAAGAGACATAGATTCGCGGTTGCGAATGCTAGGGTTGTGTGGGGGGTGCCGTCGTAGGAGAGGTGGAGGTCTGGGTTTTGGACAGAGTGATTGGGTGGGGTGGAGACAGGGACGTGAGACGTTGGATGGGGGGCGGAGGAGCGCCGGGGGGCTGGGGTGTGGGAAGGAGGTGTTGGGGGAGGGGAGTGCTCTGTGGAGCGTGGAGTGGGAAGGGCAGAGGAAGGGAGAGAGTTGATGGTGAGGGGTTCGGGGTGTGGAGTGGGATGGATTGGAGCAGTTAGGACTAGGAAGAGATTGCGTTCAGGATTATTGTGGTTAGTAGATGGTGTAGTGGAGGTTATTTTCACTGGAGGTGCTGGTAGCGGCGTGAGAGAAGGAGTCAGTATGAGCCACGGCGTTGCCGATTGGATATCGGGATGGGGTTGTGGTGCTTCGTCTGGTAATAGTCGTAGCCATGGATTGGAGGAGCCTGTTTGTTGTGAGCGTGAACTCTGCTTCGATGTCTTGAAGCTTGAGGGGGGTGTGGGTAGCGGTGTGGGTGTGAGTATTAGCCACGTTGAAGTGTTAGACATGATGTCGTTCAGTGGTGTATGGTCGGTGCTGTGAGCGGGTGACTCAGTTGTCCGCAAGTCGGTAAAGAATTTTGGTGTGAATTCGCAATCGATACATCGGAAAATAACCGCTGCCAGGCATGGTATCTCGATTTGAAATCTTGTTTAAGTGCCGTTGTCCTTAGTGCTTTGTTCAACCCTTTGTGCTATTTGTGGCTTGTTATACTTACACAGAGCCATCATTGGGGGCAAAATACACACCACACTTAGAATCGGAAAGGCACCAAATTCGAATGTAGGAATATCCTCCCATTCGAAGGTTTTGAAGCACAGCTTTATCAGATCACAAGTTGATGCATTGACTGTTCACACACGTCCGATGCTGCTGAGCAATACTTACACAACTAACCACATGATAATGTGCATACCTCTTGGTCCCGAGATGCTTTGTTCTCATGTTGATAGCCTTCTTCCTTTGTGCTTGTCACGAGGATTTTGCTGTGATACCTGTTCAATTTGCCTCATTCGGCACAGCTGGTCTACTTCATATCCTCAGATATGTGGACTAAGCATCGTCATTCGATTTCATTGGCGTCGACCGGTATGAAGCTTGACAGCAGGGTGGTCGACCCACAAGTCGGGTCCGGCAGGCTAAGTATCGATGTCTTGGTAAGATGGACAGAGCAAGCCACTACCTTGAATCTTATCAGGGAGGAGGTTACGTGGTAAGCAGGAGGTCAGATATTAGATCTACTGGAGCGCCCGGCGCCCATTCTGTACAACCGAGCTTTCTTGTCCATTCTCTGTACAGCCTGTGCAGACCTTGGGAGGCTCTAGCAATCTTTTCTTCTCTTGATTGTCGGGTCGAGCTTGCATTAGCCCTGATTCTCAGAACAAGCCGCAGCCGAGGAGTACAGCCGCTCTGGTTGTAGTGATCTGGAATATCCGCAGGCTCTGGGTACAATAGTTGAGCTTTTTGTTCCCGCCGCTCGTACCAACTGATCAATGCAGTTGTGAGCACTCGTGGATATTCTGAATTGAGTCGGCCAATCTTGGGCGCAGCCGTAGACGGCGTATGATATTCATGAATAGTCGGCACCCGTCCTTAAATGCTGACGACGGTCACCCAAGCAGACATTAATTTGCAATGGTCGTCGTGGTTTTCGATGCTGTACAAGCTCCTTGATCTGTATCAAGAGACACGCCTGCTTTTCACCACGAAGTTGCATGGAAGCAGAGGGCTATTGCACCCATCGTCCTCACGTCTTCCTACTAATGTTAGAGCTGATCTCTTCCGATCCTCTCGTACTCACCATCCGATAAATCGAAGTATGTGTTCCCTTTCTCCTTGGGTACGGTTAGCGTACAGCCACAACAACTTAAACTACGTATTCAGGCATAGGAAACAAAGTAGTATTTGCACAAGGTCGTGATATTGATCAACGGCGAGGAGACGATCACTACCTCTGCCGGCTTGGTGGCTGTATGGAGCATACATTGCTGCCACAAGTAGAAACATAAGAGATTTTATGTCGAAGTCCTGCTGACAGCAGATGTACTTACAGCTTCAGACCTACGGTGAACCTCAAGGTCCTCTGACCACGTTCTGTAGTTGATCACCACTGCCGGGTCATGGCTGAGCGAATTCAAAGATTGCAAGACCAACTGCGCTCCTGCCTGCCGAGTGCCTATGTAAGATGAGGTAAGTCACAATTTGTACACCGGGATGCATATCCGAGGGCTATCCTCTTCCTCTATCTCGCAGAAAGCACGACCATTCACTGTCAATGCGAGCTGGTCAAAAGCGGCCAAAGAACCTTGCAGTCTAAAAGACGTAGTGTGTTGGCCGTTTTCCTTTGGTTGCGATATCCTTCAGAGCAGAGTGATGGGAAAGACTGGTACACTGCAGTCTGCGAAGTCGTGAAGGTAGTGAAAGTACCTCGAAAAGAGGCAGGCAGGACCTTCACTAAACTGTTCGTGGCTTAGTGCCAAACCAAGTTTCTTTGATCGCTAATGGCTCTACTTTTTTGTTCGGTAGCGAAAGGAATTTATCACCTGCCTCTGCATATCCTCTATAACCATCCTCTTGTCAACTCTCTTCCAATCTTGTCGTCGTTGTCAACCTGCCTTCGCTTGTTTGCAACTTCGTATTTCCCATACCCCCTTACTGAAAATACTCGTGGCCGAAAAAAACTCAGAAAACCCCAAGAAAACCAAATTGTCGCCTTGTAAGTTGTGCACACTATCACTTCTCACCTCCTGGTAGTCGACAACGACTTTCTTTGTTCAGCCACTAATTTGGATGAAAAGGCTCGACATTACCATCTAGTGAAGTCTCTCAGCTGTAACATCCTCAAAAACCTACTATTCCAATAAATCATCACTTCCAACAAGAAAAGGTTCGTGCCTTCCTGCGATGAGCGCACAAAGTGAATTTATCAAGTCAAAAGACGGAAAACTGACTGGCAATAGCAAGATGTCTGCCGAAACCGCTACCAACCCTGTCGAGGGTCAGAACACCAGCGATGCCCCCAGCCAGAATGGCGCCGCTCCCACCATCAACACCAATGTTCAAACCGATGGCGCAGCTGATGGTGAAATGCAAACTCCTGCTTCTGCCAATCCCAACGCGCAGCACTCTGCTTCGTTGTACGTCGGCGAACTCGACCCTTCGGTCACTGAGGCTATGCTCTTCGAACTATTCTCTTCTATCGGTCAGGTTGCATCTATTCGTGTCTGCCGTGATGCAGTCACCCGTCGCTCTCTCGGCTATGCCTATGTTAACTACAACAATATCGCTGATGGAGAACGTGCCTTGGAAGACTTGAATTACACTATCATTAAGGGCCGACCATGCCGAATCATGTGGTCTCAGCGGGATCCTGCTCTTCGAAAGACAGGTCAAGGCAATGTTTTCATCAAAAACCTTGATGCCGCAATTGACAACAAAGCTCTCCACGACACTTTCTCCCAGTTCGGCAACATTCTCTCCTGCAAAGTTGCTCAAGACGAATTTGGTAACTCCAAGGGCTACGGTTTCGTCCACTACGAAACTGCTGAGGCCGCCAACAACGCCATCAAGGCCGTCAACGGCATGTTGCTCAACGACAAGAAAGTCTATGTTGGCCATCACATCGCAAAGCGAGACCGCCAGAGCAAGTTTGAAGAGATGAAGGCCAACTTCACCAACCTCTACATCAAGAACATTGATGAGTCTGTTACCGACGACGACTTCACTGTCCTTTTCGAAAAGTACGGTGAGATTATCTCAGCTGCTGTCACTCGTGATGATGCAGGCAAGAGTCGTGGATTTGGCTTCGTCAACTACACCAGCCATGAATCTGCAGAGCAGGCTGTTGAGGAGCTTCACGATAAGGACTTCCACGGCAAGAACTTGTATGTTGGTCGTGCCCAGAAGAAGCACGAACGTGAGGAAGAGCTGCGCAAGCAGTATGAGGCTGCCCGCATGGAAAAGGCCAACAAGTATCAAGGAGTTAACCTGTACATCAAGAACTTGACCGACGATGTCGATGACGACAAACTCCGAGATATTTTCGCCGCCTACGGAACCATCACTTCTGCCAAAGTCATGCGCGATGCCAACGATCGATCTGTCGATTCTGATTCTGAAGATAAGGAAAAGGAAAACAAGAAGGATGAAGAGACAACCGAAACTGTCGAACCCAAAGATGAAGAGAAGGATGATGCTGATAATGACACCAAAGAGGCCAAGAAGGATGGCAAGGCCGCTCAACGTGCTTTCGGCAAGAGCAAGGGCTTTGGCTTTGTCTGCTTTAGCAACCCTGATGAAGCCTCCAAGGCCGTTTCGGAGATGAACCAGAAGATGATCAATGGCAAGCCACTCTACGTCGCTCTTGCTCAGCGGAAGGACGTTCGAAAGAACCAGCTGGAAGCTAGCATCCAAGCTCGAAACACTCTCCGACAACAGCAGCAGGCTGCCAACGCTGCTATGGGTGGTGCCTACGTTCCACAGATGTTCTACGGTGCGGCTGGTCAGCAATTCCTCCCTCCCGGCGCTCAGCGTGGTGGTGTACCATTCCCTGCTCAGCCAGGTATGATGATTCCTGGTATGCAAGGTGGTCGTGGTCAATTCCCTGGCGCCTTTCCTCAAGGGGGACGAGGTATGCCACAAGGACAACAGCTACCACCCAGCTTCGGTCTTCCTGGTCAAATGCCCTTCATGGGTAATCCTGCCGCTATGGGCAATGGCATGTACAACCCTCAAATGGCCCAGATGGCTCAAATGGGCCGTGGCGCTGGACGAGGTCAGATGGGCATGCAAATGCCACCAAACATGCAGAACGTTCGAGGTGGCGGCAACTTTCCCCAGGCTGGCCGAGGTGTCTTCCCTCAAGCTGGTCGTGGTGGTCCTCAAGGTCGTGGCCAGATGCCTCAAGGTGGCCCAGCTCGTGATGATGTCTCTACTCCCAGCAACCTCCAGAACCTTTCCGCTCTTCCTCCAGCCAGCCAGAAGCAAATGCTCGGTGAAGCTATCTACCCGAAGATCGCCCTCATGCAACCAGAACTTGCCGGCAAGATCACTGGTATGCTTCTAGAGATGGATAACGCAGAGTTGCTCAGCTTGTAAGTTACTGATACATGTTCGCTTTTATTTTTACTAACTTTCAATAGGGTCGACGATGATGCTGCTCTTGGTTCCAAGGTCCAGGAAGCCATGAACGTTTACGATGAATACATGAAGCAACAAACCAATGGCGCGAAAGAAGAGGACAAGAAGGAGGGTGCTGAGGTGTCTGCTTAAGTGCCTCTCAAACTCTTTCTCGATTGATCTTCCTCGACGTTGCCACAGATACTCACTTTCCAAAAGTTCTTGATGGGTGCTATGGATAGCACTCATGTTCTACCACTTACAAATTTTAGGAAGGAGTTCCGGTGCTTTTCATATCGTACCACAGCTCTTCGCTGAGTGTGTGGTGTGAGGTTTCCATTTGTATTCTAGATACCCCGAGATTGAAGCGCATGGAATTGCAGTGTATGTCAACCACATACATGACATAGCTAGTACCTATTACTGGCCACGCCAGATTCCAGGACCAAGTTACTAGCCATTACTGCTATCATCGATTGTTTATTGCAGGAGATAGGTGGTGTAGTACTAATACCAAAAACATCGGAAATTCCAAACAAATTATTTCATTTTTCACTTCTTACCAGTAGACGTTTGACAGGACAGTACTGTACAAAGAACACACGAATCTAGTTGTATTCTTTTATCTCCCTACCAGGTACTTGTTTACTTACTGCTTTCGAGCACTTCTACCATATCGCTGGCGGGACGGATGAATGTGGGAAAGAGGCGATCCCACTCCAGCTTAGCACGTCCAGGGAAGAACGAACTTGGCTCGGGTGATGTTTAAGGTCTAGTACAGTCCTCTGAATCTTGTTGTTTGTCGGTGGACTTACTGAACGTCCTCCTGTGGTAACCGCGTCAAACTTGTCATCTCATGAGGTCGCCAAGAAGCGGATTTATCTACAACCAGTACACTCCCGCTGTAGATGCCTAAGGCCACCCGAACGGTTATGACACGAAGTCCGCCAGCTAGAATCATAAGGCGTGTATGGACAAGCTTACATTATACCATCTCACACCAGTTTCATATTTTTGATTCACTCTTGATGATCTGTGGACGTGCGATCTGTGTTGGCCACGTCGCGTCTACGCCTAAATTATCTGCGATTTTCATCACCGAACTAGGGTTTCTGAAGAAAACTCGTCCCACCAATATCAAGTCGGCGACCGCGCCCGGAAAAGTATTTTGCACCAGATCACGAGCCTGGTTGGAGCCAACTATCTCTCCTACGGCTCCGATGATTAGTTTCTTCCCAGAGCGAACAGTTGCGTTTCGCAGAGCCGTCGCAAAGTCGGCTTACTGCTGTCCAGCGTTGAACTATGTATTCAGCCTCAGATAATTGCTCGCGGAACCAATATCTAGTAAATCGACACCAAGGTCCGGGAGGAGTTTCACGAATCGAATAGTGCTCTCCAAGTCCTTATCACCCAATTCTCTGCCCAGCTTTGTCTTCTCCATCCAATCAATCGCACTGATCCTTACAAAGGGTGGCATGATTCGTGCAATCACAGACCGTACCGCTTGAATAACATCGAACACCAGACGCGTTCGGTTCTCGAAACTCCCACCGTATTTGTCAGTCCTAGGGCTGGTCATGGGGCTCACGAACTGGTGCGACAGATAACCATGGGCTGCATGATGTTCTGCTACATCGACTCCTGCTTTTGAGGCTCACTCAGCTGCTTTTGCGAAGTCGGCCATCAGGCCCTTTATCTTTGCTTGACTCATCTCTCGTGAGTCCCAATATCCAGAAGTCGGATCTTCGCCGCTCTTACCGTCCCATGAAAGCTCCCATCCCCCTGATGGATCGACGATATACTTAGGCCATCCTCCGTGTACAATATCCGCACGTGCGCTGGACTTTCTATGTTCAAGAGCCACCTAAGGAGCTTGTGTACTACATCTTCTCCCTGCATGAGAGCATTGCACTCCTATCAAAGCGCTTTAATAAAATCCACGATTGACTTTAAGCAATCTACCTGAGCGTCGTTATAGAGTTCTGGACAATTAACACTAATGCATCCAGCAGGACAGACACTGGTGATTCCGATCATCAGGGGCAGCACCCTTGAATGCGTGATGACCGATCGTGCGTCAGATGGTGAGGTACCATGACACCAGTCTGAGGTCCTGATGGAGCGCCTGAGTACTAGCACATTGGAGACACACAAATTTAATTGGGCAATGTAACTCCTCGGATCCCTAAGGGGCGGAAGATGGTCGGAATACTTTCGCTAAGCTCTTTCGGTGTTCCTAGACTTCTATCATGCAGGATTGCGAAGTATGGTATCGCCGGCTGGCGAGTTGCCTTGCATTGGTGTGTCCATCGAGGTAAGTCAATTTGGATCTCAATGTACTGCAATACATGAGAATCAACTTAAACTAATGTTAAATAGTACTGCGATGGTTTTGATATCGTCAGCATGGTGGTGCTGGTAGTTGCTACGGTAGGAAACAAAAGTTGAGATTCAGACATTGATAGCATTGC
>Ga0181467_101342_pt1 | contig 10367 bp, 7 predicted proteins | sample InSIn5gowninarea_2_FD_119079 | JGI IMG/M metagenome (GOLD analysis project Ga0181467, IMG submission 119079) | Clean room microbial communities from NASA Spacecraft Assembly Facility at Jet Propulsion Laboratory, Pasadena, California, USA -... ... | reverse complement strand
TCTTTGAGCCACTCTTCCATCTCCGGATAGTACTGGCTCGTAATCTTCTCGGTATCCTCCAGGTCCTCGGTCGTCAACATTGACTTTGTATTCTGCTTCGCGTACATGAAGCCATTCTTCTCCAGCTTGATACACCAGCGGATAACATTCATCCTTTGGCCTGCACGTCAATCATCCCAAAATGGCCACTGCAACTATTGAGCGGTTGACCCAAATAATGCCATCCCTTTCTGTGGAGACTGAGAAGCAGACAAATGGAAACACTCCTCAACGACGCGACCTGAAGACGGTCGTCTGGCACGCTGATGAGGAAGCGTATCAGAAAGTTCTGGAGCCAAAAGGAGGCAAGGAAGATATGTGGCAGGGTGGAGACGTGTCAGTTGCTTCAATGCTTTGCGAGACCCGTAGTTGTTGCTGATCACCGTCTTGTAGTTACTACCCGAATCCGCCCAAGAAAGCCGTGGAGTGCGTGATTGAGGATGTCAGCGGACGTGAGAACCAATTCACGCTGGAGAAGAATGGCTTCATGTACGCGAAGCAGAATACAAAGTCAATGTTGACGACCGAGGACCTGGAGGATACCGAGAAGATTACGAGCCAGTACTATCCGGAGATGGAAGAGTGGCTCAAAGAAGTGTAAGTTACCTAAACACTCAGAGGTTGGGCGAGCTGCTGATCCGCTCCATCTCAGAACCGGCGCGCCTCGTGCCCTCGTGATGCACCATGGAGTCCGCATCAGTACAAGCAAGTATTCCGTGAACAGCCTGACGAAAGATGACGTTGGCAAGAAGAGCATTCCACAGCCAGCTGTTTTCGCAGCCCATCTCGACCAGTCATCCTGGCAAGGTGGTAACGTGCTGCACAAGCACTTTCCAGAGGAGTGTGAAGCTCTTCTTCACGGCCGGTACATGATTGTCAACGTAAGTCTGCAACTATGTGCACCGCTAAGCCGCGATTTGGGAAGCTGTTAACAATCAGCATAGGCATGGCGCCCGATCAAGCCCGTTTACAAGCATCCATTTGGTGTAGCTGATGCTTCTACGGTTCCGCATACAGACTTGGTTGTTAGAGCGAACAGATGGTTCAAAGATATTCGGGAGTCGATGGGTTTGAAGCCTGGTGAGGGCCACAGATGGTACTACAAGTTCGGTCAGGGCGCGGACGATGTTCTGATCTTCAAGCAATTTGACAACCATGGGAGAGCAAGGGCTTGCCCACACACCGCATTCGTGGATGAGGAGTTCGAGGATGGTGATCCGAGGGAGAGCATTGAGATTCGCGCGTTGCTGATGTGGCCAGATGATGAGTCCGTTCTGGCATAGTCAGTAGTTTCAAGTAGTCGGGTTGATACACAACGAAGACATCGCGCCCTCACAGACCCTAGAGCAGTTCAGTACTCAGTACCCTTCTAAGGTTTCGCGGAAGAATAGCTTCATTCTGCTGGCCGAATACGTAACGTTGGGGACCAGTAAATGCTGTATAATGTACGGCGGCCATGTATGCTACCTGTGTATACTCACTATGAGATGACACCTCAGTTGTTACACAAGCAACCATAATCGCAGCTATGCGAATTCGACAACGAGATAGCTGGTTTGAGAGTTGTTTGGTGAGTTTGGACGAGGATGCGACGTGGAACGTTCAAGTCAACGTTGATTATCATTGAGCATCACGTGCACGAGAGGGAGACGCCTGGAAGCGTCCGGGAGATTTCTCTGTCTGATTCGTAAATGGAATGCATACCAAATGTTTGATTAGGGTATAGATTAACGGATACAACGTTCATACATCCAAGGTATGTATGCAATCACGAGCGGGTATCATCCGCATAACCAACGCCATCTTTCCTATCCAGCGGCGCCTCTACCCCAGACTTCAAGCAATCGACAAAACATTCGTCAAGTAGCGGTGCCATCTCAGAGATAGCCACAGTTAGCTGCTACCCATTATCGCAAGTCCGCTGGCGTCAGAGCCTGTACAACCGACGTGCCATCCTGGAACCTCGTCCGGAATATGCGGTTAGCGTTCTGGAACATGCCGTCTTTCAAACTGACAACAATGAATTGAGAGCCCTTGAAACGCGTCTTGATCAGTCGGCCGATGTTCTGCGTATGCGATAGATCCAGCGCGGCGTCGACTTCGTCCAGGATGTACATGGGCGCTGGCTTGAATTGAAGGAGTGCCATGATAAGGGATAGTGCGATCAGAGACCTAATCCCGTATGTCAGTTTGGATCAGAGAGCTTGTCGTCCGAAGGTACTGTACCGTTGACCACCACTCAACTCTGTCAAACTCTGCTTCCACACCTTACCCAAGCATACTTTCACCTCCAATCCGTCCGCAATGGTCTTTCCTTCCGGCGGATCGAGCTTAGCAAAGCTGCCAGGTAGCAACTCGTTGAAGATCTGGCCGAAATCGCCATTGACCTTCTCCCATGTCTTCTGAAGCGCCTCCTTCTTGTACTCATCCAAACTCACAATAGTCTCCTCAATTTTCCTCTTGTCCCTGATCACGGTCCTCATCATGTTCTTCAAGCTTGACTCCTTCTTTTCTACCGAGTCGATCATGTTGATGACCTTCGGGTTGATCTTCTTCTTCATACCCTGAAAGCGCTCGGTGAGCGTCTTGAGCGTAGACTTACACTCGGCAATGTTTTGCCCCTTGAAGTCGTACGGAGTACTGTAGCGGCCAAAGCTATCCACATTGTCCGCGATCCAGTCATGCTCAGACTCCATGGATGCAAGGGCCTGTGCAATCGCTTTCTGCTCCGTGGCAAATTTCTCGATCTGATGCACGAGCTTCTGCATCTCAAGACCTTCCTCCGTGAGCTGTGCCGCCTTGGATCTGGAAGCTTCCTCCAAAGAGCGGAGCTCCTGATCGAAGCCGCTGAGCTTGGCCTGCTCGTCCTCCAGGTTCGCTTGGGCGAGGTCATGAGCGTCCTTTGCGGCTTTCTGGTCCGCCACGATGTTGTCGATCTCTTGCTGCTGACCCACAAGTGTTGTATGGATGTCTTGCAGCTGCTCCTGCGACGCAGAAAGATCGCTACTACACTGCTCAGATTCCAGCCTAGCGTCTCTCATCTCCTGCTGCAGCGGTTTAATGGAAGCCGAGTTCTTTGCCAAAGCCTTCTTCAGCTTGTCTAATGACGACTGAAGCTCAGCGAGCTTGCTGTCCTTGTTGTTGGAGAAGTCGTCCATGTCTTTCTCAATACGCTTGACCTCTTTGCTCGCTTCGTCGTGCCTGACCTTTGCGTTCGTAATGTCCTGCTTGAACTGGTCAATGTTCGCTTTCATCTCTTCTACAGCCTGGATGATGGAGGTTGAGGAGTTGCTGCTTATTTGCTCCTCTGTAAGCTTGATCTCGTGCGTTTTCACATCCAGCTCTCGCTTGATTTTCTTTGCCCCTTCCAGTCTCTTCTTCTCTCGTGCTATTGTGGCCTGCAATTGGCTCAATACATTCTCCTGACTCGCAAGCTCAGTGTGGACTTCGTTAAGCTTCGATAACGTGACGAGCACGCCACTCGATTGAGGTGCGCTTCCACCAGAGAGAGTACCTGAAGGGTCGTAGACATCGCCCTCCAGTGTGACGCTTTTCATCCGGACCGAAGGATCGAAGGTCACTTTCTTCGCAGTCGCTGCGTCTTCACAAACAAGCGTCGATCCGAAGACATACTCCATGGCCGCAGTAACATCGTCGTCGTAACCAACGAGCGACAAAGCAAGATCAACTTTGCCGGGTGCTAAAGACTGAGCAGCCCCTATCTTTTCTGCTGATGCTCGGAAGGCTGCAATCTTGTTGAGCGGAATGATCGTGACGCGCTTCTTTAGCTTGCCGTTTTGCAAAAGCTGAGTACCGGTCTCTGCACTGTCAACGACGACATTGTATAAACGGCCACCAGCACAGATCTCGAGGGCAGTACCTGCCCGAGAGTGTTCCTTGTTTAGCGTGAAGAGTTGGGCAACCAGGCCCTTCACTCTTGACCGATCAAAACTTGGTGACGGGTCATTGTAGCTGAAATCGATATTGGCCACCTTGCGCTTCAACGTGTCGGCCTCCTCTCGCAGCCCTCGTATTCGTTGTTGCAGTTGAGTTTCCTTGCCGTACATGTCATCTTCTTTTCCAGGCTCAAACCCAAGCTTGTTCAGGTCTGCTTCCAGTCTGCTTGCCTGAGCACGTAGTCCTTCCAACTCTTTGACAAGGCCCGAGTTCTGCTCCCTCGCCTTCTTCGCCCGAGGTTCCTCCTCTTTGACTCGCTTCTCAAGATGCGAGATTTTGAGTTTCGCCTGCTCTTGTCCTGTTGCTGCGGCGCTCGCTCTGTTCCTCGCATCCTGGAGCTGACCTTGGTAACCACTCTCTTGGCCCTCTTTCGAAGCAACGCCCGTCTGTAGAGTCTGTAGAAGCTCTTCTTTCTTCTCAACCTCCTCTTGCTGCTTTTGGACATCAGCATGAGCGGCGCTGTACTTGTCTTGCAACTTCTCATAGAGCCTCGACTTGTCCTTGAGCTGGGCTTCCAGCTGCTTGATGTCCTTCTCGACCTTCTTCCTCTTGTCGGCTTCCTCGGCGGTAGCGGACTTCTTGAGATCCAGTATTGTCTGTAGCCGGACCATCTCGTGCGAATGCGTCCTGACCTCCTCTTCCAGCGCTTGGAACTTGCCGCCCTTTCGGAGCTCTTTCTCTCTTGTGGCTTTGACCTTTTTTATGTCCTCTTGAAGGAAGCTTATTTCCTTCTCTAACCTGACGGCGGATCCGTGAAGGTCTTTTTCCCGCTGCTTCTTCGTCTCCAAGTCGTCCTTTGCTGAGCGTAGCTTCTCCTTGTACTTGACATAATCATGCGCTACAACCAGCTTCGTCAGCCTCTCCAGATCGCTTTGGGTCTGCTGGAACTCCAGGAAAGCGCGCTTCTCTTGTCTTAGCTTCTCCAGCTTGGGGTCGATCTCGTCTCGGAGCAGCTCCGTAATCTCTTGGACCTTCATCTCCTTCTTTGCCATTGTCTTGAATGCCTTGTCACGCCTGTCTTCAAACATCCGTGTGCCGGCAGCCTCTTCGATCATTGCCAGGATCTCGACAGCCTTCATATTCAGAACCTTTGTGATACGACCCTGCATGATCAAGAAATTGGGGTTGTTGATATTCAACTGGACGGACTGGAAGAGGTTCTGGACGGTCTGCTGTTGTGCGCGGTGGCCGTTGATCAAGTATTTGCTGGTGCCGCCGAGGACGATCTGTCGTGTAACGGAGATTTGCGCATATTCTTCGAAACCGATCGGGGACTTGGATTTGTCCTTGTTGTCGAAGACGATAGTTACACTGGCTTTCGTGACGCCAGCTTGTCCACGCTTGTAGATGAGGTCCTAGCAGGAAGCACACGTTAGTATCTCCTTGATGTCTCAACACATATAGAGAGCTTGGAACATGTACCTGTAAGTTTTGCGCTCGAACAGTGCTCATATTCGTAATTCCTAATACAAAGCATATCGCATCGAGGATATTCGACTTCCCACTCCCGTTGAGGCCAGTGATGGAATTGAACGTTTCGTCCCATCCTGAGATGACCGTACGAACGGCGTACGACTTGAAGCCGTCGATCACCACTTCTACGACCCTCATCGTGGCGTATGCTGGCGAAGCTGGCGCAATGGGGAGTTGGTGGACGTGTTTGTTGTTGCGCGTAAACAGTGGCTATCGATAGTGAAACACGTGACTCCGCCCCAGCACGGCGGAGCGCGAAATCTTGGACCAAGGTATCGAAATGCTCGACAATTTTCGAGAAGTAACTGAAGACACCTTCTTCGTCAAAATGTTTGCCGTGCCGGGCTGGAACCTGTCTGCGCCGCTCAAGGCTCAAGAATTCGCGCCAAAACAGCCAGTTACCGGAGCGAATTCCCAAGCTGTCAATGGAGAGGGGACGAATGCGAAGAAGCGCAAGCGAGGATTCAAAGATGCAAAGAGCAGGGAGCCAAAGGTGACGGCAGCCAATGTTGCGGAGATGTGGGAACAAGTTATTGAAGGGAAGCCAGCGCCTAAGGAGAAAAGGGGAAAGAAAGATAAAAAGCAGAAGAAAGGGAAAGATACTTCGGACATACAAGAAAAGCAGTCAGGTGAAAACGGACAGATCGAGAGCCATCTTAAGGGGGCAGAAGCAGATGCTACGATCTCCTTGGAGGATCATGGTGTTGATGAGCTAAAGCCCAAGAAGAAGCAGAAGAAGATGAAAGAATCAAAAGCCACGGCCGACGCTCCAATCTCCGCCAATACTGCTCTCCCAGCTCCACCTCCTGCACTGCCAGCAAATGCCAAACTCACGCCTCTTCAGGCGTCAATGCGACAGAAACTTGCCTCTGCCCGCTTTAGGCATTTGAACCAGACCCTCTATACCACGCCTTCTACAGAGTCATTCTCTCTATTCGCCTCTAACCCTGACATGTTCGACGAGTATCACGCTGGCTTTCGACAACAGGTTGCTGTATGGCCGGAGAATCCGGTCGATAGCTACATAAGAGACATTCGCTTGCGGGGTCAGGTAGGGCAAGAGAAATCGTCGAGGTGGAAGAAGTTTGGCAAGGGCACTGGTGAGGGCGCAACAGGCGCAAATGCTACGACCGCAAGCGACGCGCCTCCTTTGCCGCGGGATCTCAAGGGCACGTGTCGAATCGCAGATCTGGGTTGCGGCGATGCGTCACTGGCGGCCTCGCTGCAGTCAGACCTTCAGAAGTTGAAGCTGCAGGTACACAGTTTCGATCTACAGTCACCCTCGCCCTTGGTCACGAAAGCAGATATCGCCAACCTACCGTTCAGAGACGGCAGCTTTGACGTCGCAGTATTCTGCCTTGCGCTTATGGGAACCAATTGGACAGATTTTATTGACGAGGCTTACCGCGTTCTAAGATGGAAAGGCGAGTTGTGGGTCAGCGAGATCAAGAGTCGCTTCTCGCGTGCAAAGAAGGGCGGTGTCGTAGATCATTCGGTCGGTAAGCAAAGGAAGAAAGGTCCTGTGGGCAAGAAGCAGGCAGCGGAAACGGAAGCAAAGGAGGACGACGAGGTCGCGGCCGTCGAGGTGGATGGTGTTGATGACAGTAAGAACAAAGAGACGGACGTCAATGCATTTGTTGCGGTGCTAGGGAGGAGAGGGTTTACTCTGCAGGGAGAGCCAGATCTTAGCAACAGAATGTTTGTCAAGATGAGGTTCATCAAGGCTGCTGATGCCGTCAAGGGCAAGAACGTCAAGAGTACGACCGACGGCGGTGACAGCACGACGTGGAAGAAAAAGCCCAAGGGGAAATGGCTTGAAGATGCGGATGTGGATGTCGAGGACGAGAATAAGGTTCTTAAGCCTTGTGTATATAAGCTAAGATAAGGGATTGTTTGGAGATGGCTAGGAATCGACAGGCTGCGCACCTCCTGCTCGATCGTTATCAGGAAGAGCGTTGCATCAAATCTTACTACTACCCGAGCGTTATGTTGTGAACACCACCATCGTCGACTGGCTCGTCCTTGATGACCACATCCTCATCATCACCAGTTGCTTGATCGATGATTACCTGCTCTGTTCCGCCGTCTTCTCGCTTAACCTCTACAACATCAACTCTCATACCTCTTCTCGGTCTCACTTCGGACGCAATGATGACGGTCTCAATGCCTGCCGGGACTGCCTCTTCAGGGCCCCAAGGCAAGGCGTCGACGTCAATGTCCCAGTTCAGCAAGCTCTTTAGGATGACTTCTCCACCTGCTTTCGACATGACTTGGTTCGCTTCCCTGCACCGCTCACTACAGCAGCATTCTAAACAGCCGTCTAGACAATGACACGCCGCTACCCGCTCAGCCGCCTGCTTCAGCAGCAGATCGATGAACTCGAACGCCTTGGTGCTGAGTCCTGAGCCACTTGCACCGCCTTTGGCGTCGTAGAAAGTAAGACGAGCCGGGCGTTTGCGCTTCGTCTCCCTCTTCGCAAACTCTTTCAGGGCGTTCTTGCATTCCGTGCGCACGTCGCCTGGCATACTGATCACGTAGTTCGGCATTAGACTCAATATCGCATGCTCTGCAGCGTGTATCGCTCCTGCGACGTTCAAGCGACGTTCGTTTAGGATCTCCACAGCCCGCTTTGGTACATCGAGCCACATCCCCTTGCTGTGTATGATAATAGGCGGATTGTCGACCTCCACAGCGTCGAGAATCCGGCGCTTTTTGTCCATCTTAAAGAATCCGAAGACAACCTGCTTTATCTTGATTGGTCCAAGAAACGCTTTCGACAAGCTTCCTGGTATTCTTCGAATTGCCTCCGTTTCCACAGGATCGATGTCTGTATAGTCTCTTTGCTGCGTAATCCAATCGACCTTAACAAGCTCTACCTTTGCCATCATAGCCTCTGGGTCGAACGACTTGACTAGATAATGATTGCCTTGGTGTAGGAAAATACCGCCCTCATAGATGGTGTAGAAGGCGCGCGAAGCCTCGAGCTCCTCAAGAACTGTGTTCTTGTTGTGTGTGGTGTCGATGATGGCGAAGTGGTCGTCTTCTGTGTCGCGAATTGCTACAAGACGTGAAGGATACGGCAGGTATCGCTCGTTGACATGGTAGAAGCCAAGTTCGTCTTTGCGCATACGGTCTTCGCAAACTTTGGAAAGAAGCGGTCCGAAATATGCAGCGTCTTCGACAGGCCTGATAGGCATCTCGTGTGCGGCGCATTGTATATGGCCTTCTACACAGAGCATGTTCTCAAGATCGACCTGCAACTCGCAGTTTGGACGCGTGAATATCTCGTCTGGATTCTCCATGAAATACTGGTCTGTAGGGAAACAGTCTCCAATAAGGACAGATAGCGAGTCTCTGTTTCGCCGGCCCGCTCGCCCACTCTGCTGCCGGAGGTTAGCGATGGTATAGGGAAAACCCACGGAGAGGACGGCGTCAAGGGATCCAATGTCAACACCAAGTTCGAGCGCGTTAGTAGCGACAATGCCCATGAGCTTGCCTTCAAACATCTCCCTCTCAATCTGTCGACGGTCCTGCGGTGTGTAACCGCCCCGGTAAGATGTTACTCTTGCCATGACTTCTGGTCTCTCCAGGTTTAATAATTCTGTCTTGACTGCTGTAAGCATCACTTCGCATGCTTTTCGTATCTTGCAGAAAGCAATGACACGAACACCTCGAAGGATAAGCTGGCAAAGAAGCTTTGCTGCTTCCGCGAAAGTGTCACCTCGTCCGGAGGTGGGATCGGCTGGATCTTTGAAGGGCGTGTTCCAGCAAACAAACTCTTTTCGTCCGGAAGGTGATCCGTCAAAGTCTGTCAGCCGGACTTTTTCGACGCCGAAAATGGTCTTCATGTGGTTCTCGGGGTTGGCCACCGTGGCTGAGCAGGAGATGAACTTAACGTGCCGGTTGCCGACCGCAGCACAAATCCTTCGAAGTCTTCGCATGATGAATGCTACGTGTGAGCCGAAAAGGCCGTTGTAGACATGAAGTTCGTCGACCACAACAAACTTCAGGTTCTGCAAGAACGTCCGCCAGGTTTCCTCTTGAGGCAGAATGGTGATGTGCAGCATATCTGGGTTCGTGAAAATGATCCGTGCTTCATCACGCAGGTAATTGCGGTCTTCTCTAGGTGTATCACCGTCAAATGTCTCCACCGCCAGATCTTGCAGTCCGGGCATAAAGCGGAGGAGATCTTTTAGACTCCGCCGCTGGTCCTGGGCAAGTGCTTTCGTGGGGAATATATACATCGCACGGGAATCGGGATCCTTCTCGAGTTCGTGTAGTACAGGTATCTGGTAGATGAGCGACTTGCCGGAGCTCGTCGAGGTGGATACAATGACATTGTGCCCATCGTATAAATTGTTGATGGCTTCTGCTTGATGAGCATACAACTGCTGTATATTGCGAGTGTTGTACAAAGCATTGACAAGGTTCTGTGAAAGCTCAAATTTGAGCTCGCCGTATATTGGAGGCTGCGGATCGAAGACACGGTGCCCGTCTGGAACAATTTGCCCAGAGTAGGTCTCTAACGTCTTGATTTCCTCGATGATCTCAGGTATAGACTTCCTCTCTGAGGGTATTGTGGGTGGTAGCCTCGCTCGCGCCTCCGGTGCAGGCGTAGTGGCTCTGCTTTCGGAGGGAGCTGGCACTGTGTATGCCTGCCTTAACTTCTCTACGGGATCGACTTCATCTTCTTTGCACTGATTGAGGAAAGCATTAACTGCGGATGTGAACTTTGTGTTCCGCTTGTCAATGAGCTTCATCATCTGTTTCTGGCTGAAAACTGGCATCTTCAGGTCTTCCTGCCGCAATTTGCGGGTCGCTTTCGTTGGCTCCCCTGTCTTCGCATGCGTAACTTGTCGCTTGAGGTCTTCGTCGACGAACTCGAACAGTAGGACCTC
>Ga0181467_100581_pt4 | contig 10369 bp, 9 predicted proteins | sample InSIn5gowninarea_2_FD_119079 | JGI IMG/M metagenome (GOLD analysis project Ga0181467, IMG submission 119079) | Clean room microbial communities from NASA Spacecraft Assembly Facility at Jet Propulsion Laboratory, Pasadena, California, USA -... ... | reverse complement strand
CTTTATGATATTAATTGTTGGAATTTATTTTGCTTGATAATAGTTGTTATTGGTTTCTTCTCTATATGAGTATTTAGTTCTTCTTCTTCTTCTAAGGCCTCCACCGCATCTACCTTTGCTATTCTATCCTCTTCTTCCTTGAAAACTTAAAGATACTTTAGCCATTGGTTTCTCTTTTTACTATTATCTTTGAATGAAAGTGGTAGGTTGAATGCTTGCTCCAATGATAGTTGTGGTAACTATTTCAACCTTTTCTCATGAGTTTGTAAAGAGCCCATTAGCTCATCCACAAAAACAATTGACAAATTTTTTTATTCTTCAAAGGCAATAACTATTGAATCATATTTTGTTGGTAGGCTTGTTAGAATATTTTAAACAATTCTCTATTCCTCAATATCCTCACCAGTCATTTTCATTTAATTGATTATACTCACTATCTAAGTGAAAAAATCACTAATGGTATCATGTTCATGCATTTTCAAACTTTTAAATTCTTTTCTTTACAATTGTAATTTCACCATTTTTACCTTGTTTATCCCTATTAAAATATATCTATCTTAAGTTTTTTCAAAGATATTAAAAGCATATTATTTAAAACATTTAAATACCTATTAGGGTATTTAATAATTAAGATTATTTAACCTACAATAGCTTTTAAACTCTGCGTATCAAATCTTACGAGATACACTGATTAAATGTGTGCCCACAGATCTTCATAATCCCATTGTCGCAGACCACCGTTTTAACCTTTTTGTATGCCTATTTATGACAATGCTCTTCATCAAACATAATTTGTTCAGTTTGAGCTTCTTCATGGTATCAGAGAAGGTCATTTTACGACCTGTTCTTTTTAGCAAGTTTGAGGGGGGATTGGCCTCACGCCTCCCCCTCCCCTCCATCTTCACTCTGTGTTATTTTATTTTTTTGCATAGTATTAAGTTCTTTTTTGTTGTCTTCGTTGGACGACTCCTTTGGTGACGTCCTTTTTTGGAAGCAGCTCTTGCAACCCCTCTCCTCCATCATTTGTTTCATTTCTTCCCCCTTTGAAGATCCGCTACTCACCACTTCTAATCGTGTGGCCATTCCGTAGATCTGCATTTCTAGACGTGATTTTTTTTCTGGCATAGCGTGGTATGAATCATGTATTTTTTGATATGTTTGTGCAAATTTTCCAGCTCATGGCTCTGCTCAGTGTGCATGCGAAGAAGTGTCTTTTTTGTGGATCGCATGGAGGATCTGCTCATGGAGCCGTGGAACTTGGGTCGTGGTGTTTGAAGGAAGACATACTTTTTCTGAGTTGCGTGTTGAGATCTTCGTCGAATCTACTGTTCCTTGGATCATGAATCTGTTGTGTATGGATGGGGAGATCTACAGTTTATGGCCCTCTTAATGGCCTTGTATTATCCTTCTCGATACCTATATCTGTTGTGCTCCTTGATCTGTTTTCTCTAACCAGAACCAGGTCACAGCTTCTGACGTCTGCAAACGTTCAACCCCTGCAATACATAAAATAACAAACACCAAAAGGCACAATGGAATAGTACATAGAAAACAGGGAAACAACAGAGGATTGAAAGACTGTATGCTATAGTCTAAAAAATAGGAAAGTTGTTACTTGAGTTGGAAATCCCCTCCCTTAGGATTTCCTTAAGAAGGTGACATATCCAATGAAGAGGCAAGAAAATAAAGGTTGCAATAGCTGGAATTATTATATGAGAAAAGGATCATATCCATTGAACATCAAAAGGTATACCATTTATAATGCAAGAGACCATTTGGAAAGAAAATCAAAGGTAGATGCGGTGGAGGCCTTAGAAGAAGAAGAAGAACTAAATACTCATATAGAGAAGAAACCAATAACAACTATTATCAAGCAAAATAAATTCCAACAATTAATATCATAAAGGAAACTCAAATCAGAAAAATAAAAAATATAGTGTTATTACTAAAAAAACATAGGATATTATAGTCATGAATGTAGAAAAAGAATGTCTTATGAAAATAAGAAATAATCCCACTAGAATAATGAGAATTATGAAAATATAGATACATGTGAATTTAAAAGACCATTAGAAAAATATTTAGTATTTTAATGGCAGTTGTACTAACCACATATGTGGGAATGAAGAAATCTTCTTCAATATAGATGAATCCCTCAAATCTAAGGTCAAAATAGGAAACACTATCAAGATACATATCATTGGAAAAGGGAGGATTCTAGTTCATACAAAATACGAAAAAAAAGAGACATATTCCTAATGTGTATTATGTACATGCACTAAAATAAAACTTGCTAAATATCTAATACTTTTTATGAAAGAGATATACAATGAAATTTAAAGATGGATATTGCATTATAATAATAGAGATAAAAGTATCATAGAAAAAAGTAGGAAGGACAAATACTAATATCTTTCTTTTAAAACTTAAATTGAAATATTATTATCTTTTAGTGCAATTGTTAAGGATACTATATGGTTATGGCATCTTAGATATAGACATTTAAGTTTTAGTGGTATACGTTTATTGCACAAAAAGTAAATGATAAGGGGATTACCTCTTACAAAGAAGCCCAATCAAGAATATGAAGGTTTCCTAGTTCACAAACAACACAGGGATATATTTCATAAAGGAAACTCATGGAGAGCCTCAAAACCATTGGAACTAGTGCACTAAGATTAATATGGGCTTATGCAAACCAACTAACTTGTCAATTATAGATTCTTTATAAATTTTATAAATGACTATAAAAGAAAGATATTGGTACTTCTCCTGAATTGAATTCTTTAGTTGAAAACAAAAGTTGACATTATATACAAACTTTAAGAATAAATGGAGGAGGTGATAGTATCTCATATAAATTTTATAATGTTTTTAAAGAAAATGGGATTATAAGAATATACATACCTTGATACATAACACATCAAAATAGTTTTTCTAACATAAATAATAGGACAATAATAAAATTGGTGAGAAGCATGATGAAGTCAAAATCATTACCAAATGAATTTTGGGCAGTAATTATAGTATATGTTGTCTATATATTAAATAGGTCCCCAATAAACATGGTAAAGAATATAATTCTACAAGAAGCATAGAGAGATTTGCAAAGAGCCCATTACCAAGGATTGACAAGTTAAGAGTCAAGAATATAATTCTACACTCTTTACAAATTCATTACCAAGTTAAGATTGTTTAGGTGCATTGCATATGCACATGTCCCAACTTAATCGAATGGCTCCCTCCTCTTTGAAGGCCAATAAAAGAAAAATGAAGGGAGATTTGCAATAGGGTTTATACATACATAAAATATTCTTTAAACATGGTTTTTCGTAAAATATTATGGTTGTGAATGCCCTAGTAGATAAGTAGGTAAAATGTGGAAGCATAGAGAAGGTATGCACCAAATCAATTTACCTTTTTCATCGTCCTCAAAGAACACAACAAATTGGGAGATTTGCATTAATATTTATACATACATCAAAGACCCTTTAAAAGTGGATTTCTATCAAATATTTGGAGTTTTGAACGTCTTGGAAAATATTTATGCAAAATATGGAAGGTAGAGAAGGCATGCTAATTATTTTACAAGATGCATGATGCAAATATAATTTTATTGATTACAATTATTGGAGGAATGCAATTCATGGTTACAACAAGAATTCCCTTAAAATATTTGATCTAATGAAGCACTTTGGAACCAATGCTAACAACATAACCTTCCAACCCTAACAACATAACTTTTATGTGTGTTCTACTTGCATACAGCCATAAAGGTGTGGTGGATGATGGAAACATAATTTCATGAACTAAAATGATTATAGGATATGCACAAAATGAATACATTGAAAGAGCTCTGAATTAATATAAAACCATGTACGTCTATATAGAAATAGGATTTATTTATATATGCATAAGGTTTATTTATATTTTCATAGGGTTTATATATATATATACATATGGTTTATGTATATATGCACATGGTTTATACATGATACTAAAGCTAATATGATATCTAACATTAGGTGTTACATCGAAGATGATACCAAGAATCTCTTAAGTGATACCAATTATCTTTAGGGATGATGCCAAGTGTCTCTAGTGTTGATGCTAAGTATCTCTTGGGCTAACGTCAAGTGTGTTACAATCGATGATGTAGCTATTAACATCATCTATTATGTCAAGATAAAAATCAAAATTTTAAATTAAAAAAAAAATACTTTGCATTCTAACATCCATGTTGATGCTAATTCGCCTTTTGATAGTAGTGCAAACTTCACAACCATAGAGTAGTGTAGAGCAGTGTAGGAGCAAGAAGAGTGTAGAGAAGATTGATCATCATATTGATGTCATGAAATAGGAGCTGAAAGAATTGCTTATCTAGAGAGGCCAATGAAGCATATCCTTTATTTAATATTACATGATATGTTAAGATCAAATTGAAGGTATATCTTATGAAAAGAACTCCTAGGTATGTGTATTATGTGATAGCCTTAACAACCTTCACTTTATATGTGATATAAACTACATAGAGATCCTTTTTTGGTAGATTCAGTACCATGAATTTTACTTTTTGGAGGTTAAATTCTAGCCCATGCATGTCAAAGTATGTACTAGTTAAGTATGTCCAACTATTATTTAAGTCCTTTTATTGTGTATGACATGAGGATAATGTTATCAACAAAAAGAAAAATCATAATAGTAGTACCAAAATGTAAGCAACCTTTCCTATTAGCAAAAGATTCGATAATGAGTATTTCTAATTCATCAATATACAATTCAAAGAATGTAGGTGAAATAGGGGAACCTTGTTTAACCCTTATGGTACTATGAACATATCTTGTTCTAATTGATCCAATATTAACATGACTAATAACTTTCTCATAAAGGATCATAACAAATGAAGTAACCTTCTGTGGAATTTATATATCCTTCAACCTTTGAAACAATAATTGTCATGATACAATATCAAATACCTTTTCTGAAGTTAAAAATAATAATAATTTTATGTCTTTATTGGCATTGACTTCTTCAATAATAGCTCTAAGAGTTAGAATATGATCACAAGTGTATTTACTTCTTTTGAATCTAGCTTTTCCTTTTGCACAAAGTTTCTTAGCCTCAACAAAATTGGGTATGAAGATATCAAGGGTTGTTGCAATATGGTCAACCATGATAGTTTTGTAATTATTTGGATTCAATAGATCTTCAAATTTATGGATGGGGTGAATGATCTTTGAAGACCAAGAGAATGGGAACCCATGAATAACTATTTGGTTGAAGAGTTTGGCAATATGATTAGCCAAAATTGTAGGGCTATGTTTTAGGAATTTGATAATAATATAATTTGTTAGAATTTATTATGGATGATCTTGAGTTTAGTGTTTTAAATTTTGATGATAAAAATTCAAGATAAAATCTAAAGGATTGATGCAATTAAAGTTAAGAGAAATTTATACTATCATAGTTTGTTGGTTGAGTTGATCATGTTGTGACCTTGTTTCACAGAGCATCCCATGTTCAAATCCGACCAAGAGTGATACAATGTACTCCCTATAGTCGTCCCATAGACCGCTCTTGGTCTCCTGCGAATGTTAATAAAATTTCTTTCTTTCTTTCTTCCATCTAAGAGCACATAAAGATATTAGTGTTTGTTTATTACCTCCAAAGCTGAGAATCTTTATCAAGGATTTACTCCTAAATGATTGTATCAACTTCCAATAACATTTAACATTACACTTTATTAGAGTTAACAATGCATGTTTTAACTCCATTAAATAAGAAATATAACATTATTTAAAATTATATAAAACAAATAATTACACTTTATATTTTCATCTACAACATTTAAAGCTTAACACTTATAAACATTGACACTTAATATATAAAATTTAACATTTTATTGAAATATGAACAATCTATTTTATTTTCATACTTTTATTATTGACATTCATTAAATATATTTCACTCCTTTCATTTTGCCCTCAAATGAATATTATCAAATTAAAAACCTCCACCATGCATGATTAAAACAATTTTAACAAGGGATCCACATACAACGCTGGAGTGCCGTGATTTATTGATGGTTTGACCGAGAGATATCACTTATCTCATGAATTGAAACCGAGGACCTACGAGCAGACGCAGTTCCGTTTTCACCACCGGCAATACAATTATTATCATCTTCTTCATAACATGAGCTTTGATCTGAATCCGAAGTAGACGATGGACTTTTCGCACTTTGGAAGCCCGTGATGAAGCCTCCTTCCTGTCTAAATACTTAGCAAAAGATTTGATAGATTTGCCCTTGCTGTTCTCTTCAGCCACGATGTTGGGATCTTTAATAAAATAATAAAGCATACGGCAAATAAATATTAAGAGGGCAAATGCTGATGCTGCGCCCGTAATTAGGTACAACCCCCAAAAGCTATCCATACTTAACCTGTTGGAATCGACTTTTGCTCCAGCACTAGTGCACATAGTTCTATTGAAATACATGTTTTCAATTTGGTGCATTTCCTTGTCCTCCGAAAGGGATAAAACAGCCCTTGAAACGTCTGAGACGAGAGGGGAGCCTTTTGGAAACACCTGCACCAAAGCCCGCTTCAGTCACGGTCAACACTCCAAAGCCAGATTATTAAATTGATTAATAGAGAAAGGAACTTACGAAGCCCAGGCCGCCAGTTCTATAGGTAGGTCCAACCATTGTATATCCGCATTGCTTGGACAAGAACAAGCGAACATATGGAATCTCCTGAAATATAGCAGCCACGCCTCCGTTGTCTGGACCATTTGTTAGAGCGTCTGCAAATCCCTCTGCTGTGGAGTAATTTTTCAGATTTTTTGGATCTATGCCTAATTGATCCTGCAAGTATTCACGTACGAAAGATCTATCTTGATAACCTACTGGAGCTCCGCTGGCTCTGAGAGATTCCACGCTTGTAATCGTTGGTTTCATTTGCTGAACTGTAAGAATCGATGTCAAGCTGGCAGTGTAGCTGGACGTCAAAATTAGAACTACAAAAAGCCATATTATAATAACCAGTCGAGACAAGCTGCTCACGATCCTCTCTCCTGCAAAGTCAAGATTTTCAGATTGAAAGAATTCTTTTAAATTCAATTGCATGTTAACAAAGTCCAACTTTTCATGTGGGAGGAAACTGAAAAAGCTTACTGTGAGAGAAAAAGAGTGTGGAGAATGAAAACCTGTAACGACAGCGATAGGAAACTGTTAAAAAGTTAGGCTATTGGAAACCATTGTAAGTAAATTGAAGGAGAAGTAATTCCTGAGCTAAGAAAGCTGGAAATTTGAAGTACCATAATAGAGTGACAACTTGTTGACTGGGTGTCCCTCCAAAGGCGGGATTTATCCTGTGCTCGAGTAGCCACACAACAACTCCCGTAAACACGAAGAATGCGGCGGTTGTGAACCACATCCCTGGAGTAAACGGCTGCATAAATGCCCACGCATTATTGCCCTCATCTGTCTTAATAGGAACAACCATTACCAAACCAGATTCTTTATACGGCTGTGTGAAATCAACGTAATTGCTACGATTCGCTAGAATCGTAATGTCTCCCATGACTGCGTCAAATTTCTGAGGAATCGAAATAGTTAGGTGACAAAAAATTCGAGTATAGTTATTCAATAAATATCTTTTATAGGGACATACCTGGAGATAGACTTGATAAACTAGGTCGTTATAGGTGTGATTCGGGTAAGGGATGAGATCATAGGGCAATGCATAGTTGACCCGTTTCAGAACAGCATCAGATACATCCTTGCAGAAACCAGTGACTATGCTCTCATTGTGGGTTTGATCGTACGTTACCGTGAGGAATTCTTTGAATCCATCTTTTACAGGCACTCCAATTTGAAGCCTTTTGCCAATAGTTGGTATTACTCAACCGCGGGGAACCTGCGTAGTTTGACCGGGCCAAATCAAAGGCCCCAATGTTCTATAGCTACTATTCTGAATTGAAGCTGGCACTGACTCAGACTGAAGCGTTGTCGATATCTTGTGTGTTTTATCCGTCCAATATCCAACAACATGAAAACTTTGACCCACTACATTCACTATCTCATAAGTGGATTCCGCAGTCTCCCCATTAATTAGTTGAACAGGGCCACTCAAGCCGGATAAATTGGTCTGAAGAATTTCATTCAGAAGCTGTTGCCCCTCCTGAAAAGCCTTGATGTCTCTCAAACCCGTCGAATTTCCAATTGTTCCGGCAGAAGGTCACGAGGGATCCAGGAAATGAAGGCTCGCATTAGATCCTAGCCTTCCAATGGCCTGGGCTACCATCTGCACCGCATCGTATGCCAGTAAACCGTAAATATTGAGCTCGGCTTTCTCTTCCTCAGGATTCTCCATTCGAAACTCTCTTTTCCACCTTTGGGTGAAATTGCTTAGCCTGTCTGAAGTTGGTACGTGGGACTTAATTCCGATTAATCCTTGCATGGACGCCATGGTGGACGAATTCAGAAGAACATCCAAGAGGCTTGTAAGCCCATCCGTTGTTATCCAAACGTAACCGGCCTCTATCATTCCTATTGCATGCGCTTCTGCGAAAAGATCCAGACCTAGGGCAGGATTCATGTGGGCAACAAAAACTCTGGATTGCATATTATTCAGTTTGTAAAGCTCCTCCCTTATCTCTTCTCTACTGGCGGTTAGGGGTATTGGAGATCTGTGCTCGATTTCAGAGTCGACATCCCTTAGCGCATCGCAGAGCGACGAAATAGCGCCTGACCCAAAATCATTGTCAGGATAAATTACCACGATTCTTCTCCAACCATAGGTCTCAACTACGGCTGCAATGGCCTTCATCTGTAAGGCGTCGCTGTGGGCAACTCGGACAAAATAGGGAAATCTGTGGCTGGAAAGTAGCGGACTCGTAGCGGAGACTGAAACAATTGGTACGTTCGCTGCATCTCCCATATGTGATACGAATTCTGCAACATCGGATGTCTGCGGCCCAATTATGGCAATCACTTCCTTTTTAAGCTGTTCAATAGCTGCATTCACCCACATACAACATCAATTCTAGTTTAAATTTGGCAATCAAAGGTTAACTAATGGTTTTTCAACCATGAAGGCCGAGAGTTCTGTGAAATAATTACCAGCGGAAGCGCCCACAATAGCGTCGCTCTGGTCGTCGAGCATTTGAATAGCCAACTTCGTGCCATTCAAAATTGCCGTATCATTATTGATGTCCGCCTCCGCTAAATTAATATCCGCTTTGGCAACACGTCCTACCCAGGAATTGAAATTCAATAGAACGCCTATCTGAACTGTGCCATTTTGGAGCGAATGGCAGAGATTCGGAACACAGAATAAGAAATATATAGTTATAAATGTTGTTCCCCCAATTCGGCCTCGTTCCTCCGTTGCTGCCTTGCAGACTCACCTCCATAAGTGCACAGATAACTTCCTTTATATGCCTCCTCACAAAATGCGCTTGACAAAGTCAAGCGACGACTTTCAAAAACATTGTCATCTTCCTTTATTAATGAACTGAGTTGACTAACGAATTTTTTATTGGTGAATAGGTGCAGTCGATGATACTCTGGCCTCTACTTGATTTGGGAAGAGAGCATAATATAGGGTTTCCTGACGATTATTTGATTTGAGATGAGGACCAATACCATTAACAACTTTCAATACTAATATTATTTACTAATATTGCAAACTAAGGGATCAGTTATTTGGACCGTGCAAATGCTTCTTTCACTCAAGAAAGATTCAAAAACGTCATCTGGTAATCTTCTTAAACGTCACCTGAAAGTTTCTTAAAGTTGTCAATGACGATAAACATTTATCTTCATTGAAGATCATGTACCATAAGTGTCTTCCAAGTTCCCTATGAATAAACCTTTTCTTTAATTCTACTCTTTTTTGTTTGCTCTGATACTATCGGACTGTGTCTACCTGTTTATCTTCTGAACAAATAAAACGTAGTCAAGCTAAAGCTCTGGATTCCTGTTTGAAAACAATGTTGTCGTATGTAAGATTTGGTCAAAACTCCCAACTGATTTCAGAAACAGACATGTGGATGGAAATATAATATTGGCAAAGCACATGTTAGACAGCAAAATGTGTGGTCACATCACAATGAGATAAAATAAATAAATAAAATTGAAGGAACAGAAGCTTCTTTTATGTTTTGACTTCTAGATTATACATTTGTTTGCCGATGCCAAGAAATTTTTTTATCACATGGACCAGACCATGAACGTCAATTTGCATACTGAGTAGAGATTAGTGTTCGGGATCTCCATTAAGGAATCAAAAGTTTGACTCAAAAACCTTTTATTTTAAGAAGGTGATGTAGTTAATTTTAGTAAGTTTGAAGATTTTTTTTTTTT